>OLXG01000187.1_pt1 | contig 26859 bp, 15 predicted proteins | sample 1673861 | NCBI WGS metagenome assembly OLXG01 (sample SAMEA103958130, study PRJEB25191) | human gut metagenome | biome: human-associated habitat [ENVO:00009003]; feature: intestine environment [ENVO:2100002]; material: feces | place: Germany | collected 2013/2015
TTACGTCCGCCGAAGTTAGTACACTTGAAGTACGAAAACCAACTACAAACCGTTAATCGACCACATCACGGGTGTCAAGGCGTTAAGTCGTAGCGACATCTGAACGAGGGCGCGGCTGGGTAGGCTACCTACCACTAAGCCACAATGCCCGAAGTGAAGCGAGCGAGCACGCGCTCGCAACGACTTAATTCCTTGACGAGTCCCGTCGCCACCAACTAACTTACTTCGGCGCCCATTTGTAGTGGGCTCACAACCCGTTTTTCAGCGGCAACGCTGCACCGCGCAAATTACTATGCGGTCGTTTTGCGAATAGTCTTTCAGTACCGTCACGTCGAACGCGCCTTCAAACAACTTCGACACCGCTTCGCCCTGATTGTAACCTATTTCCAGCACGATTACGCCGTGTTTTGTCAGGTGCTTTGCACCTTGCTCGGCAATCACGCGGTAAAACTTCAAGCCGTCCTCGCCGCCGTCAAGCGCAAGGTGCGGTTCGTAGTCTTTCACCGAGTTGTCCAGTGTGTCTATCGTCGCCGTTTCGATGTAAGGCGGATTGCACACTATTACGTCAAACCTGCCGCCAACCTTGGCAAACATGTCGCTTTGGACGAATTTGCACTTTGCGCCAAGCGTCTTTGCGTTGTATTTTGCAATGCGCAGTGCCTTTTCGCTTACGTCGGCAAGGGTCACGTCGGCTTGCTTTTCCAGGGCGGCGGTTACGCCAAGCACACCGCTTCCGCAGCACAAATCAAGCACTTTTGCGCCGTTACCGATGTGTTTCAATGCCTGTTCGCACACAAGTTCCGTTTCCTGGCGCGGTATCAGCACATCGCGGTCAACGTAGTATCTTCTTGCAAAAAACTCTGCCTGTTGCAGTACGTACTGCCACGGCTCGCCGCCGTTTATCCGCTCGACGAGTTTCGGCAGACGCAGTGCCCAACCGTAGGGCACCTTTGTCTTGGGGTTGTCGTAGGTTTTGTCACTTATGCGCAGCACGGCTTTGGTGAGAAAATCGATGTCGTGTATGCCCGTCGCTTCGGCAAGTCCGCTTGCTTCCACCGCCTGACGGAACTCGGCAACAGGCATAGGCTCCGGGAAACGATTTTCGGCAATCGAGCCGTCGTTGTCCATTTCCAGCACGCTTGTAAACGCCTTTATGGCAACTTCACACATGCTGTCGTCCGGTTCTCGCGTGGTAAGGCGTTGAAACTGCTTGCCCAGCCACTTTAGCGGACGAAACAGCACAAAGTTTGTGCGCGCAAGCAACATAAGCATTTCGTAACTGATGCCCGCCGTAAGCGGAAGCAGCGCGATTTTGAGCAGCATGCGCAGCCACCACACCTTAATAAACGCCGTAAAGTTTACCGCCGCCGCAACCACGTCAAGCACCATCATAAGAATGACGGACAGCACAACGACAAACACAATGAAACTTGTGCCGCAACGGTCGTGGTAACGGCTGCTTTTTTGCACGTTTTCCACGGTCAGCGGCAGTTCGCTTTCGTAACAGTTGATGGTTTTGTGCTCTGCGCCGTGGTACATAAACACTCGGCGGATTTCCTTCATGTGGGATATGCCTGCCATGTAGCAGACAAGCACAGCCATTTTTACGACGCCTTCAATGAGGGACTTCAGCCATACGTAGCGGCTCGGATCAAGTTTTGTCAGGGCAAAAAACAACGCCTGCACGCCCGTAGGTATACCGATAAACAGCCCCAGAGCAAGCACGATGCCCAGCATTGTGGCAAGCGGCATCACCCAACTGTCGGACGAGTTGCCGTCGTCGACGTCCTCTATCATAAATTCCGCGGATTTGTTGATTATCTTTGTGCCGTCAATCATCGAGATTACAAGGTTGACCACGCCGCGCAGAAACGGCACCTTGCGATACCACGGTTTTTTGTCAGCCAGACGGGTTGTTTCGGTACGGATGTTGCCGCCCTCGTCGCGCACGGACAACGCCATACTGCGTTCGCCGCGCATCATTACGCCCTCCAGGACCGCCTGACCGCCTATTTTTGTTTTCATTTTGCTCCTTTCATGTGCGTTTTGCCTGCCGTCGTGCCTGTTTCGGGAACGGCGCATTGAATTTTGCGCACATTCACCGTTGTTTTGCACGGATACGGCGTTGCGGCTGTCTTGCCGAAACATTTATGCCGTCACTTACAAAAGTGGCTACGCACACACACTAATATATCAATTTAATTATATCAGTTTTGACGGTTTTACACAACTATTTGTTTGTTGTTGGCTTTTTTCAGGAAATTTTGGCAACCGAGCCCGATCCGACAGACGGTTTTACAGACATACACGCATTAAACGGCTGCAAAATGGCAAAAATAATGTGTAGCAAAAGAAATACCGACGAGTAAAGAGGACAAAACAATAATATAATAATTCTGTATTGTTATGTTTTATGTGAAACATTACAAGTGTTATGTGAAATAATAGCACAATTTCGAGGTGTGGAAAATGAGAAAAATTGCCGAAAAAATCGCATTCGTGGCGTTTGTGTGCTTGTCGGTGTTTTTTGCCGTGTTGGCGACCATGTACGTTACCGTCGGATTGCCCGGCGACGGGTGGAACAACGGCGGAATAAACATTGCACTGATAATAGTTGCGGACGTCGTATTGGCAGGACTTGCGGCGTATTTGTTGTACGAAAAATTCAGCAGCCACATGGCGCTGAAGCGTTTACTCTTGTACTGCGACAGCGAAAGCACCACTTCCGCCAACAAAAAGGTGGTTGCAAGCGTGGTCAACGGCTGCGCAAAACACGTTGACGGCGTAAAAGTGCGCAAAACAAAAATAACCGCCGACGACAAACAGGGATTTGTGCTGACGTTGCACGTTGCCGCATGCGGCGTGGCGGTACAGAAAAACCTTGACAAATTGCGCTGTATGCTGACGGCGGCGTTTGAAGAAACGTTAGGAGTTCGCTTCAACGGAATAAATTTTGTCGTAGACAAGTTGTCGTCAAGGTACTCGCCCGACCTGCCGACAGCCGACGAACAGGCGGAAACGCTTGCCGACGGGCGCAGACAAGCCGACGACTTTTACGACGACCCTCTGGGTAAATACAACGAGAAAACGGCGGACAACGACGAAAAGCAAACAGACGGCGAAAAGCAGACGGACTACGCGACGTTGTAAACGCAAAACGACAGCTCGGAATTCGACGCAGAATAAAAAATAAACTTATTTACCCCACCACTACCCGAAGTTTTCGGGGAAAGGGCACAAGAAAACCCCTTTTTGCAAAAAGGGGTTTTTCATATTTTTCAATATAAAATCCACTACTAAAAACTAAACCAACTAAAAATTACAACTGCGAAATGCTGAAGTCAAGACGGCGAAGTGTTTCGTCCTTACCCAGCAACTCGGCGATTTCGCTTGCACCGCCCGGGGTTGCGGCAAGCCCTGTAATGGCGATACGCGCAGGCCACAGCACTTTGCCGTTTTTGACGCCTTGCGCCTGTGCCAGGGCAACAAGTGCTTCGTACAAGTGAGCGTTGTCCCAGTTTGCGCTGTCGACGGCGGCAAATGCGTCGCGTACAAGGGGCAAAATTTCCTTTGCGACGGCGGCGTCGGTCTTTTGCTTGGCGTTGTCGTACAGAGCGGAGTCGAACGCGCCGAATTCTACAAGGAAGCGCAACTTGTCCTCGATTTCCGCAAAGGTTTCCACGCGGCTTTGGATAAGTTTGCACACGAGAGCCTTGTTGAAGTCCCTGAGATAGCAGTTGTCAATCCACGGCGTGGCGTATTCCGCAAAGGCTTCGGGGGTCATTTCCTTGATGTACAGGCTGTTGAGCCAAGCCAACTTTTGCGGGTCGAAAATACTGGGACTTTTGTTGATGCCGCTGACGTCAAACTTCTGTTCCAGTTCGGCAAAGGACATCTTTTCGGTGTCGTCCTTGGGGCTCCAGCCGAGCAGCGCGATGTAGTTGATAATGGCGTCCTTGAGGAAACCTTTTTTGACAAGGTCCTCGTAACTGGCGTCGCCGTTGCGTTTGCTTAGTTTGTGCTGAGCGTCCTTCATGATGGGCGGCATGTGAATGTACATGGGACGTTCCCATCCGAAAGCGTCGTACAGCAGGTTGTACTTCGGCGTGCTGCTGAGATATTCGATACCGCGCATTACGCAGTTGATTGCCATAAGGTGGTCATCGATTACATTGGCGAAGTTGTAGGTAGGCATACCGTCGGACTTGATAAGAATCTGGTCCTCCAGTTCGCTGTTGTCGATGGTAATGTCGCCGTACACCACGTCGTGGTAGGTGGTGCTGCCTTCGGTGGGCATGTTCTGGCGGATTACAAAGGGCTCACCCGCGGCAAGACGGCGTTCCACCTCTTCCTTGGGCAGGTGCAGGCAGTGCTTGTCGTAGCGGCGCGCGCCGTTGACGTCGGGCAGACTTTGCAAGCGTTCTTCCGTACAGAAGCAGTAGTAGGCATGCCCGGACTCAACCAACTTTTTGGCGTAGTACATGTACTCGTTTTTGCGTTGGCTTTGGATGTACGGACCGTAATCGCCGCCCACGTCGGGACCTTCGTCGTACATAATGCCCGTTTCGCGAAGCGTGCGGTAGATGATTTCCACCGCGCCGTCAACGTAACGTCCTTGGTCGGTGTCCTCGATGCGCAGGATAAACTTGCCGCCCATTTTTTTGGCGTACAAGTAACTGTACAATGCGGTACGAAGTCCGCCGATATGAAGGTAGCCCGTAGGGCTGGGTGCAAATCTGGTGCGAAGTTGCGTCATGATAAACCTCTTATGATTTTTTTGATTATTGTTAAATTTATTGCGTGCGCGCCGGGCACGATTTGACGGAAACGCCGAAGTAAGAAAGTTTGTTGCAACGGGACTCGTCAAGGTATTGTTACGCTGCGATCGCGTGCTCGCTCGCTTCACTTCGGGCAATTTAGTTTAATGGTAGGTAGCCTACCCAGCCGCACCCTCGTTCAGATGTCGCTACGTAACAACACCTTGCCACCCGTGATAGTGTTTACTGACGGTTTGCAATCGGCTTGCATACTTCAAGTGTGCTAACTTCGGCTTGTATTGTCGGTATAGGCAGGGCGTGTTGCCCGTTTGTAATTGTTTTGTTTGGTTCCGTGCCGACATTCGGCGCGGCGTTGCTTGTTTCTGTTAACCCCGGCGCATACCAAAAATCGCCGGCTACGCCGCTCGGTTCCTGTGCGACATGCGGTCAAAGACCGTTGTTTTATGTGGCAAGGCAAGGGTGTGCGTCGTGCAAATTTGTCTGTTTTTCGATTGCGGAAACACCGCAAATAGGGCTAAGTAGTCATTTGGTATATGTGGCGAACAAATACATCGCTTACACTTACTGCCCCTACCGCACCTATTGAAAGTCCTTTTCACCACACGCCGTGGGATTTCATCCGTCACAGACGGATTTCACCTTGCGCAGCAAGATTTCATTTGCCGTCAGGCAAATTTCATTGCGCGTACCGTTGACTTTACATTATCAATAAAGCGTCTTTGTCCGCCTTGCCTTTGCAACAATCAGATTACCTTTGCCCGGTTTGCCTTTACTACCACTAAAACACCCTTGACCTTTTATCCTTATTACAAATAAAGTATGCCCTTGACCATGAGGGGTGGGTGGTCGGGGTAGCGGCGCTGTGGGGGTATTCCATGAGTGCTTAGGTTGATGGCGGCTGTATACTGCATTAACCACAACACTTTTTGCCATAAATAGCCTCAGACGAGAGGAACCCTTTCGGGGGATTGCCACGTCGCGACAAAAATGGTCGCTTCTCGCAATGACATATTGAGAAAACCACTATAAACAGTCTATTTATACCACGTTCCGCCGAAGTTAGTACAATAGAAGTTCACAAACCAATTACAAACTGTTAGTAACTTTATCAGGGGGTGGCGAGGTGTTGCCAATAAAGGGACATCGTCCGCGAGCCCGCGGCTGGGAAGCGTACCTACCACAAAGCCTCAATAGGCGAAGCGGCGCGAGGCATCAGCCGCTCCCATATTGGCAATTCCTCGACAGGACCCCATATGCCAACCAACGCACTTCGGCGCCCTTTTCACAAGGTTCCCTTCCGGGGGATTGCCACGGCGCGACAGAAGCAGTCGCTTCTCGCAATGACATATTATGAAACGGCGATAAAATGTTTACGTCTGCCCCTCATCCGTCACTTCGTGCCACCTTCTCCCCGAGGGCGAAGGCTTAGGCGGCTGTGCCATTGTTTATACGAAAGGCGTTTATATGGTACCCTTTCGGGGTGGCGAGGTGTTTGAAAATTACTACATTGGCACGCGTTCAGGCGTTTGTCGGTTCGATGCTCAGCGTAAAGTCGTAGGCAAACGGAATTGCGTCGACGTTGGTAATGCTTTTGTTGCCGAGGTTTGCCGTAAACACTCTTGTCATAAGTCCCTTGTCGTAGGTGACCAGCAAAAACATCGATTTGCAGTTTGTCGTCGTGCCGTCGCTTGCCGTGTAGGTGTCGTCACTAAGATACGCCGTGCCGACGTTGACAGACGAACTTACGCTTGTCGTTGTGGTAGTCGTGCCGTCGCCGTTTGTCGTTTCCGTGTCTACAATAAAGTTTTTCAGATTATTTTCGATCGTAGCAAGTCCGTTTACGGTGCAGCCGTTGCTGTTGCTTGTAAAATCCGCCGATTGAAGCGCGTAAAAACCAACCACGCTTGAAAGAGCGTTAGTGTAACCTGCCGAGGTGACGTTGTCCGCATTTAGTACCGGCAACAGATTGTGATTGCCGTCACCCAAAAAATAATCGGTGCTTGTCCGCGCGACAAACTTCAGCGAGTCTGCTTCAAACGTGTTTTCGACGTACACCTTGACCAGTATGCGGTAGTCGTTGGTCAGCAGATCGTACTTGCCAAGGGTGACGGAATTCTGATCCGCAGCCCTCAAAAAGCCGCTTTCCACATTCTTGTCTTCCACAAAGAATTCAACCCCAAGCAAGCCGCCTGACTTTTGCACGGTCACGCTCATGCCGGTGCCGTTTACATTCTCGTTGCGAGCAAACCACGCCAGACTGCAGGTGACAATGCAAAAAAGGCTGATAAAGCACATCGTCAGCGAGTAAAAAATTTTCAGTTTTTGTTTGACTTGTGGTTTCATAAATGCCTTTTGTCAGTTGTTTGTTGTCCCTTTGCCGAAAAAAAAGCGCCAAACTACATAAAACGTAATTTGGCAACCGGCTGACTCAGTAAGTCCCTATGGCTTTGCGTAATAGCCTTGCGGCTATCTTGCTATTTTCAAATTTTGCTGTGACAGCCACGCGCGCACATCGCGCACACGTGTAGCCGTATATAAATTATTATATTTATCCGCAAAAATATGTCAAGTTTTTTACGGGCGTTTGAACAAAAAATTGCCGAAAAAGAATCTTTCGGCAATTAAAATTACACAACGTGCACCGTTTCGGGTTACGTTCGATTAAATTTTTTGAACAGTGTGCGGCAAAATTCCGTTTTTACATCGGGTGCGACGCCGTGTACAAAACATTGTCGACAGCGCGCTTTGCCACGCCCGCCGCGCGCCGCAAAAGCAAAACCCCGAAGGTTTTGTAACACTACGCCCAGCCGACCACGCGCAAACTACGCCGCCGCAGACACAAGCCACGACAGGACAGCCGAAGCCGCTTCACCTGTGCCGTTGCCTGTATCGGGCATCATTTCGTTAAGTTTGTCAAGAAGCGACCGCACAATCCACTCGCCCAGCTTGTTGCCGTCGGCAGGGAAGATGTTTGTAACAATCCAACTGGGATTTTCACCCTCGATCAGCGGCTTCATGATGTTTTTGAGCCAGGGCATAAAGGTGTCGGACGTTTTGAGCACCAGCGCAAACAGCACGGCGCAACAAACGTACACTATCGCAATACCAAGGACGCCGCCCATAATGCGGTTGATGCCGCCCAGGGCTTTGCTTTTTTCAAGGATTTTGAGAATAATACCGCTGATGAGCGCCCACACGACAAACAGCACGATGTAGGAAGCCAACAAAGCGACCAGCGAGCGAACGGAATCGTCGGGGATGAGCGACGACAGCCATTCCTGTGCGTAGGGCGTAAGCAGACTGCCGCACTTAAACACAAGCAAAATGCCGCCCAGCGCAAACAACTGGCGAAAAAGCCCCTTGATGATACCTATTACAAACGCCACCACAGCGACGCCGACAATAATCCAGTCCAATACAGTAAACATTTCCGTCCCCCTTACAAAGACGTTGGCACGACAACGTGCCTCGATTAACGGCAATGACAACATTTGCAAGTTTGTGCGCAAGCCATATGCCGTGTGCCGAGTGCCGCAATTTTCACTTCGGGCGACAACGCTCCGTCGCAGACATCGACAATTGTTGACAAATGCACCGAACGTTAAACCCGGTGACAAATTTGAACTATTATTATACAGCAAAAATACGACACTGTCAACAGTATAGCCTTTTTTGTGGCAGGCTATATGATTTGAGCCGCTTTTTTTTGACTGCAAAAGGACGCAAAAACACAAGCACGGTATAATGACGGGCGCAAAAGGGGACAATTTCGTCGAAGGGCATGTGCCGATTTTTGCAAAAACGGCAAGTCCAAAAAAAAGCGACAGGCGCACCGAAAAACGGCACGCCGGTCAAAGGAGAACGACAATGATATGTAGCGGATGTAACAAAGAAATAGACCCCAACAACTACTGCGTGTGCACCAGGTGCCACAAAATGTGCTGTCCCGGTTGCGCCGACAGAAAATGCTTTGTGTGCGACTGCGGCGGCGACATTGCCTATTTGTCGTAGACGAAACAACGCGCGACCGAAGGGCGACTACTTGCAGAACATCTCCGCCATATCGCAAACGTTGCCCGCGCCGAGAAGCAACAGTATGTCGCGACGGGAAGTAACAAGTTTCGTTGCCGTGGCGGCGGCTTCGGCAAAATCGGCGGCATAGTAAGCGTCGATACCCAGCGACCTTGCAATACGGCACAGCGCAACGGAATCCACGCCGTCGATGGGGCTTTCCCGCGCGGCAAAGACAGGCAAGTACACCACGGACACACCACTGAAACACTCGGCAAACTGTACCATAAACGCCTTTGTACGGCTGAAAGTGTGTGGTTGAAACACGCAAACTGTATGTTTTGCCATACTTTTCGCCGTCACCACCGCCGCCGCTATTTCCGTAGGGTGATGGGCGTAATCCGTCACGACGCGGCATATGCCGTCGCGTTCCGTCCAACGACGCTCCACCCCGCAAAAGGTGCACAATGCCGCCGCGACCTGCAGCATGGGCAAGTCCAGCGCAAGAGCGACAGCCGCCACGGCAAGGGCGTTGTCCACGTTGTGAGCCCCTGGTATGCGCAGTTTTACACGGGCGACCTTTTTGCCGCGCACGACAAGGTCAAACGACGGTTTGCCGCAACGTAAAGTCACCTTTTCGGCAGACACATCGCCTCCGCTGCCGAACAAAACGGCTTGCCCCACGGCAAAAGGCGCAAGCGACACGGGCAGCACCGCAACGCCGCCGCCTGCCAACGCAACAAAATCCGCAAATCCGTCCATTGCCGCCTGTTTGTCGCGGTAACAATCGGGGTGATCGAACTCGGCGTTGAGGCAAACGGCAATCGACGGGCGCAAATTCATGAAACTTTTGTTGTACTCGCAGGCTTCGCACACGACGACGTTTCTGCCGCCAAAATAGTTGCTTCCGCCGTACATGCCGCCGATAAACGCCGCATGATCAACGCCGCAACGCAGCAACACGTAATGCACCCACGCAGTAGTCGTAGTCTTGCCGTGTGTGCCCGAAATTGCAATACGTATGTTAAAATCGTTGACAATCGCGCCCAGAAGCTCTTCGCGAAGCACCACGGGGACACCTTGCCGAATGGCTTGTGCGACTTCAACGTTGTCGCAGCCGACAGCGCTTGTACGCACCACAAGTTGCGCGTTGCCTACGTTTGCCGCGTCGTGTCCTATGTGTACGCACACGCCGTTTTGCCGCAATTTGTCGGTAACGTCGCTCGCCTGCCGATCACTGCCGCTCACCTTGCGACCCGTCCCGACAAGATGCAACGCAAGCGCGCTTTGTCCCACTCCGCCGATGCCGACAAAATGCACGCGATCGGGAATTTCGTTTATTTTCATACCATAGTATATGACCGCAACCCTGTCTGCGTGCGCAATTCTGCCGCAAACCGACATTTTCCGCGAAATAGTTTCCGTTCCGCCGCGCCGCGCAAACGCGAAAAATTATTTGACACACTACCGCGCCTAAGTGTTGAACAATCTGCAATTATATGTTACAATACTAAGTACTATTTTTGCAGATTTATCTGCTGCCATCGACACAAAAGGAAGGCGCAAATGAACAAACAAAAACTTGACAAGTGGGCAGAGTTGCTTCTCGACACGGGCAAGCGCAACAACCTGATAAACTTTCACGAAACAAAGGCGGCTTCGGCGGACGTGCTGAAACCGGACTTTGCCGCGCTGTTTGACAAAGCGGCAAACGCAGCCACACTGGAAGTGTATCAGCCTGCCGCAACCGCTGCCGACGACGGAACGCGCACACGCGTCGCCGCACAAACAACCGAACTTACTGCGGAACAGTACGTGGAACGCTACGGCGCAAAACTGAAAAAGGGCAACCAGATACTGGTGTACGGCGGCGAAGCAAGCCCCGTTGCCGCCCTCAAAAACATAGGCAAACGCGCACGCATCGCCATAGAGGAAACGGGCGTAAACATCGCCTACATGGCGTTTGGTTTCATCAACTGGACGGAGCACAACGGCACTACGACATTCCGCGCGCCCGTGCTGCTTGCGCCGATTTCCGTGGAAAACTCGTCTCCGCTCGAGCCGATTTACATAAAAATTACCGATGACATAATACTCAACCCCACGTTCGCGTTCAAACTGCAAAGCGAGTACAACGTGCGGCTGCCCGACTACAACGATGACGGCATGTCATACTTCAAAAAGGTTGCCGCAATTGTGCGCAAACTGGGCTGGACGGTGTCCACCGAGTGCAAAATCGGCGTGTTTTCCTTCCTCAAAATTAACATGTACCGCGACATAAAGGACAACGGCGACACAATCGTAAACAACGTAAACGTGCGCGCGTTAAGCGGCGACCCCGTTGACTTTGACGGAACAAAGCCCGACGTCGCCAAAACGCAACCCGACGACGGCGACGACACGGCAGACCCGTTTGTGGACGAACTTCACAACGTGGTAGACGCCGACGCAAGTCAGGCAAAAGCCGTACGCTATGCACGCGACGGGCGCAGTTTCGTGCTTCAGGGTCCACCGGGCACGGGCAAAAGCCAGACAATTACCAACATCATTGCGGAATGTCTGTACAGCGGCAAAAAAGTGCTGTTTGTGGCGGAAAAACTTGCCGCGCTCAACGTCGTATTTGACAAATTGAAGGACGCCGGGCTGTCGGAATTCTGTCTGCAACTGCACAGCCACAAAGCCAACAAAAAGGATGTAATAGAGGAACTTTGCGCCACTCTTCGCCTTGGCAAAAGCAGCCTGTCCAGCCGCGCCGCAGACGAAACCGCAACCCTTCACAGCGCACAGACGCAACTGGACGAGTACGACAGCGAGCTGCACAAAATACGCCCCGTAATCGGCAAAACACTGTACGAACTGCTGGAAACGGTGTCGTCCTACCGCAACACGCCCGACTTCCACTACGTAATCGCCGACATCCCGCAAAAGGGCGCAAGTTACGTAAACGAAGTGACGGAATGTCTTGCGCAGTTTGCCGAGTACCAACCCACAATCGGCTACGACTACCGCACAAACGTGTGGTACGGCTACAAAAACCTCGACGCGTCCTACCAGAAGGCAGTAAGCGCACGCACGCAACTTAAGGCACTTAAGCAGTTGTGTCTGCTTCTGTGTAAGTTGTCGGCGCAACTGGACGCAACCTACGGCTTTACGGTGCCGTCCGTCGCCGCCGCGCAGAAGTACAGAGCGTTTTTCAAGGCGGCAGGCAGAAGCAAAGTGCTTACGCCGGGACTACTCAACGCGACGTCCCTTGCCGAAGTGACGGAACTTGCCGCGACAATGCAACAAAGCGCGGAGCAAGTGCTGCAATCGCGCCACACCCTTGACGAAACCTACGACGACGGAATCTACGCCCTTGACGGCGCAGTTCTCAACAAGCAACTGACAACGGACTTCGCCACAGCATGGAAAAGGATGAGCGGCGCATACCGCAAACTGTTCCGCAGCATACGCCGAACCTGCAAACCCGGCAAAAGCATACGCTACGCCGACGCCGTAAAGGCAACCGAACTGTTGTCTGTGTACCAACGGCAAACGGCGATTTTCCGCAATGCCGAGGCGCAACTGGACAACCGCATAGGTTGCTACGACGGGCTCAACACCGACTGGAACGCGGTAACGACGGAACTTGCCGCCGCCAAGGAATACATACCGGGCATGGACTTCGGCACGCTTGCCAAGATGACAAACGAAGTCTTTGCCGCCAGAAAAGACACGTTCAACACCCTTGCAGGGTGGCTTGACGCGGCGTTTTCCGATGAGGCGGAACTTGGCAAACTGATAAACGACTACGACAAGACGGAATTCGACATCACGGGCGTAGCCCTTGCCAAAACCTACGACAAAGCCAACGCCTGTCTTGCCGCAACCGACCAACTGGACAACTGGTGCCGTTTCTGCCGCCTGACCAACCGCCTTGCTGAACTGTCGGCGATGGACTTTGTAAACAAGGCACTGGACGAACACCTGCCGCTAAACCAACTGGACAAGGTGTACGCCAAACTGTTCTTCACCCAATGGGTGGACGAAATTCTGCACGTAACGCCGTCTCTTACCGAACTGTCGCGCATACCGCACGACAAACTGGTGGAAACCTTTGCCGAAAAGGACCGACTGCAATTTGAGATAAACAAAGCGGCAATCAAAGCGACTTTGTCGGAAACACGCCCCGACCTCGAGATGATTTCCGCGCGCAGTCAGGTGTCGGTGCTTCTTCGCGAGGGCGAAAAGAAACGCAAACAAAAAGGCATACGTCAACTGCTTGCCGACACGTGGCAACTGACGCAGACGCTTAAACCGTGCTTTTTGATGTCGCCGCTGAGCGTAAGTACATTCCTTGGACCGGACATGAATTTTGACGTGGTAATCTTTGACGAAGCCTCGCAAATCTTTCCGCAGGACGCAGTCGGCGCAATCTACCGCGGCAAGCAACTTATCGTCGTCGGCGACGGACAGCAGATGCCGCCAAGCAACTTCTTCAGCAGCATTGCCGAGGGAGAGGACGGCGAGGATGACGACGACATTACCGACTTCGAGTCAATACTCGACCTGTGCAGCACCGCACTGCCGCAACTTCGCCTCAAGTGGCACTACCGCAGCCGCTTCGAGCAGTTGATTGCCTTTTCCAACAAAAACTACTACGACAACGACCTTGTCACATTCCCTGCCTCACAGAAACTGCGCAAAGGTTTCGGCGTGGACTACTACTTTGTACCCGGCACATTCGACCGCACCACGCGCACCAACCGCGCCGAAGCGGAATATATCGTCGACCTTGTGTTTGACAACTTCAAACGTTTCCCCGAGCGCAGCCTCGGCGTGGTGACGTTCAGTGTGTCGCAGCAGGAACTTGTGGACAGGCTGATTGCCAAGCGTCGCAGGACGGACTCTTCCTGCGAGGAATTTTTCCGCACCGACCGCGCCGAGCCGTTTTTCGTCAAAAATCTGGAAACGGTACAGGGTGACGAGCGCGACACGGTAATAATAGACGTGGCTTACGGCAAGGACCAGCAGGGCAAACTGCTGCTCAACTTCGGACCGCTTAACCGCGTAGGGGGCGAACGCCGACTTAACGTAGCCGTAACGCGCGCCAAGTACAACGTACAGGTTGTTTCCGGATTGCACGCTACCGACATCGACCTGACAAAAACGCAATCGGTTGGCGCAAGACTGCTTCGCGACTACCTCGACTACGCCGAACACGGCACTCAGGTGCTTGAACGCAGCCGCTACGGTGCAAACCCCTTCGAACACTTCGAGTGCGACCTCGAAACGGAAATTGTGGAATTTTTGCGTTCCAACGGTTACGACGCCGACATGCACGTAGGCTGTTCGTCATTCCGCATCGACATCGCCGTAAAGCCGCAACGCGCCGCAAACTACGTACTTGCCGTAGAGTGCGACGGCAACACCTACCACATGTCCAAGGCAACGCGCGACCGCGACAGACTTCGCCGCGATATTCTGCGCCGCATGGGCTGGAGTTTCTACCGCGTGTGGTCGACGGACTGGTTCCGCAACAAAAAAATCGAGCAGGAACGCCTGCTTGCAGCCGTAAACGAAGCGGCAAACCGCGCCAAGGCAAACATGACGGCAAGCACTACGGCAGTGCAGGGACACGAAGCCTTTGAAACCAGGGTGGAAAAGGGACAATTTGAGTTTCCTCACTACGTCTACGCCGACATCGACAGTCTGAGGGCGCGCTACCCCGACGATTTTCTGGAATTTTTGCGCGCGGTACTGCAAATAGAAGCACCCGTACCCGAAGATATGCTGATAAAACAGGTTGTAAAAGTGCTCGGCAAAGAAAAGGTGACAAAGGGCGTAATCGAGGACTGGAACGCACACCTTAAGGGTTGCACCAAATACGGCATAACACGCAAAAAGGGCTTTGTGTATCTCAAGGACATGACGGAATACCGTCTGCGCGCGCCCGCCGAGGGCGAAAAACAACGCAACGTAAACGACATTGCCACCGAGGAACTGGCGGCAGGCATACTGGAACTAGTGCGCTACTACGTGACCGTGGACAAAACGCCGCTGTTCAACGCCATTGCCAGACATCTCGGTTACAGCCGCGCCGGCGAAACAATGACAGCAAGGCTAAACGAAGCGTTGAAAACCGTCAGAAAGTACATTACCGTAGACGGCGACACCTTTACCGCGAAGTAACGTTTTGTGACTAAACAGGCGGAATTTTGTCGCCGAAAAACGTGTACGTGTCAAAAATTTTATCACAAAGCAAAGTTTTGCACGGATTGAACAAAAGCTAAACGGCATTCAGTCCTGCAACGGCAGCAACAAAAAAACATTAGGGCTAATTTAGCCATCACCAACAAAAAAGACAGCGGAAGTCAACATCGACTTTTCGCTGTCTTTTTTAAGTTAAAATGCAATTGTAAAAGAAACACTCTGAAAAATGAAGTTCGCCAAAAAGTTTTACATTTTTGTCAAACCCTTGTGTTTTTCATTACAATCCTTTTCACGGTCTGAGTTTTTATTTAAGCAATTTTACTTTTTGAGAGTCAAATTCTTCTTGAGATATAGCCCCGATATCCAACAGTTCTTTGTACTTTTTCAACATTTCTATATTGTTGATCTGTACCTGTTGATTAGCCAAATTCTGCAAATCTTGCGTTTGCGCACCGCCAGACGGCTGTGCCAGTTGTGAAGCAACATTCACATCCTTTTCGGGGAATATTTCTTTTAAAGACTCGATGTCAGACTCTGAAATTGTAGTAAAGGGTTTTATTTGCGACTCGTATTTGAAATAAATAATTGCTTTTCTTGTTGTACAACTAATTTTAGTGACATCTTGTTGTTTCTGCTGCATTTCCATAGCTTTTGCAGTTGCTGCGGCTGTGCCCCAAATAGCTTCATCGAGTGCTATTCCTATTCTACTGGGGGACTTGCTGCTAGTTGGACTTGTATATGTCGACTCTTCTGTCTTAATCATCCAATATAGTATATCGTCTACGGGACGAACTACACCAAATCTTCCAGTGATAGACCATATTGCGAATTCGTTTCCGCTTCTACTCATTCTACAAGGAGGTCCTCCAGCCTCACTTGATACAGAAAATGATCTGTCTTTAAATCGTTCGATTTTAGCCAACACTTCCTTACTATGTATATAATTGGGGTCATTTTTCATTGCAACAAGCACCTTATACGCTTGCTCACAGTATTCAGCTTTCCAAACGTCGTGAGCAACAGAGTTTTGCGCATCGGACAATTCATCAATTATTTCCATTTGAATTTTTGCTTTTTCGCATAATTTTTGCCGCTCTTCATTCATCTTTACTATCTCGGCAACTTCGGCAATGTTTTCTTCTTTACACTTTGCCAATGCACTTTGGAAATCAGGCTCATCGATTACGTTTTCCCCTGTTTTGTACAACTCTATCAGGTTGTCGACGGTCGCATTTTCAGGGCGAATCGTTTCTGACAGCACATCCATTGCTTTGCAAATATTTTTTCGAATTATTTCTGCGTCGGCAGTTATTTTTTTATGAATGTTGGAGCACTCTTCTTTTTTTTCACGGCAAAAAATTTCGACATCAAGAATTTTGTTTTTCAAACGTATTAGATATATATCACCTTCATAACCTTCATAAACACTTTGAGCAGGCGAAAATCCGTTGCGCAACAAATTGTCCAACTCGTTTTTCTTTTTAATTTGTTGATTCGCTTCCGTTTCCTGTGCGTCGTTTTTCTTTTTACCCGGTTGGCTTGTTACCGCATCCAACGTTCCATTTTTATTTTCTGTTTGTTTCTTCGACTCTTCTTCCTTCTTTTTGTTTGCTATTTGTACCGACGCCTTTACGAACAAAGCAATCGAGGTAACTACACAAACAACTATAAATATAATCAATGTTGTCATCAGTGTCTCCTTTTATTCCAATTTGTGATCCTCCGCTTTTCACTCGGTGACATTCGGGGTGCTCGCCGAGTGATTGCGAAGACACAGAAGCACCCTTCCGAATAAGGTGCTGCCGTTGTTAAAAGCCCTCAATCGCGATGACGGCTTTCCGTTGCAACGATACAATTATAGCACGTAAAAAATAGCTTTTGGTAAGCGTAAACCGCAAATCCACCCGCAAACTTTGCTTAATTTTCCGCGTTTTATGCTTAATTACGATTTTACGGGACAAAAAAAACACCAATAATTTGACTAATTTTTAGAAATAAAAAAAATACCGCCGCAAATGCGACGGTATGTTACCGATTGTTTTTTCGGGCAAAAGCTACTCGCCCTTGATGGATTCGATGTAACTGATGTCCGTATCCTTAATAAGTCCCCTTTCTTCCGCCCAACGGACGATGTACTCGTCGGTCTTGATGAAGTCCAGGAGTGCCTGTTTGTCCTCGTTGCTTTTTTGTGCGTTTTCCAGCAGGGTTTGCAACTTTTGCGAGCGCGTCGTCATGGACGTCATTTGCGACAGCGTAATCAGCAGTGCGCACACCAACAGTACAACAAGCAGAATTGCCGCAATCGTCAGTATCGCAGTGGATTTTTTGTGAAACAGTACTCCCATCGTCTTGCTCCTTACGCTTAAAAGTAAGACGATTATACAACCGACACGCGACTTTGTCAAGCGGCTTGTACAAAATTACAACCGAAGCCCACACGCCGCAGGCAAGACCCAGCGGCACATACAGGCGAGCCTCGCCGTTGTTGAAAAGGAGGTTCACGCCGCAGACCGATGCCACCGCCGCGCACCCGAAGGCGACATCGGCAAATACAGCCCAAAAGCCGCCGTGACGTGTAAGCATGTAAAGCAGCAGGTAAACGCCGCCCAGCACCGCGCCCAGGGCCGCAAACAGCAAAAACACATACAACTGCGTGATGTCGCAGCCGAGAAGTCTCACGAAAACAGCCCCTTGAGCGTTGCGCCGCCGCGGTAGATGACGGAGGACAGTTTGTCCGTTTCCAGCGTAACTTCGCCGCGTTCCTTATCAAGGCGCACCACGTTGAGCCCGTCGCCCTTGACGGCAAGCGTTTGCCCGTCCAGCCTGAACACACATTCCTTTTCGGAAATTTGCACCACCCTGACCACGCCGACGATGTTTATCGTTTTGCCGTCGTACGCGAAACTTTGTTTTTCCGCCATACTTTGCCCCTTGGTGCATTGTATGCGCCGTCGCGCTGTTTAATGCCGCCAAGTTTTGTCGACGGCGCGTTTCGGATTTCGCAAAAAAAACAGACGTAAACTAAAAATAATTAAAAAACATCGGTTTGTACGGTCAGCGTCGCTCACCCTGCTTGCGGCTTAGCCGCGGGAAAGGACATTGCCAGGGTTGCCGGCGATGTAGGAATTTTCAATCTTTGCCGAACCGCAAACGATCAGTTGACGGTAAACCGTTCCGCGTCGGACGCCGTTTCAAACCTGAACGCCGTTGCGCCGATTGCTTTCATTGAATAGGCAAAGCCGGGGTTGTCTTTCGTGCCGATCAGCGCGTTTACCGCCATGGTGCCGACCTGCATATTCAGATTTTCTGCAGTCCCGATTTTCAGCACGGCATTCAGAGTGTTGAACAAATCCGCCGTATCGTCCGCCGAAAGATTGTTGAGCGTAAGCGATTTGTGCGTTACGGTATAAGAAAAACCGTCTTTTTCCGTCTTGTCCACGCGCACGGTGGACGAAACATAAAAGTTGTCGGGAATATATTTTTTGAAGTATTTGTACGGAAATTCACCCATATCGGCTTTGAACGGCGTAAGGTCTATTTTTGCAACGACGTTAAAGTCCGCACTGCCGTTTGCGGCAATTTCCGAAAAGTCAACCTGCACGACGGTTACAGACACGTCTTTTTCGCCTATTTTGATTTTTCCGCCCGTTTGCACGTAAAACACAGTCTGGGTAATTGCTCCGACCTGCTTTTCGGTAAGCGAAATCGTACCGCTCATACTTTTACCCGCAAGCGCGCCGAAATTGACCGAATAGCCGTTGAATCCCTTACCTTCTTCGTAAGAAACAAATCCGTCAAACTTTTTGTTCAGTTCGGTTTTCATTGCGGCAAAATCTTCTTCGCCGAAAGCGTTCGGGCAAAGTGCTTTTTCATCAACCGCTTGCGTAAGAGTTTTTAATTGTCCTGCGGTGCGGAAAAGGTCTATGCCGTATGTAGTGCGGACATAGATGTATCCGCCGATAATGACAACGCCCAGTATAGCCACCACAACCACAAGAGTTGTTATAAGATTTCTTATTGCTTTCATAGTTTCTCCTTCAGGCAGTTCGAGCCGCCCGATAAAGGCGGCCCGATTGCCTTATTTCTCTGATTGTCTTAAAGGGTTATCCAGAGCGCAGGGACGACGCCGCCGTCGGGCACCAAATCGACACTATCTATGGCGCCCTTTGCATGTCTGTCCAGAACGAAAGTGGCATATCCCTGATTGCCGTTGGCGGGAGAGGGCGAACGAGTGTACCAGGTAACGTATTTTTTATCGTTGGTATTCATCGGCGCACCGTGTAATTTGGCAAAATCGGTTGCTTGCAGGTTTCTTGCGGGATCTTCTGCTTTTACGTCCTTATTAAATCCGTACGCCGTGGTGGTAATATCCCGCAAAGACAGCAAGAATATCTTATCGTCCGTATCTTTGCATTGGTCTGCAAACTTGTTTTTCCCTGCGTTTTCCGCGTAGCCGTAATACTTCGGGTAGTCGTTCGGATTGCTACTTCTCGCGGTGTTGTCGAGGTGCGCGGTTTTTATGATTTCTTTTTGCAAATCATTGAACACCTCGTTGTAGAAGGTCTCGTTAAGCCAACTGCGTATGAAACTATATTCCCAGTTGTTGGCGTAAGTTCCGTCCGGGACACCCGTCGAATTGTTGTACGAAGCATATAAGCCGTCGCGATTCTCTTCCTTTCTGTCGGGCTGCATCGAAAAGGAATCCAAAGCGATATCGCTCATAATATAGGCAGAATTCCCGCTTGTGGTTAAAATTCTCCACTTTATCGGTTCATACTTAAACCAGTACACTTCACCCGTGAAATATCCGTTTTCCATGATGTAGCTGCTCAGACTATAAACCCCCGACGCGCGATAGTCGTTCATTTGAACGCCGAGGTATTTCGCGCCGTTATATATAACGATTTTTTGCCACATATAAGTAGTACCCTCGTGACTTTCCCAATTATAAGGATTTTCCTTATCACGCGGAAGGGGCGGCTTTCCTGCCATTTCGTTGAGTTTTGCAATTACGTTCTCGTCGCGTTCTAAGGTTTGCGGCCAGTAACCGAAATAGATATATTTGCCCTCGCGCGTGTATTTTACGGGGTTAAGTTCATTGCACGTGGTACATACGTCGCAAACGTAGCTATGCTTACCGTTGGCAGGCAATACTACTTTGGTAGTAAAATCGCACCCCTTGCGCTGACACTCGTCGTACGCTTCCCAACCGGGCAAGCAGTCGGGGGCTTTTGCCTCGTAGTGTTTGAGGTCGTGTCCGAGAGCCTTGTCGACGTATTTGTCAATCTTTGACGAATAGTCGCAACCTTTGCGATTGCAGGTGTAATAACTTCCCCAATACCCGTCCTCGGTGCAGGTTGCGTCGTAGCGATCGTGCCATTGCAAATCGTGTCCGAGAGCGGGCACCCCATTGTAATCGGTATGATGGTCGCAACCTTGGTTGGAACACTTTTTGTATTCCTCGGTGCCCCGCCTCTCGCAAGTCGGCTCCACGCGCGGAACGGTTATGGTCATACTGTGTCCCGTAGCGGAAATTTCCTCGTACCCTTCGTTTTTTCCGCAGTAATGGGCGCACCTTTTGTATGCTTTCCAGCCGATTTCCGTACAAGTCGGCTCCTTGGCGGCAACCTCCTGCATATCGTGTCCGATAGCGGGTATCGGCTTCTGCTCGGTGTAAGTACAGCCCGGATTTATGCAACGTTTGCCGTGGGTAAGTCCGTCTGTTTCGCATCGGGGATCGTAGCCCTTTTCTTCGCGCAGGTTGTGGTCGGCAAGTTCACCGTAATCAAAGGTTTCCCTGCCCAGACTGCCGCAAATACTGCAAACAAGCCGATACACAGCCTTCCTTTGGCATGTTGCATTGTCCACAAGGTTTCTGTCGGTAACCTTTTCGACATAATTGTGTATATGCTGCTCTTCGGCATTTACCAAGCCCGCAACGACAAAATACGAAAAACTTGTCGTTTCAAAATATATATTGTTGCCGTCAACTGTGGTTTTTAGTTCCTCCACCGTGTTGTCGCTCTTTACGTGATAGGTGACGTAACCGTCAGACTCAAAGGGTTTCGGCATGGTGATTTTGACCTTGCCGCCCGGTTGCACCTTTTCGCCGTTCTTTGAAACGGAAATGTCAAAAACGGCAATTTTAGCACTGTCGTAAGGTTTGTCTATCGCAGCAATAGCCGCCTTTCCTTGTTCGCTGTCGGCGGCATGATGTTCGGCTTTCAGCACGGAGTCGTTTTCAAACGCGCCGTCCAAAGTAATGCCGCTTTCCGTACTTAACTTGTTGACCGTATTGCCGTTGGCGTTACAAGCAACCAACGACACACACAGCGACAACACAAGCGCAAGCGTAAAGAAAAGTAAAGTTTTTCTCTTCATCGATGTCTCCTTTATGTTTATAGAACACGACACGGACAAGCGGGTTTTTACGCCCGCTTATCCGTAATTTTGATCAGATAATAACTTTTTTGTTATTTTACCACGATGGTTGCAGTGTCGCTCAGGTTCCCGAAGCGGGAGCGGGCTTAATATTAACACCAATTCCGATAAATATATCATCGCCTGTAAAAACCCATTCGCCGTTATTACCGGTTAGTTTGGGATTAGATCCAGTGTTTTTATAAAACTCGACGATGAGATATGAACCGACTATTCTTCCGCCAACTTCATTGTATGCCCCCGCGCCTGTGCCGGGAGTGCGAGTGTATTTTGCGATGTCCTTTCCTCCACTAATAAATTTTATTTCGATTGTATCGGTGTCTTTGGCGTTTTTAAGTTTTTCGCTGAGATCACTTCTGTTCAGGTTGACCGCAAATGTGTTTTCGCCAAGCTCGATAGGCTCAATGACATTGGTGCCGGGGACGCCTAACATAAAACCGCTCCTAACTCTTGTCGCATTAGGAACTGCGGTGACTATGCATTCGGCAATAGTTTTTCCGCTCACCCTAAGTGTGAACCTGCGACCGACAAACGCGGGGACTTTTTTGCCTTGGAAATTAATGGTGACGCCTTCAAGTATTTCACCACCTGAAAGTAACGTCGTGCCTTCCGGGAACGTAACTTCGCCGGTTACTTCACCGAACGTGTCGGCAAAGGCAACCTGCGGTTTAATTCCCGTCTGAATTGGGGTGTTTTGACCACCCTCGCCTTTTGTGAACACTCTTATTGTTACCGTGACCTTGCTATAACCGATAATCGTATCGGGCTTGGACAGCATATATCCTCTATTAAGCTCAGCCTTCGTTACGCCTTCGCTAATACGCAAGCCTACTTCTTCACCAGCGGTTGCCGTTTCAACCTCTGTCGCCGTTGTGCCTGTGCCCTTTTTGATTTTATTCACGGTGATTATCTTGCCGATTTCATTGACTAGAATTTGGTCGCCTTTTTTCACCGTGCCATTAGCGATTATTGTTGTGATCAAAACCTCACTGCTACCGGAAAAGGTGAACACGTCTTGGATTCCGGCATAGAAGGAATCGGGAGCGTTCCAAACGGTAAATTTGACCGTGTCGTATACGCCTTTGTTAAGCTCGAAGTTGTCGTTGTCCACGGTCAGGACGGTGGCGCTGATTGTATGTATGCCAATCGCATAGTATGTTTCGGGAGCGCCAATCGTCACCCATTCTACGACGTTGTTCGTATCTGCCGCGACGTCTATGCACGTCAAACCGAACTTTCCGCTTTCAAGGTTTTCTCCAAGTTTTCTTGCGAAAACGCCTTCGGTCAAAGTTACCTCGCGTTTGTTGATTATGATAGTCGTGGCGATTTCTCCGCCTTTCCATTCCGCTGTGCCTTTTACGGTTGCTTTCACGGTATATTCGCCGGCGTTAATCGGGGCGGTTTCGGAAAACGCAGCGTCGTTTTCGCCTTTGTAAGTAATGGTGATTTCACCGTCGCCCTGACGATTGACCTTCGCGGGATCAATGATAAACGCCAACCCGTCATAGGTTTTTTCATCAACTAAATCGTTAGCAAACGAAATAGTGTTGTCTTTTGCGCCAAGTGCGGGAATTTCTTCGGTTTTGCTATACTCGCATACAGTGCAAGTGAATTTCTTTTCGCCCTCAACGCCGTAGTCGGCGGGTTTGGTGATTACGCCTTCGTTCCAGTTGTGTGCTGCAAGATCTTTCTTTTCGTCCGTGTGGGCGCAGGTTGCAGGATGCCAGTGGTTGGCAATGTCGTATTCCCATCTTCCCGTATCGAAAGTATGCACATGATCGAGCGTACCGATTGTTGCGGTCTTTGTGTTGCCGCAAACGGTGCAAGTGTAGGTCTTTACACCCTCGGTTGTTTCGGTGGGTTGAGTGGTGATGACGCCTGCATCGAAAGTATGGTCGGCTTTGTCCGCAACGTCGGTGTGATTCTTCGTGGTGCATTCGTGCCAGTGGGTTTTTTCGTCAAACTTCCATTCGGTTGAAAACTCGTGTTTGTTTTTGTTGCAAGCGGTAAGAACCGAAAGCGACAATACAAACACCATTGCTATTGTCAAAATAGTAAGCAGTGATTTTCTTTTCATGGTTTTACTCCTTTTGTTTTATTTTTTTATTTAAGTCTTGAAGAGGGTAAGCCAACCCTCTTCAATTCTTGCTGTGTTGTGCACCGCTGCTGTTTGCGAGCGGTTGTTTTACCGTTCGGCCGCACTCAGTTGCCCGAGTTTTTATCAAACTTTGCGTACACATACATTCCTTCGGTAACGGTAAATGTGTAAGTTGCGTCCGCAGAGATGAGTTCCTCGGTCTGATCGCCAACGGATTTATACCAGCCGACGAAAGTAAATCCTTCGTCTGCCACGGCGGTAATGCTGTACTTCTGATCTTTATCGGTGAAGATAAGCTGTTTTTCGGTATAGACGTCATATTTTTCTTCCATATGGAATTGTCCGCCTTTCCCGGCCTTAACCATAATGTCGCTGTTCTTCTCGGAAATATGAACGGTTATAACAAGAGTAAGTTCTTTTTCGTCGCTGACTCTGCACTTATATTCCACGCGATAGTCGCCCTCTTTGGAATAATCGATTTCGTCAAGCCCCGAAACGACAAACTGTTCCGGCGCAAGAAGCGTGTACATAAGTCTGAAGTCTTTTCTCTTTTTACCCTTGATTATAAGTTTGCTTAAGTCGATTCCCGGCTGATTGCCGGGTTTGATGTACACCGACGTGGCGGCTCTTCCGTCCGCGTAGCCCTTGGGCATGTTTGAATTGCCGGGGAACGCCCATATGCTTTCCATATCGGTAAGATCAGCCGCGAATTTGCAAACTATCGTCGTTGTGCCCTCAACGGTTTTATGAGCAACGCGGCTTTCCGTTGAAAACGGAGTGCTTTCGATTTTGCCGTCTTTCTCCACAAACCAGCCGCTGTGAACAAAATCATATCCGCATTCAACGGAAAGATTTAATTTTTTGTACGCTTTGGAATAGATTGTCTTTTCTTCGCCGGAATAGATTTTGGCAATTACATGGTCAACTATACTATACTCTACCCCATAAATAAATTCGATTTCAGACGATACGATAACCGTTCCCTCGCACGGACCGGGATTCTTTATAACGAGCGCCGAACTATTTGAGTTGTCAAGAAAAACGTAAGGAGAGAAAGAGTCCGTTTCAAAAATAACTTTCCCGTCTTTGAACTCGCAGTCGAGTCGTTCGACCCTGCTTTCGCTCTTGATGTGGAAAACAACGTATTCCTCGACGCCTTCTATGGGCGCGGGTACGGATACCGTGACTTTTCCGTCGGGTTGTACCTTTACTCCGTCGGATTCTACCGAAATGTCGATTGTCACCATTTTTTCGTCGGCGAGCAACTTAAACTCTGCGGGCAGTTTGTCAATCGTGCTTTTGACGGTTTCTTCCGTCATTTCCACTTTTTCGGTTATCAGGTTTGCCTTTTTCCCGAAGTTTCCGCCGGTAAGCGTAACTCCCATGCTGCTTTTCAGTTCATTCGTTTTGCCATCGCCGTTGCAACCTACGCAGATTGCAAAAACGCACAAACCTATTGCGACCAATACAACGAGTATGATGCAAAGTAGCCTTTTCTTCATGGATTTTGTCTCCTTTTTCTTTTTGTTTTTTCAAAACGCGGCTGAAACTTGCGATTCAAAAAACTTGCTTTGCTTTTTAGTGTTGCAAAATTATACTTTACCCCTGCCGTTTTGTGCCGAAAATCGTCTTACAGGCAGGTTTTTGCCGTTTTGAAAAACCGGCGCGCCTTTGTAGGTTTATTTTACTTCAACGCTGAACTTATATTTAATCGTTCCTATTCCCGGTTGGATATTGCTCTGTATAATGGTTGTTTTATCCGCGGACAACTCAAACGTTGAGCCGGCAAACAATCCGTATTTGTTAGCGGTTATCTCATTTTCCATATCTTCCCGGCTCTCATAGAACACGATAGCAGAGCCTTTAATCTTGTACAACAGCGTTACGACGCCTTTGCCTTTATCGTCTTCTTCGCCCGGGTTTTGATCAAAAGTCGCCGTCACGGTATTTTTGTCAGCCGCAAACTCAAATGTGATTTTTGATGAATTGACGAATTGAAGATACTGCTCCTCCGTCATTTTCATTTCCGCAAGGAGTGCTTGCTTGACGGCTTCGGACTCCCACTCGACAACGGCGTCAGCCTTATTGAAAGTCTTGCCCTTGATGTCGGCAGTAGCCCATTTTGCGTAGAGAGTGAACACTCTTGCAGGCATATATGCAAAACTGAATTGCGTGTAGGAAAGCGTTTCTCCGCCGTCCGTACTTTCGTACCAGCCCGCAAATACAAAGCCTTCTTTGGTGGGAGCGGCAGGAGCCGTGATCGCCGCGCCCGCGCTTGCCTTGACGGGTTGTACCGCACTGCCGCCCTTGCTGTCAAAAGTTATCGTATATTCTTTTTCGGCGACAAGTTTGTCAATCTTCGCGGTCTTTTCTCTGTGGCAAACCGTGCAGGTGTAAAGCATGGTTCCTTCCTTTTCCGTGGTCGGCTCAACCGTCACACTGCCGCCGTTCCAGGAGTGCTCGGCTTTGTCTTTGGTTTCCTTGCAGCCATTGTCTGTGCACGCGTGCCAGTGATGCGTCTCGTTGTTGCTCCATTCTTCCGAAAAATTGTGTTGTACGCCTTTGTCGCAAGCAGCGAACAGGACAACCGTCAGCAACAGCGTCATAATTGTGAGAAATATTTTTCTTTTCATAGGTTTACTCCTTTTTTTGATTTTAGTGATTTATTCCAAATCGCCGAAAATCCACGACTTAAAATCGTTATTTTTGCTTTTTATTGCTTTTTCACGAAAAATCCCTTGATTGTGGCAATTAAGTCGGCAAACGTCTTTTTCCTGACGGCGAACCAGAAAATCGCAAATCCGCCGATTCCTGCGACCGCTACCGAACCGATTACGATACCCGCAATCGCGCCGCCCGACAGTCCGTCCTTTGCCGCGGGAGCATCTTCATACACAGCCGTAAGGGTTGTTTCGCCGGTTACCTTGAAGGTGTAACTCTTGTCGGTGCTGACGATTGCACCGCTTGCGTCCTGCCAGCCTTTGAATACTTTGCCTTCTGCCGGCTCATTTGCCGTTACGGTTACGCTTTCGCCGTGTGCATAGAAATTGCTTTCGCCGTTTACTATTACGTTATGTGTGCCGATTTTGGCAATTCTAAGTTCGGTAATTTCGTTGCCGTCTTTGTCAAAGTGTCTTTCACAAACCGTGCAATCTTTGTGTTCTTTCACGCCAAATTCTGTGGTTGTTGCAGGCACTTCGGGTATCAACTTACCGTAGGTATGGTTGTTTGTGGTAGGAATGGTCAAGTCCGCAATCTCTTTTCGGGTTATCGGGTCGCAATTTTTTCCGCACAAATTGCAAACTCTATGCGCCTTTACGCCGGTATCTTTGCACGTTG
>OLXG01000191.1_pt1 | contig 26700 bp, 20 predicted proteins | sample 1673861 | NCBI WGS metagenome assembly OLXG01 (sample SAMEA103958130, study PRJEB25191) | human gut metagenome | biome: human-associated habitat [ENVO:00009003]; feature: intestine environment [ENVO:2100002]; material: feces | place: Germany | collected 2013/2015
TGAACCTGCGGGGTCTGAACCTGTACTGGGGCGTTCTGTGGCAGTCCATCTTCTACGCGGTGGCGTCGGCTTTCATCTGCCTGCTGCTGGGCTACCCCATGGCCTACTACATCGCCCACCGAAGCCAGACCGCTCAGAAGTTTCTGTACATGCTGGTGATGCTGCCCATGTGCATGAGCTTCCTGCTCCGCACCCTCGCATGGGTCGGATTGTTACAGGATACCGGCATCATCAACAATATTCTCGACGCCATCGGCATCGGCCGGCTGCGGCTCATCCGTACCCCCGGCGCGGTCATTCTGGGCATGGTGTATAACTATCTGCCCTATATGATCCTGCCCCTGTACGGCGTCATCGTCAAGATCGACCCCCGGCTCATTGAAGCGGCGGAGGATCTGGGCTGCAACAGCACGCAGGTGTTTTCCCGGGTGGTGCTGCCCCTCAGCGTTCCCGGCATTCTCTCCGGCATGACCATGGTGTTCGTCCCGGCGGTGTCCACCTTCTATATCTCCCAGAAGCTGGGCGGTACGGACACGGTGCTCGTCGGCGACGTGATCGAGCGCCAGTTCAAGCAGGGCAACAACCCCAATCTGGGCGCGGCGCTGAGTCTGGTGCTGATGATCCTTGTATTCATCTGCACCGGCATCATGAACCGCTTCGGCGGCGGCAATGAGGAAGGCGGTGTCATCGTATGAAAAGAGCCAACCGCATTCTCACCGTTCTGATTTTCATTTTCCTGTACGTCCCCATGGCAGTGCTGATCGTGGCGTCCTTCAATACAGGCAAGGACGTTACCCAGTTTGAAGGGTTTACCTTGCAGCAGTACGCCCGTCTGTTTCAGGACAGAACGCTGTTAAAGCTGCTGGGCAACTCCCTGCTCGTCTCGGTTCTCGCCAGCTTCATCGCCACGGTCTTCGGCACGGTGGCGTCACTGGGCATCTACAACCTGAACCCCAGACTGCGCAAGGCTGCCATGACGCTGACCAACATCCCCATGACGAATCCGGATATCGTCACCGGCGTGTCCCTTTCCCTGCTGTTCGTCTTCGTGGGGACCCGGATGCTGGGGCAGCGGAACAGTCTGACCTTCTGGACGCTGCTCATTGCCCACATCACCTTCAACCTCCCCTACGTGATCCTGAACGTCATGCCGAAGCTCAAGCAGACGGACAGCTCTCTCCGGGACGCGGCCATGGATTTGGGCTGCACGCCCTTGCAGGCGTTTTTCAAGGTGACGCTCCATGAGATTGCCCCCGGCATCGTGTCCGGCGCTATTATGGCGTTCACCATGAGTCTGGACGATTTTGTCATCAGCTATTTTGTCAGCGGGCTGGATTTCGTGACCCTTCCCGTGGAAATCTATTCCTACACGAAAAAGCCCCTCCATCCGAAAATCTACGCATTGTTCACCCTGCTGTTCCTGCTGATTCTGGTGCTGATGGTCACCATGAATCTCATTCAGCTCCGCGGGGACAAAAAACGAGCCGCTGCCCACAGCGGGGTATAAAGGAGAATTGTCATGAAAAAAGGGATTTCCGTTATTCTTGCCGTCTTGCTTGCCGTGAGCTGCCTGACCGGTCTTTCCGGCTGCGGCAGCAGTAAAAAGACCACCCTGTACGTCTACAACTGGGGTCAGTACATCTCCGAGGGCGACGACGGCTCTCTGGATGTAATCGCCGCCTTTGAGGAAGCCTACCCCAACATCCGCGTGCAGTATTCCACCTACGACTCCAATGAGATCATGTACTCCAAGCTTGCCAACGGCGGCATCACCGTGGACGTGATCATCCCCTCCGACTACATGATCGGCCGGATGGTGCAGGAGGGTATGCTGGAGGAGCTGAACTTCAGCAACATCCCCAACTACCAGTATATCGACGATTCCTTCAAGAACACCTCCTACGACCCGGAGAACAAGTATTCCGTCCCCTACACCTGGGGCACCGTGGGCATCATCTACAACACCAAGTACGTGGACGAAGCCGATGTCACCGGCTGGGAACTGCTGTGGAACGAGAAGTACGCCGGAAAGATCCTGATGTTCGACAACTCCCGGGACGCCTTCGGCATTGCCGAGTACCTGCTGGGCTACGACGTGAACTCCACCGACGAGGCCGAGCTTCAGGCCTGCGCTGCCAAGCTGGCAGAGCAGAAGCCCGTGGTGCAGCAGTACGTCATGGATCAGATTTTTGACGCCATGGAAAACGAGGAGGCCTGGATCGCCCCCTACTACGCCGGCGACTATCTGACCATGGTGGAAGAGAACCCCGATCTGGCCTTCTACCGTCCCACGGCGCAAGGCTACAACATGTTCATCGATGCCATGTGCATCCCCACCTGCTGCCAGGAGAAGGAGGCGGCGGAAGCCTTCATCAACTTCCTGTGCAGCCCGGAGATTTCCTCCGCCAACATGGAGTTTTTGGGCTACAGCGTCCCTTCCACCGCGGCGAAGGAGCTGATGGATCCGGAGGTCGCGGGCAGCGAGGTCGCCTACCCCGACGCGGACACCCTCACCACCGGCACCAGCTTCAACTTCCTGCCGGAGGAAACCTCCCGGTATATGGAAAGCCTGTTTATGGAAGTCCGCAACGGCTAATGGGCTTTTGACCTGCCGAAAAAAGTTCGTATAAACAGAAAGATTCCCGTCCGCAGATTGCGGACGGGATTTTCTATTTCCGGTCAGATCGCATTTCCCGGCTTCGCGGGCTGTCCAAGCTCGCTTTGAATCGGGCGCACCATGCAGAACTGTTTCAGATGAAAATGCTTTTCCAGAACCTCGTAAATCTCAAACCCCAACTGCTGGTATAGTGACACGTTGTGGGGATTGTGGGTCTCCAGCGACATCATCATGTGATGCTTGTCCGCGTAATCCACCGCCGCCTTCAGCAGCTTCACCGCAATGCCGTGGTGCTGCATCTGGGGGTCTACCGCCAGATAGATCACATGGAGACGGTTGTCCTCGTGGAGCTGGGTCGTCCAGTGGGAGTTCAGGTAATCCCGTGCGGCGAAAAAGTGGAACAGGGTTCTGAGCGACGGGTCTTCCTTGATCAGCCATGCGTCCGTCTGCAATTCCGCTTCCAGCTCCGTAAAGTAGTATTGGAGGAAATGGTACGGCTCGGTCTCGTCGGAAACGACCAGAAGGCCGTTCAAATCCGGGCTGTCGGCAAAAATGTCGCAGTTTTTGTAGAATTCCTCCATGTCGCAGGCAAAGAGCTTCGGCAAAAGCTTCTTGCGGATATCCTCGTTGGGAATCAGGGTCTCGTACAGCGGGTCGGAGGCAAAGCACTTGTTCAGCAGTGCCTGAAGCTTTGGCAGGTCTTTTTTTGTAACTTTGTATAATTCGCTTTCCATATATTCGTTCCTTTATCCTGGGAGGCAGTCGCGGAGCATCCGCTTCATTTCCTCCACACTGATGTTCAGACTGCCCACCAGATCCCGGTAGGCGCCCTCCTGGGCGGCGGCCGCGCCTTGCAGGAAGGCCGCTTCCGCCGTGTAGTCCGTAATGCCCCGGGCTTTCTTTTCCAGCAGGCTCTTCACCGTGGCGTAGAGGTTGATATACCCCACGATCCGGCGGTAGCCCCATTTCAGGCGCTCCTTGGGCTGAGAAAATACGTACTGGGTGAAGTGGCGGTACACCAGCTGCTCAAACAGGAAGGCATACCGGTTGTTGTCGATCTCATAGAGTTTCCGCAGTGCCGCAGAGAGATTTCCCGCCGCCAGGCTGCCCGCCGCGCCGTGGAGCAGCTCCAGGCTTTGCTGCAAGCTTTCCTGGGGGAACTGGACGTTGCCGTACCAGTCGATGCGGACAAAGGTGTCCTGGGTCTGCTGGAACAGATTCAGCAGCTGCCGCTCCAATCGACCGGCGTCCTCGCCAGGTGCCTGCCCCCGGTTGATGGCCGCCGCCCGGTCATAGACCTGCTGGGCAAGCGCCGCCGCTTCGTCCAGCGCCTGGGCAAGGCTCTCGCCGTCGGCCTCCGTCCGGGCGCACCAGTCCAAGTCAAGGGCTTCCTTGGCCTTCCGGAAGGTTCCGGCGAAGTTCAGCGGCACCACTCTGGTTTTGTCAATGGCCATCAGCAGCAGCCCGAACAGCTCGTGGTGGAGGCGGTACACGTCCTCGTCATAGTAGGTGTCGTTGTCGAACTGGGAATGATAGTGGGTCTCCATAAAGCTGCCGCCGGTGAAATCGTTGACCATGGAGGGAATGCCCGCAATGGCAATGGAAAAGTCGTCCGACCATGTTTCAATGGGGGCGGTGATCCGGGTTTCCTCGGGATAGCCCTGTGTCAGCTCCGGGAGATTTTCCAGAAATTCCTCCAGAAAATCCACATATTCGTAGGTGCTGCGGATCCGCGCCCGGGTGCCGTGGGCAAGGGCGGGCAGCTCAAAGTTCAGGTCGGCAATGACCTGCCCCCGCCACTCGGGATGCACGGTGAACACCTGCTCGTAAGCGCCGGTGGACCAGTCGAACTGGGAATCTGCCACGCCCCATTCCTCCGACGCCATGGCGCAGAAAAGGATGGTGTTCTCCGGCTGCCAGCCGGTCTCTACCAGTGCTTTGCCCATGCCCAGCATCATGGAAATGGCGGTGTTATCGTCCTGAAAGCCGTCAAAATAGGAGTCGTAGTGGGCGGACAGCATGATCTTCCGGTCAGGGTTCCGGCCGGTCAGCTCGCCGATGATGTTGTAGGTGGTGCGGTCGCGCTCCACCCGGGTGCAGGCGTCCAGCGTGACGGCCACCGTCGCACTGTCCGCAAGCAGCTCCTTCAGCACCCCGGCGTCCTTCCGGGAAATGGAAAAGGCGGCGGCTTCGGGAGGGCCTGCGATGTCCTGGGCGTTCAGCGCGGCGTCGTCCACCTCGCCGTAGCCCCCGGTCTGCACGGCGATCAGCGCTGCCGCACCCTTGAGGTGGGACTGATACACGGGGTAGTTGATCCACCATTCGTTCCGCTGATTGATCTCCACCAGCACCAGCTTCCCGTTAACGTCCAGCCCCTCGTAATCCGCTTCCGTGCCCTTGCCCGCATAGACAAGCTCGTAGGCGGTAGGGCCGTCCGTGACGAAATTCGTCTGATACGCGCCCAGCTGGACATGGCGCTCCCGTCCCCCGGCGTCGGTAAAAGACAGCTCCGCCTTCTCAAACTCCCACGCGTCCACGGTGATGGCGTCCTTCCATACTTTGGAAAAGCCGATTTTCTTCATCTCCGCCGCCAGCATGTCTCCCGTGGCGATCTCCGCCGGGGAGCCTGCGGTGCGGTAGCCCAGCACGGGGTTGGTGCAGTGCTCCTCCATCCGCTTTGCAAGGCGGTAGGAATAGCCGATATCCAGCCTTTCCAGATACCGCTGCGCCTGACTTGTCAAGGTCATCATCTCCTGTTTTCCCGCTTTTGGGAATTGTAGCATACTTAAAAGGCGTTGTACAGTGCCAATTTATCTAAAAAACGCGGCATAGAAGCCGCGTTTTTTCATTAGCTTTCGAGTGTCTGTAATCTTCCCTGAATGATTTTTCCCACGGTCTGGGCAAACCAGCCCACGGAGGGCAGCCTGACCACATCCCGGCCGTAAATGGTGCGGGCGCTGCTTAAGTCGCCCTCCCGGCCGGAGAACAGGCACAGCGGCGGATTGCCATGCCTGCGCAATGCCGTCGCTTCTTCGGCAGCGTCGGCCACGGCGGGCCTGCCGCTGTAGTCCCGGCTGAAAAACTGGTTTCCCGTGCCGGGGAGGCGGGTATCATCGTTGGGGTTCGCGTCGGTGAGGATCAGCAAAAGCCGCTGCTGTTCCCCCGACCGGCGCAGAAGCCAGTCCACTGCCCGCAGGGCAAGGCCGTCCCGGTTCCACCCGGCGGCGGCGAACGCAAATATCCGGTCGTTGCCCTGATTTTCCCGGTAGTCCCGGTACTCCCGCAGCACCGTACAGCCGCTGACGGAGCAGTAGGACAGCACCCGGACAGGAATTGCGCACCGGGTCAGCGCCTCGGCCAGAATGTAGCCTTGCGTCGCCAGCTGCTCCTGCCGCCGGTTCTGGGAGGCGGAAGCGTCCAGCAGAATATCCACGATCAAATCGCCAAGGGTATTGGGCTGCTGCCGGTCAAACACCCGGCCGTCCCCCAGCGAGGGGGCGCGCCATGCAAGCGCCGGGTTGACCCGTCCCGCGCGGCACCGAAGGCTCCCGTCCTCCTGAAGCAGCAGAATGGTATTTTGCAGCTGCTGGGCAAGGCGCTGAATTTCCAGCCGGTTCTGGGCAAGATGCGCCTGAAAATAGGCGCGGTTGCGCTCCGTCTGCTCCTGAATCTGCTCCCATTCCCGGGTGGGTGCCTCCCCGGTTTCCGGCGCTTCCCCTCGGGTGAAATGCAGCACACAGTTGCGGTGATGGCCGGTGCAGCAGGTTCGCTCCGCGTCCGCCAGTTCCGCCGGGGTCAGCATGGACTTGCCGAAGCACGCGGCGGCGTATTTCCGAATATCGTCCTTCCGGGCTTCCCGCCAACCGAAAATGCGCCGCGACAGAGCGCGCAGTCCCACGCCGCCCCCCGGCGCGGCCTGCCCCAGACGGTGCAGCCCTCCCGGGCGAAGCATCAGCCGGGCAAAGAAACCCAGATCCACCCGGTTGGAATTGAAGTGGTCAATTTCGTTGCGGAGATTCCGCCCGAAATATTTGAGGACGATCTGCTCCATCCGCGTCTGGATGGTCTCGGCGTCCCAGTCGGGGTCAAATTCCAGCGCGTCCAGAATCTGCTTTTCCCGGTCAGATTCCTCGCTGGGCAGCCCCAACGCCCGGCGGAACCAGCCGATTTTCAGCCGGTCCTGCTCGCTGTTCACGGAAAAATCCTGCTGTAACTGCCGCTGGGCATAGTCCTGCCGCAGAAAGGTCAGCGCCGGACGGGCGTCCCGGCACCTGAGATAGGCGCACCGTTCCAGCCCCAGCCAGAGCAGCTCACTTTGCAGCTCTCCCCCGGAGTGGCGCTCCAGTGCGGTGAACAGCAGCTCCAGCTTCTTGTAATCATACAGCTGCCGCACAAGACCGATGGCGGTGTTGAAATACAGCGACGCTTCCCCGTTGGGTTCATAGCCCCGGCTGCCCGTGGCAAAGCCATAGATTCCCGCAGCGTTCCAGATCTGGTTGTCCGCCCGGCGGGCTTCCTGTTCCCCGATGTCCATATCAGTCTCCGAAGAACTCGTCCGCTTTCGCCGTTCTGGGGACACGCGCCCAGACCACGTCGGCGGTGAGTTGCCGCTCGAAGGGGTCGAATGCCTTGTTGATGATGCCCATTTCCAGTGCGGCTTCCGGGGAAAGTCCCCGTTCCATCAGCCGCAGGGCAGTCAGCAGTCCCCGCAGATCCAGCGCCCGGGCGGAGATCTCCCCGCTGCTGCACTTGGCGCGCAGATCGTCGAACAACGCCGCCAGCTGCTGCGCCCAGCTCTTTTTCAGGCTCGGGAAGCCCCGCAGCAGGAGTTTGCACAGATCGTCCTGCCCGATCACCGGCATATCCACCACCACGAACCGGGAAACCAGTGCTTCGTTCAGCTCCCGGGTCCCGGCGTAGCCATAGTTCATGGTGCCGATGAACCGGGCCGCGTCGTCCAGCATCACGCGGCGGTAGCCCGGAATGTCAATGACCCGGCGGAAATCCAGCGTGGCGTGGAGCACGGCCAGCGCTTCGTTTTTCGCCATATTCACCTCGTCCAGAATGCCGAAGCCGCCAAGTCTCGCGCACTGGCACACGGGGCCTTCCCGGAAGCAGACCTCGCCCCCCTTCAGCGTATCGGTGCCGATGAGGGACGCCGCGTCCACATTGATGTGCATGGAGATGTCCCACACGGGGCGGCCGAACAGGGCGGCCAGATTCTCCGCCAGTACGTTTTTTCCGGTGGCCTTGGGGCCTGCCAGAAGCAGGTTCTCCCCGCACAGCACCGCCGCTGCGGCGGCTTCCCAGACGTCCTTGCCGTAGTATACAAATCGGGGGTTTGGAATCCGGCCGCGTACTTCCTCCGCCACGCCGTGGGCGTCCCGGAAGGAACGGACTTCTGCAAGCAGGTGCCTGTTCACGCCCTCAGCTTCCAGTTCTTTCCAAATATCCATGACAAATCCCTCCTCGCAACGTTCCTCTTCTATTTTAGCATGATGCATGGCATTTGCAAGGAGAATCTTTCCCTTTCACCTTGCGTGCGGCAAAGGTTTCCTGTATAATAGGTTACATTCATACACTTTGGAAAGAAGGGGTACCTATGGAGAAGATCAGGCAATTTCTGGCGCGCAAGGACGTGGTGTTTACCCTCCAGCGCTACGGGATCGACGCTCTGGGCGCCATGGCGCAGGGGCTGTTTTGTACACTGCTGGTGGGGACGATTCTCAACACCCTGGGGCAGCAGTTCGGCATCGGGTTTTTGACACGGATCATCGTCACCGTGGGCAAGGGTGAGGGCGCAGTGGGCTATACCATCGGCGGCCTTGCCTCCGCCATGGTCGGCCCCGGCATTGCCGTGGCCATCGGATTTGCGCTGCACTGCCCGACGCTGGTGCTGTTTTCCCTGATCCCCGTGGGCTTTGCCGCCAACGCCATGGGCGGCGCGGGCGGGCCGCTGGCGGTATACGTCGTCGCCATCGTCGCGGCGGAATGCGGCAAGCTGGTGGCAAAGGAGACCAAAATCGACATTCTGGTGACGCCCGTCGTGACGGTTCTGGCCGGCATCGGCATTGCGCGTCTGGTAGCAGCGCCCATCGGTACGGCGGCCAGCGCCGTAGGCAGCTTCATCAAGTGGGCAACGGTGCTTCAGCCCTTTTTCATGGGCATTGTGGTATCCGTCGCCGTGGGCGTGGCGCTGACGCTGCCCATTTCCTCCGCCGCCATCTGCGCGGCGCTGGGACTGACGGGTCTTGCCGGCGGCGCCGCCGTGGCCGGATGCTGCGCCCAGATGGTGGGCTTCGCGGTGATGAGCTTCCGGGAAAACGGCTGGGGCGGTCTGGTCGCTCAGGGCATCGGCACCAGCATGCTGCAAATGCCCAACATTGTGAAGAACCCCCGTATCTGGATACCGCCCACACTGGCATCGGCCATCGCGGGGCCGCTTGCCACATGCCTGTTCCATCTGGAGATGAACGGCACGGCGGTCTCCTCCGGCATGGGCACCTGCGGCTTTGTGGGGCAGATCGGCGTTTACACGGGCTGGATCAACGATATTGCCAACGGCGCAAAGACGGCCATCACCGCCATGGACTGGACGGGCATGGCGCTGATCTGCTTCGTTCTTCCGGCGGTGCTGAGCTGGGTTTTCTGCCTGATCCTCCGGAAATGGGGCTGGATCGGGGAAAACGACCTGAAATTGGAGCTGTAAAGATTTCCCCCGCCGCGTCGGAACATCCGCGCGGCGGGGGAATTTTGATTGCTTTACGCGCCGAACACCTTTGTGTCCAGATGCCGCTTTTTGACGGCGTAAAACAGCACCGTGCCAAAGGTCAGGAGCACCGCCAGCTCTCCCAGCGCCACGTACAGCGCGTTGAGGAAGAAACCGCCGCCGATGTATACCGTCAGTTCCCAGCCTACCAGCAGTGCGTTGAACAGTGCGGGCATCGCCATCCCAAGCAAAGGATACCCCTTCACCGTGACCCGCCGGGTCAGCCACATCCCCCCGGCCGCCAGAAGCGTCGCAAGACTGCCCACGAGAAAATCCAGCGGCAGCGCGGCGGCATAGGTGATGTTGAAAACCAGACAGCCCACCGTCAATCCGGGAATCGCTGCCGGGGTGAAAAAGGAAAGCACGCACAGCGCTTCGGACAGCCGCATTTGGATCGCCCATGTGGTGGAACCGGGAAGCAGAACATTCTGCAGGTGGGTCAGTACAGCGTACAGCGCCGCAATGACGGCGGCATGGGTCAGAAATCTGGTGTTTTTCGACATGGTGTTCCTCCAAAACAGAAATTGGGGACAGCGCAAGACCGTCCCCAACAAAAAATGAGCGCATAACGCCCATCGGAAATCCCTAGTTTTGTTTACCGACAGGATGGTCACGAACTGTCCTATGAAATTTCTCTTATTATACACATTGGCGGCAGAAAAGTCAAGGTTGCATTTCCCCTGAATATCTGATATTATGACACGGCACGCAACAACAAGGAGATGGTAGTTTATGGCAAAAAATAACACCCAGGTGGACAAGAACTCCCGGGAGTACCTGCTGCGGCAGGTGGCCAACGGACGTTACAGCCTGCTGCTGATCGTCATTCTCACGGTGGTCAATCTGATCATGACGATTCTGGACACGAACACGTATTTCCTGTTCTCCGCTTCCGTACCGTACTATCTGGTATTCGTGGGGATGGGCATAGAGAACGGCTTTGTGGACGGTGCCTGGAATGTCAAAGGGACGCTCACCTACACGGGTCTGGTCATCGCGCTGGTCATTGTGGCGGTGTATCTGCTGTGCTGGCTGCTGAGCAAGAAGCGCGCCGGTTGGCTGACGGCGGCGCTGGTGCTGTTCATCATCGACACCGTGGCGCTGGTGGTCATTGCGTTTGCTCTGTATGATAGCCCGGAGGGCAAACTGGTGGATTTCCTGCTGCACATCTGGGCCATCGTAGAGCTGGTTCAGGGCGTGCGGGGCAGCAAGAAGCTCCGGGCGCTTCCCCCCACGGAGGAACCCCGGAACATCTGCACCGGACCGGAATTCTAGTTTCATACATGCAGGAAGCTCCCTCGAAAAGAGGGAGCTTCTTGATTTTATGCCAGATAAATCGCCTTGCAGGCCAGCATGGTTTCGTAGCAGTCCAGCTTGGAGACAAGCTCCAGCGGCGCGTGCATGCTGAGCACCGGCACGCCCGCGTCCACGGTGACGATATTCCGGTTGGCCATGTAGGCCGCCACGGTGCCGCCGCCGCCCTGATCTACCTTGCCCAGAGTCGCGATCTGCCAGATGACGCCCGCCTTGTCCAGCGTGGAGCGGACATGGCCCATAGCCTCGGCGGAAGCGTCGGACGCGCCGCCCTTGCCCCGGGAGCCAGTGTACTTGCAGATGGCAACGCCGTAGTTCAGCTGGCTGTTGTTCCGCTTGTCGCAGGTCTCCGGCCAGTTGGGGTCAAAGGCGTTGGAAACGTCGGCGGACAGGCAGAAGGAATTGGCGAAGCAGTCGGACAGCTTGACGCCCTGGGCGTCGCACAGCCCCTCCATGAAATGCTCAAAATAGTGGCTCTGCATACCGGAAATGCCCACGGAGCCGATCTCTTCCTTGTCGGCAAGGATGCAGACGGCGGTCTTTTCGGGCATGTCCAGAGAGAACAGGGCTTCCAGCTCGGCGTAAGCGCAGACCCGGTCGTCGTGGCCGTAGGAGCTGAGCAGGCTGCGGTCAAGACCCGCTTCCCGGCAGCGTCCCGCGGGAACCACCGTCAGCTCGGCGGAGAGGAAGTCGCTCTCCACAAGGCCGTACTTCTCGTTCAGCAGCTTCATGATGTGCAGCTTCACCAGGTCGGCGCCGTCGCCCTCCAGCGGCTCGGAGCCGAGGATCACGTTCAGCTGCTCGCCCTCGATGATCTTCCCCGCAGGCTTCTGCATCTGATCCGCCGCCAGATGGGGCAGCAGATCGGAGACCATCAGGATGGGGTCGCCCTCGTCCTCGCCGATGGTGACCGTGACCACAGCGCCGTCGGCGCGGTACACCACGCCGTGGAGCGCCAGAGGAATGGTCGTCCACTGGTATTTCTTGATGCCGCCGTAATAGTGGGTCTTCAGGTAGCTGATCTCGGAGTCCTCGTACAGGGGATTGGGCTTGATGTCCAGCCGGGGGGAATCCACGTGGGCGGCGCAGATGTTCGCGCCCTCGCCCAGGGACTTGGTGCCGACCACGGCCAGAGCGATGGATTTATTGCGGTTGTTGTAGTAAATTTTGTCGCCGGGCTTGGCTTCCATGCCGGGGGCGAAGGGCTTGTAGCCCAGCTTCTCGGCTTCCCGAACGGCCCATGCGGTGGCCTCCCGCTCGGTCTTGCATTCGCTCATGAACGCCATGTAGCGCTGAGCATAGCCTTCCATTTCATCCCGCTGGGCGTCAGTGAGCCGGGTGTAGCCGTTCTTGGGCGACGCCAGCAGGGAATTGCGCAGTTCTTCTGTGGTCATGTTGCATCCTCCTATGTTTCTTTGCGCCTCCGCCATCAGGCGGGGCGTTACGTTGGGGTAGGTCAGATTTTCCGGCAGCGCCGAAAACAGTCTGATTTCCCCGATCTCGCTTTCCGGCAGGGGCTCCAGACGGCGAACCGCCGCGAAAAACACCATGCCGTTGGCGCTGCTTTGGGCGTCGAAGCCGTGGTAGTCGCAGACCGGGTACAGCTCCGCGTCCCGGACGCCGCTTTCCTCATACAGCTCCCGTCGGGCAGCCTGCATGGGCGTTTCTCCCGGCTCGATGTGGCCGCCCTGGGTTTCCCATGTGTCCCGCTCCCTGTGCCGGCTGAGAAGCCACTTCCCGTCGTACCGGGAGCAGACGACAACGAAGGTATATGTTCCCAGCGTTCCCGTCGGGTGGACGGTGCATTGCAGCGACTTGCGGCGCTCGCTCGCTGGATCCATTATACCAATTCCCCGCAAAAACGCAAGGCATTTTTCCCGGAATTCCGACGCTGACCCGGTGTTTTCCAACACAAAGCCGCATTTTTCCCGGAACCAGCTCTCGTCCGGCTGGGCGGCGATGCGGCGGCGGGCATAGTCTTCCGGAATACCGTCCCGGCGCATGAGGCGGCGAACCCGGTCTTCCACCGGGGCGGTGACGGCGACCGTCACGTCGCACAGCTCGGCCAGCCCTCCCTCAAACAACGCGATAGCGTCGATGGCGGCAAGCGCGGGCTTTTCCCCGAGGCGGCGAAGCACCTCCCGCTTCACGGCGGCGTGGGTGATTCTGTTCAAATCCAGCAGAGCGTTTTTGTCGGAAAATACCAAATTCCCAAGCTTTTTCCGCTGCAAAACGCCGTCCTCCACCGTGCCGGGGAAGCGTTCTTCGATGGCCGCAAGGAGGGACGCGTCCCGCGTCAGCAGCTCGTGGTAGATCGCGTCGCAGTCCAGAACCACCGCGCCCCGCTCCTTCAGGACGTTCAGCAGCGTGGTTTTTCCGCAGCCGGTGCCGCCGGTGATGCCGAGAATCATGCTTCCTCCTCCGCGTCCACGATGTGGAACGCCGCGGCCTTTTTCAGCCGGTTCTGCACGGCGTAGGCCACGCCGCCCCCCACCGGACACCGGGCGTAGACCTGATGGATGCCGGGGTCGTCCAGCTCCCGTAGGGCGGCAAACAACCCGGCGGACAGGGTGTTGACGTCCGCCTCCCGGCCGTAGGACAGGGGGCTGCACCCGGCGTACAGGGGCAGCTCTTCTTCAAAGCACAGCACCCGGTCGCCGGGGGTGAAATGGCGGCGGATGTAGGCGGCGGCCTTTTCCCGGCTGCCGGAGACGATGACCACCGGCTCCGCCGGGGCGTAATGGCGGTATTTCATGCCGGGGGCTTTCACCACGGCGTCCTTGTCGATCTGGGCGGTGACGGCCTTGTCGATGACCAGATCCCCCAGAACGGAGATCAGCTGCTCCGGGGTGATTCCGCCGGGGCGCAGCAGCCGGGGGCGGTCTTCCGTCAAGTCCACGATGGTGGACTCCACACCCACCCGGCATGGGCCGCCGTCCACGACGGCGGCGATTTTTCCGTCATGGTCGTGGAGGACGTGCTGGGCGGTGGTCGTAGAGGGCTTCCCGGAGATGTTGGCGGAGGGCGCGGCAATGGGAACCCCCGCAAGGCGGATGATTTCCCGGGTCATGGCATTGTCCGGGCAGCGGACGGCCACGGTGGAAAGTCCCCCGGTGGTGCGCCGGGGAACACAGTCCCGTGCGGGCAGCACCATGGTCAGCGGCCCCGGCCAGAATTCCTTCGCCAGCTCATAGGCCGCCGCAGGTACGTCGTGGCAGAACAGTTCGATCTGCTCCGCGCCGCAGATGTGCAGAATCAGGGGGTTGTCCTGTGGACGACCCTTGGCTTCAAAAATTTTCGTCACGGCAGCTTCGTCCAGACCGTTTGCGCCCAGACCGTAAACCGTCTCCGTGGGGATCGCCACCAGTTCCCCCTGACGGATCAGGTTCGCGGCGATTTCCGGAGTTGCCTTGTCCTGCGCAGACAAAAGAAGTGTTTTCATCAATACACCTCCAATTGAAATAAGGGGCAAAGATGGGCAGCCGCTTTTGTTCGCGGCTGCCCATCTTTACAGGGTAAAGTTACACGGTGGGCTGGTTGGCAGCCTCGATGATCTTGACAAACTTCTCGGGAACCAGAGACGCGCCGCCGATCAGACCGCCGTCGATGTCGGGCTGTGCCAGCAGCTCGAAGGCGTTCTTGTCGTTCATGGAGCCGCCGTACAGGATGGAGATCGCACGGGCGTTCTTGGAGGAGTACAGCTTGCGCACCACGGTACGGATGTTCTCGCAGACCTCTTCCGCCTGATCGGGAGTGGCGGTCAGGCCGGTGCCGATGGCCCAGATGGGCTCGTAGGCGATGATGACCTTGCGGATCTTGTCCTCGGGAACACCGGCAAGACCCAGCTTGATCTGCATGGTGATCCACTCGGTGGTGATGCCGCTCTGGCGCTGCTCAAGGCTCTCGCCGCAGCACATGATGGGGGTCAGACCGGCGTTCAGAGCAGCCAGAACCTTGGCGTTGACATCGGCGTCGGTCTCGCCCATGGCGCGGCGCTCGGAGTGGCCGATGATGACGTACTTGCAGCCGGCGTCCACCAGCATGTTGGTGGCGATCTCACCGGTGTAAGCGCCGGAGGCGTTGGCGTTGCAGTTCTCGGCACCGATGCCTACCCGGGTTTCCCGCATGGCGCGGACGGCGGCGGGAATGCACACGGCGGGAACGCACAGAGCCACGTCGCACCAGCGGCCCTTGGGCAGAATGGCCTTCAGCTGGGTCATAAACTCCTTGGTCTCGGAGGGGGTCTTGTTCATCTTCCAGTTGCCGGCGATAACGGTCTTGCGGTATTTTCTGTTCATGATTCCATTTCTCCTTTTATTGGTAGGGCTGTTAATAGAAACGCAATTCCCGGATTATTTGTCTTCCAGGCAGGCGATGCCGGGCAGCTCCAGGCCTTCCAGGAATTCCAGGGAAGCGCCGCCGCCGGTGGAAATGTGGGTGATCTTGTCGGCAAAGCCCAGCTGCTCGCAGGCCGCAGCGCTGTCGCCGCCGCCGACGATGGTGGTGGCGCTGGAATCTGCCAGAGCCTGCGCCATGGCGATGGTGCCCTTGGCCAGAGTGGGATTCTCAAACACGCCCATGGGGCCGTTCCAGACGACAGTCTTAGCGTCCTTCACAGCGGACGCGAACAGAGCGCAGGTCTTCTCGCCGATGTCCAGACCTTCCTTGTCGGCGGGGATGGCAGCGGCGTCAACGGTGGTAACGTCGATGGGGCCGTCGATGGGGTCGGGGAAGGAATCGGCAACGACCACGTCCACAGGCAGGAGCAGCTTGACGCCCTTGGCTTCCGCCTTGGCCATCATGTCCTTGCAGTAGTCGATCTTGCTCTCGTCCAGCAGGGACTTGCCAACAGCGTAGCCCTTGGCGGCAAGGAAGGTATAGGCCATGCCGCCGCCGATGATCAGGGTGTCCACCTTTTCCAGCAGGTTATTGATGACATTCAGCTTGTCGGAGACCTTTGCGCCGCCCAGAACAGCGACGAAAGGACGCTCGGGGTCGGACAGGGCCTTGCCCATGATGGAAACTTCCTTCTGAACGAGGAAGCCGCTGACGGCGGGCAGATAATCGGCCACACCGGCGGTGGAAGAATGGGCGCGGTGGGCAGTGCCGAAAGCGTCGTTGACGAACACGTCCGCCAGAGAGGCCAGAGCCTTGCTCAGCTCGGGATCGTTCTTGGTCTCGCCCTTCTCAAACCGGGTGTTCTCCAGCAGCATCACGTCGCCGTCCTTCAGTGCGGCGGCCTTGGCCTTGGCGTCCGGGCCCGCCACATCGGCGGCCATGACGACTTCCTTGCCCAGCAGCTCGCTGATGCGCTTCGCCACGATCTTCAGGCTCAGCTCGGGCTTCCATTCGCCCTTGGGCTTGCCCATGTGGGAGCAGAGGATGACCTTGGCGTTGTGGTCAACCAGGTACCGGATGGTGGGCATGGCGGCAACGATCCGCTTGTCGGAGGTGATGACGCCGTTCTTGGTGGGAACATTGAAGTCGCAGCGGCACAGAACCCGCTTGCCGGATACGTCGATGTCCTCGATGGACTTTTTATTGTAGTTCATGATAACTCCTCCATATTCTCGGGAGGTCACTCCCGCATTTTACCGAAGTCGCGCAAATTGGGAAACGACAGCTGACGCAGTGCCTCGTAGACGGTGACGGCAACCGCATTGCTCAGGTTCAGGCTCCGGGCATCCGGACGCATGGGAATGCGAGCACACGCGTCGTAGTGCGCCCGAAGAAAGTCCTCCGGAAGTCCCTTAGTCTCCTTCCCGAAAAACAGGTAGCAGCCGTCGTGAAAGGCAGCCTCGGTATAGCTCCTCGGCGCTTTCGTGGACAGGCACCACATTTCCTCCACCTGATTCTTCGCGAAGAAATCCTCCAGATTTTCGTAGTCCCGAACCTCCACCATGTGCCAGTAATCCAGACCCGCACGGCGGACGGCCTTTTCGGAGATGTCAAAGCCCAGCGGCCGTATCAGGTGCAGACGGCAGCCTGTTGCGGCACAGGTGCGGGCGATATTGCCGCAGTTCTGCGGTATCTCCGGTTCCACCAGAACAATATTCAGCATACGCATCACCCCGGTGGCAGTCGCGTCGGACTGTTTTCTCAAAATCCGCTCGTCTTCTATTGTAAGACAAACGGGCGGTAAAATCAATCGTAAAAATTGTTAATTTTCAACTTTTTTATAGTATTCACATAAAAAATGGACATTGGGGCAGAATTTTGTGAATAATGCAGAAACTCGCATAATTTGTGCCGTTTTTTCGGAAAAATCCCCGCCGATGCAGGAAAAAACGTTTCCAAAAAATCAACCGGGAACCCGGACAAAATCCCGGTTCCCGGTGAAATTTCGCTACATTATGGTTCAGAGCAGTTTTTCCTTGTTCCGCAAGGGAAATCCGTTATTTCCCCACGCGTCCGTACAGCTTTGTGGCAGCGTAAATTCTCGCGGCCAGAGCGTCGGAGTCAAAGCCCTTTTCCGCGCGCCACGTCCAGTTGGCGCTGGACAGCGTACCGGGAAAGTTCATCCGAGCTTCCTTGCCCAGTTCCAGATAGTCCTGCATCTGCACCACGCACAGCCGGGACACGGAACCCATGCAGCCGCGAATCATGCCCCGGATATAGCCCTCCTCCCGGTTCAGTCCGAGATAGGTTTTCGCGCAGGCCACATCCTCCGGCGCGGCTTCGTCAAACCACTGCTTCAGGGTCACGTTGTCGTGGGTGCCGGTGTAGCACACGGAGTCCACGGGGTACAGGTGGGGCATGTAGTCGCTTTCCTCCCGGGAGTCGAAGGCAAATTCCAGAACCTTCATGCCGGGATAGCCGGAGTCCTGCTGCAACTTCCGCACCTCGGGGGTGATAAAGCCCAGATCTTCGGCAATGAATTCCAGATTGGGCAGAGCCTGCTGAATGGTGCGGATGAAGTCCATTCCGGGGCCTTTCACCCACTTGCCGTTCCGCGCGGTGGTATCTCCTGCGGGCACCGACCAGTAGCTTTCAAAGCCGCGGAAATGATCCAGGCGGATAACGTCGTACAGCTTTCCGGCAGCCGTCAGGCGCTGAATCCACCAGAAATAGTGAGTCTGCGCCATCTTTTTCCAGTCGTAAATTGGGTTGCCCCAGAGCTGACCGTCCGCGGTGAAGGAATCCGGGGGGCAGCCCGCCACCTGTTCCGGATGGCGGCTTTCGTCCAGCTGGAAGAGTTCCGGATTTGCCCACACGTCCGCCGAATCCAGCGGCACGTAAATGGGAACGTCGCCGATGATCCGGACGCCCTTGGCATTGGCGTAGCTGCGCAGCGCCTTCCACTGCCTGTCAAATTCGTACTGAACAAAGTATTGCAGCCGGATCTCATCGGACAGCTCCCGGCGCTTTTCCGTCAGAGCGTCAGCCTTGCGCAGACGCAGGGCTTCCGGCCACTCCAGCCATGGCTTGCCGCCGAGGGTGTCCTTCAATGCCGTGAACAGAGCATAGTCTTCCAGCCAGCTCCGGTTCTGCTCCACGAAGGTTTCGTAGGCTTCATCCGGTGCAAACCGCTGAAACGCCAGCCGCAGCACGTTCATCCGATGAGCGTACATGGCTCCAAAATCCACCCGCGCCGGATTGCAGCCCCATGGAATGTTCTGGATTTCCTCTTTTTTCAGCAGTCCCTCGTCTGCCAGCCTGTCCAGATCGATGAGATAATGGTTGCCTGCGCAGGCGCCCAGAGACTGATAGGGGGAATCGCCGTAGCCGGTGGGAGTCAGGGGCAAGATCTGCCAGTACCGCTGTCCGGCCCTGACCAGAAAGTCCACAAAGGCATAGGCGTCCTTCCCCATGGTGCCGATGCCGTAAGGGGCCGGCAGGGAGGTAATATGCATCAAAATTCCGCTTTCGCGCATTGCAATAGTCTCCTTAATTGATACCGCTTTACGTTCTTATCGAAAAACAGCATCTGTGATATGTGATCGTTCATTAAAATGCTCAATTCAGAATTGAGCATTTTAATGGATTATCAGTGTGAAATTTCCCGGATGCTCTCCCGGGAGAGGATCTCAAAGGGTACCGTCTCGTGACAGGCGGGCGCGTTCCGCTCGATATTCCCCAGCAGAATTTCCACGCTGCGCTTTGCCAGCAGGGAAACGGTCTGACGGACGGTGGCCAGTCTCGGCACCAGGAAGCTGCTCAGCGGCAGGCCGTCCACGCCCATGACCGACACGTCCTCCGGCACCTGCAGGCCGTTGTCCTGCAAGGCGCGGATGGCGCCGATGGCCATCACGTCGGCGGTGGCGAAAATCGCGGTGAACCGGCAGCCCTTATCCAGCAGCGCCTTGGTCGCCTGATACCCCGCCTGATAGGAATAGCGCACGCCCTGATAGTCCCGCTTGGGGTCGAAGGGGATGCCGTGGGCAGTGAAGGACTGCATACAGCCCTCGTAGCGCAGACGGCTGGTGTCGGAAATGGCCCGGTCGCCGCCGATGATGGCGATACGGCTATGTCCCAGACGAATCAACGTATCCATGGCGCTGCACGCGGCCTCCCGGTCGTCGGTGGAGACGCTGGACAGGTTGTCAAAGGACAGCATGGAGGCGTCGTTGGTGACCACGACACAGGGAACGTCAATGCCCCCGAAATCCCGGATGAAATTCTCGTTGTTGCCGCCGAGGAACAGGATGCCCAGAGGCTTCTTTTCCCGGCACAGCTGCGCGGCTCGGTGCACTTCGTTTTCGTCCTCGTCCATGTAGTCCACCACCAGCTGGTAGCGGGTCTGGGCGATCAGGGTCTGGATGGACTCCACCATCTCCCCGAACAGCTCGTTGCCGATACCCTTGACCACCACCAGAACGGTGGAGGAATGAAGCTGCTTGAGCTGCTTGGCGTTGACGTTCAGCTGAAAGCCGCTTTCGGCGGCGGCCTCCAGGATTTCCTGCCTTGCCCGCTCGCTGACGTTGGGATGATTGTTCAGCGCCCGGGAAACGGTGCCGACGGCATAGCCGGTCTTTGCAGCCAGATCTTTGATTGTCATGGCATCCGCCGCCCCTCTCTTTTCGGAATCTTTGAAATGCCCACCGGCTGTTTACACAGCCGGTGGGTAAAAATCAGTTACGGGAACTTAGCCCTTCACCGCGCCGGCAGCGACGCCCTTGATGATGTACTTCTGGCAGAACAGGTAGACAATGATGATGGGCAGAATGGCCATCATGATGACCGCCATGGTCGCGCCCAGATCCACGGTGCCATAGCTACCCTTCAGATACTGAACATGGATGGGGATGGTGCGGTACTTGGTGATGTCCAGAACCAGATACGGCAGGAGATAGTCGTTCCAGACCCACATCAGTTCCAGAATACCCACGGAAATGAGGGTAGGCTTCAGCATGGGCAGCACCACGTTGAAGTAGGTGCGCACGGGACCGCAGCCGTCAATGGACGCCGCTTCCTCGATTTCCAGAGGCAGGCTCTTGACGAAGCCCACGAACATGAAGATGGCAAGACCCGCGCCGAAGCCCAGATAGATCACGGGAATCGTCCAGGGGGTGTTCAGCTTCAGGGAGTCGGCAGTGGAGGTCAGGGTGAACATGACCATCTGGAAGGGGACGATCATGGAGAACAGGCACAGATAGTAGAAGAACTTGGCAAAGCCGCTCCGCACCCGGGCAATGTACCACGCCGCCATGGAGCAGCACAGCAGGATCAGCGCCGTGGAAACCACGCTGATGAACAGGCTGTAGCCCACGGACTTGAGGAAGGGGTAATTGCCGAAGGTCATACCCTTGACATAGTTGGCGAAGCCCACGAAGCTCTCCGAATTGGGCAGGGCAAACACATCCAGATTGATGGCATTGTTGGACTTCAGGGAGTTGACGACAACCTCGTAAATGGGCATGATCCACACAAGGCAGATCAGCACGAAGGCAACGGTCAGCACCGTGCTGCCGGCGGAATACTCTTTGGTTTTCATTCTGTCTTTACGCATCACTGCTGCACCTCCTTGCGGCGGGTCGCGGTCTGCTGGGCAATGGCCAGAACGGCCACCAGAATAAAGAAGATAACAGCCTTTGCCTGGGCAACGCCGTGCCAATTCTTATTGATGTTGTAGGTGGAGTAAATGTTCAGCGCCAGCAGCTCTGTCTGGTTGAACTTCGCGCCGTTCTGAATGACGCTGGGCAGACCGCCGGTCAGCGCCAGGTTCTGGTCGAACAGCTTGAAGGAGTTGGTCAGAGTCAGGAAGGTGCAGGTGGTGATGGAGGGCATCACGTTGGGGATGATGACCCTGAACAGCGTCTGGCTGCCGCTGGCGCCGTCAATTTCGGCGGCCTCCAGCATGTCTCCGGGGACGGCCTGAAGTCCGGCGATGTAAATGATCATCATGTAGCCGATCTGCTGCCAGGCCACCAGAATGACCAGACCCCAGAAGCCGTAGGTGGCGTTGGCGGTGAGGTAGGTGGCGTAATTGCGCAGAATGCCGTCGAAGATCATGCTCCAAATATAGCCCAGCACCACGCCGCCGATCAGGTTGGGCATGAAGAACACGGTGCGAAACAGGTTGGAGCCGCGCATCTTCTGGGTCAGGGCATAGGCGATGAAGAAGGCCAGCACATTGATCAGGAGAATGGAGACCACGGCAAAAAATGCGGTGTTCTTGAAGGCGTTCCAGAAGCTGACGTCCGTCCAGATTTTGGAATAATTCGTCAGGCCGACCCATTTGGCGTCCTTGGGAATATTGAAGGTGCAGAAGGACAGGTAGATGCCCTGCAAAAACGGCCAGACGAAGCCGATGCAGAAGGCAGCGAACACGGGGAGGATGAACAGCGGCGCCCACCGCTGAATGGGACGGCGGATCAGTCGGCTGTTCAGCCCGGCGCCGTCATTTTTTTTGCTCAATGAGATTCCCTCGCTTTCCTGTATTGTATTTTTATTATATTTGGCTGCTTACCAAAATAACCGTGTCAGAACGGAACTGCGTTCCGGTGCTGCCGCGCAGGACAGGAGGCTGCATCCGCCCAAAAGCCGACGTACCCTCCCACCCTGTGCAGGCCGGGACATTCAAAGGGGCGGGCTTACCGCCCGCCCCTCTGGGTTTCAGTTGTGGTGTGCCGATCAGCCGTTCACAGTCTTGTACTCGATGGCCCAGCCGTCAACGAAAGCGGTCTTAACAGCTTCCCAGTTGGCGTCGGTGGGATCAGCGGAGTAAGCGGCCAGAGCGGTGACAACGGTAGCTCTCCAGGAGTCCACGTTGGGGGTGTAGTTGAACGCCCAGGTCACAGCGTAGTTGCCCTTAGCCAGCAGATCGTTGCCGTCAACGATGAACTTGTTGGCGGAAGCGGGGCAGCTCTTGAAGGGAACACCGCCCAGCTGCTCGACCACGACAGCGGAAGCGTCGGGATCGGTGACCAGCCAATACAGGAAGTCCAGAGAAGCCTGGATGTCCTCTTCCTTGGCCTGGCTGTTGATCGCCCAGCAGTTCTCGGTGCCGGAGCACAGGCCGGCCTTCTCTTCGCCGTCAACGCCGCAGTAGATGGGGATCATGGCAATCTCGTCGGGGTTCAGGTTGAACTTGTCGGCGGTCAGGGCCGCGTACTCCCAAGTGCCGTTCTGGTAGAAGACAGCCTTGCCTTCGCCGAACTCAGCCTCGGACTGGTCGCCGGTGGCGGTGGACAGAGTGGTGGGGTCAGCGGCGGAATCGGTGATGTACAGATCCCAGATGTTGCGGAAGTTGTCCAGGTAGGTGCCCTTGATCTCGGCGGGCTGCTCTTTCACGCCGTCGTCACGGAACTCATAGTAGAGGGGCATGTTGGCCAGGTGACCGGAGAAGCGCCAGGAAGAGGAGCCTTCCAGGCCGGCGGAGGAGAAGGCGTCGAAGCCCAACTCAGCGGCGCGGGCGTGGATGTCGTCAGCGACGGCCTTCAGGGACGCGAAGTCCTTGATCTCATCCAGAGAGTGGCCGGCATCGGCCAGCAGCTTGGTGTTGACGATGATACCGAAGGTCTCGTAGCAGTAGCCCATGGCCTTCAGCTCACCGGCCTCGTTGTAGAGGTTGAAGTCGTTGGTGGTCAGCTCACCGGCGAGAGGCGTTCCGGTCAGATCCAGAGCGTACTCATCCCAGTCCTTCAGGCCGGACATGTTGCCGATGTTGTAGATGGTGGGAGCGCCGTCCTTGCCCATCTGGGCGTTCAGGGTGTTGGAGTAGTCGCCGGAAGCAGCGGTCACGACCTTGACGGGCACGCCGGTCTTCTCGGTGTAGCTGGCGGCCAGACCCTGCAGAGCCTGGTCGAACTCGGGCTTGAAGTTCAGGTAGTAGACGGAACCGGCAGCGGCGGGCGCGTCGGTCTTGGCCTCGGTGGCGGGAGTGTCAACCTTGGCTTCGGTGGGAGCCTTGGTCTCGGTAGTGGTCTTGGAGCCGCAGGCGGCCAGACCCATTACCATGACAACTGCCAGCAGCAATGCAATCAGCTTTTTCATTTGTGTTTCCTCCTATTTTCGTTCCGGCAGAGCCGGATGGTGGTTTGGAAACGATTCCAACGTTTCCATGTCAACATCATAGCGCACTTTATCTAAAAGTGCAACTGAAATTTTTGCTTTTTTGAAAGTTCTGCATATTCAACAATTTTCGGTGCGCTGTTTTGGTGATTATTTCGGCTATCCCGGGATTTGCGGCCGTTTTTACCGATTTGCAGGCGGCGCCGCCACTTTTTGGGTGACGGCGCCGCGGATGTTACTTCTTATATAAGATGCGAATGGAATTCAGAACGCACAGCAGCGCCACGCCGGAATCGGCGATCACCGCCAGCCACATGGAGGCATAGCCGCACAGGCCGAGGATCATGACCGCCAGCTTCACCGCCAGAGCGAACACCACATTCTGCCACGCAATCCGGGCGGTCTGTCTGGAAATGCGGAGCGCCTGCGGCACCGCCGCCACGTCGGAGGTCATGAACACCACGTCCGCCGCCTCGATGGCCGCGTCCGCGCCGCTGCCCATGGCCGCGCCTACGTCCGCACCGGCAAGCACGGGGGCGTCGTTGATGCCGTCGCCGACGAACATGGCAGCGCCCTTGGTCTCCCGGATGGATTGCAGCCGCTCAAGCTTCTGCTGGGGCAGCAGTCCCGCGTGGACTTCCCGGATACCTACGGCTCCGGCAACGGCCTTGGCCGATTCCTCGGCGTCGCCGGTGAGCATCACAGTCTCGATGCCGCTGTCCCGCAGGGCGCGGACGGCGTTCTCCGCGCCGGTCTTGATGGTGTCGGCGATGAGCAGGTAGCCCTGATAAACGCCGTCCACCGCCACCAGCACCTTGGTGCCGTATTCCCTGGACTTGGGGAAGGACACGCCCCTCTCCGTCAGCAGCCGCTCGTTGCCGCAGAGAATTTCCTTGCCGTCCAGCTTTGCCCGGATGCCCCGGCCGGCCAGTTCTTCCAGCTCCTCGGGACGGCGCAGCTCCATATTCCGCGCCTTGGCCGCCGCGACGATGCTCTCGGCGATGGGATGGGTGGACTGCTGCTCGCAGTCGGCACAGAGTTCCAGCAGCTCGTCGCCGCCTACGATCTTCTGCACGGTAAAGTCGCCCTTGGTGATGGTGCCGGTCTTATCCATGATGACGGCCTTGATCTTGCTCATGGCCTCCATGGACTGGCCGCCCTTAAACAGGATGCCCCGCTTGCTGCCCGCGCCGATACCGGCGAAGAAAGCCAGCGGCACGCTGAGAACCAGCGCGCAGGGGCAGCTCATGACCAGGAAGGTCAGAGCGGTGTAGACCCATTTGCCCCAGTCGCCGGTGATGAGGGAGGGAATGATCGCCGTCAGCACGGCGGCGCCCACTACGATGGGGGTGTAGACCCGTGCAAAACGGGTGATGAAGCGGTCGATCCTGGGCTTGCTGGCAGCGGCGTTTTCCACGCTGTCCAGAATGCGGGTGACCATGGATTCGGACAGGGACTTTTCCACCCGGACGGTGAGCTGACCTGTGGTATTGACGCAGCCGGAGACCACGCTGTCTCCCTCGGCTACGGAAACCGGCACCGGCTCGCCGGTGATGGGGGCGGTGTCAATGCGGCTGCTGCCGCTGACCACGATGCCGTCCAGCGGGATACGGTCGCCGGGACGAACCAGAACGACGTCGCCGATTTTGGCTTCTCCCGCGGGAATCTCCCGCACCGCTTCCCCGTCCACCAGCTGCACCACCTCGGGGCGGAGGTCAACGGCTTCCATAATCTGGCTGCGGCTGCGGGCGACGGCTCTGTCTTCAAAATATTCACCGACGCGGTAGAACAGCATGACGCCGACGGCCTCGGTAAAGCTGCCGGTGAAGAACGCGCCGATGGAGGCAAGGGCCATCAGGAAGTTCTCGTCCAGCATCTGGCCCCGGGCAAGGTTCTTTACGGCCGTCACAATGACTTCCCTGCCCAGCAGGACATAGGCCACAAGGCACACGCCCAGCGTCGGCCATTTCAGTCCGAAATGGTCCAGCACCAGACCCACCACAAACAGAACCGCACCGACCAGAATCGGCTTCAGGTCTTCCGGCTCCTCGCCGCCGTGCTCGTGGGTATGTTCATGGTTGTGATGGTGTTCGTGTTCATGCTCATGGTCATCATCGTGATGATGGCCATGAGCGTGGTCGTGGCAATGCTCATGTTCGTGATCGTGGTCGTGATGATGCTCGTGACCGCAGCAGCAATCATGATGATGCTCATGTTCGCCGGTGTGGCTGTGGTGGGTGTGAGCGCCGTCTCTGGGATAGAATTCCACCTCCGGCTCCACTTTCTGAGCGGCCTCCTGCAATTTGGGGAGCAGGGCGTCGGGGTCTTCGGCGGTGATCCGAAGCTGCATCGTGGCGTAGGTGAGTACCGCCTCCTGCACCTCCGGGAGCGCGTTGAGTGCCGCCTCCACCTTCGATGCGCAGTTGGCGCAGTCCAGATTCTCTACCCGATATACTTTCTTCACCATGGGAATGCCTCCCTAATTAAATGTATATATGAGCATACGCTCATTTGTTGATATCAGTATACACCGCATTTCTCCCTTTGTCAATAGGCAAATACAAAAAATCCGGGCAGCGCCGCATTGATACGGCACTGCCCCGGCATTTTTTCAAAAAAGCAGCAAAGAAATCCACGTCACAACATTGTCCCCGTACTGGAACTCGATCCCGCAGCGCTCCAGCGTGGGAATAATGTTGATGCCCTGACTTTCCACGCAGGGGTGCATCCGCTCCGGATGGCGGCAAGGCAGGCCGTCCTCGATGGCGCACCGGGGGCAGATGGCGCAGGATTCCGTGGACAGGATATAAGGTTCCACACCCTGTTCCCGGAAGAAGCCGCCCACCTGATTGGTGATGTCCTCGTGGTCGGCGCGGGTGGCGAGGGTCTGGGTGATGTCGGCGATGTCGGGGACCTCCGTGACGGTGGCGATCATCAGGCAGTTTTTGTGGCGCATACACTTTTCCTGACATGTCTCCACACTGCCGACGCCGGGAGGGCACGCCCAGCTTTTGCCGTACATGGGGCATTCGTGCTCGCAGATCCACCGGACGCGCTGGGAGAATTCCAGCTCCTGCGGATCGAAGAACTGGTAGCAGTACAGGGGCAGCTCCGCCAGCTTTTCCTCTAAGATTTCCTGATTCATCCAAATTCCTCCATAATCTGAGTGCAGCCCTCTACAAGGTCGTCCCATGTTTTGCCAAAATCCCCCGTATACCAGGGATCGGCCACGTCCCGGTCAAGCAGCGGCCGGATCTTCTCCGGGTCGTCGGGAAGCAGCCGCCTCAGGAGCCGGGCGTTGCTGCTATCCATATAATAGATCCGGTCGAAATGCCGCAAGTCCGCGGCGGTCACCTGCCGTGCGGTGTGATCGCCGCAGAAAACGCCGTGCCGTTCCAATTCCCGGCGTGCAGCCGGGTAGACGGGGTTACCGATCTCCTCCCGGCTCACCGCGGCGGAGTCGATCTCAAACCGGTCGGCCACTCCCGCCCGCACGGCCATGTCCTTTAGAATATACTCCGCCATAGGACTGCGGCAAATATTGCCG
>OLXG01000197.1_pt1 | contig 26338 bp, 16 predicted proteins | sample 1673861 | NCBI WGS metagenome assembly OLXG01 (sample SAMEA103958130, study PRJEB25191) | human gut metagenome | biome: human-associated habitat [ENVO:00009003]; feature: intestine environment [ENVO:2100002]; material: feces | place: Germany | collected 2013/2015
TGGCCTTATGACACACCCTCTTTTTTATAATTTAGCTTGAACCATTTCCAACATGATTTCTATCAACCTTGGAACACCATACTGTTCTATCTCGCCCTCTTTCACCCAGATATAATCATCAGGGAGCAGGGGGCGGATTTCTGTTTCCTGCAGATAGAAGTCGGCAAGGAGGATGCGATGGGTAAGTACATGCTTCACATCCTTAGCCAGGAGAAGAGGATTATGGACAAAGGCAGGCAGTTGCGGAGCATCTGATGCGTTATATGGTTCCCACAATCCTTGCCAGATATCACCCTCGCCGCGACGGTGGATAGCCACTTCGCCTTTACACCTTATATATATATAGGAGAGATGGCGCGTTTTCACCTTCAGTGTCTTGTTCTTCACCGGCAACTCCTCTACCCTTCCAGTCCTCAACGCCTCACAGGTTTCGGCAAGCGGACAGACAAGACATTTTGGAGATTGGGGAGTGCACTGGATAGCTCCGAAATCCATCATACCCTGGTTATAGGCAGCAACAGGCGATAATGCTGTATCAGAAAGTTGCTGAGCAGACGAAGCAGGCAAGAGTGATTGAGCCAACGCAGCAAACTCTTTTTTCCCCAGCGTTGAATTGATAGGAGTATCTATTCCGAAGTAACGTGAAAGAACCCGGTACACATTGCCATCTACTACTGCCGCCGGAATATCAAAGGCAAAAGAACCGATGGCTGCAGCAGTATAATCGCCCACCCCTTTCAGGGCTTTGATACCTTCAAGTGTATCAGGGAAATGACCGAGCTCTACTATCTGTCTGGCAGCAGTATGAAGGTTGCGGGCTCGCGAGTAATACCCCAATCCCTGCCAGAGTTTCAAGACATCATCCTCGCTGGCAGCAGCCAAGTCTTCAACCTTGGGATAGGTCTTCATGAACCGCTCCCAATATTCCCATCCCTGTGCGATGCGGGTTTGCTGAAGGATGATTTCGCTCAGCCAGATGGCATAAGGGTCCGTGGTTTCGCGCCAAGGCAAATCCCTACCATTCTCACGAAACCAATGGATAATGACAGCCGAAAAACTATTCATAAAATTCAATGTTCAAAGCTCAATGTTCAAAGTAATTACTGTTCCGGATATTGCTCGTAAATCTTCAGACCGAATTCATTCGCCAAGGCATAGGCATGCTCCATGATATCGGCGAGAATGTGCTCATAATTCACCCATACCTTATCCTTGATGAAGAAATAGAACTCGATAGGGAGACCACATTGCGTGGCTTCCATGTGGCGCACCATCAACGTGAGATCGGTATTGACCTCCGGACGCTGGCGCAGATACTTCTCCATGAATTTACGGTAAAGCTGGAGATTGGTAGGAGCAAGGGCTGCAGGATTCTTTAAATCCTCAATATCCTTCCCTTCTTGTATATCTTTATCTATCGCCTTCTGCAACGACTCCTTCAACTTAAACGAATCTTCGGTAGCGAAATGCTTGGCTAGCAGATTACGTTTTAATGTCTCATCCACCAGACGGACACTACGGAAATCGAAGTAAACCACGCGCTTCACTCTTCGTCCACCACTCTTCTGCATACCAATCCAGTTCTGGAACGAACCATTCACCAGGTTAATAGGCGAAATGGTAACGATGGTGTTATCAAAGTTGCGCACCTTCACGGTCGTGAGTGATATATCCTCAACGATACCATTGGCATCCACCGACTTCACCGTAATCCAGTCGCCCTTATGCAACATATCATTGCTGGTAAGACGCACACCAGCCACCAATCCCGAGATGGTATCCTTGAAGACCAGCATCAGGACAGCCGAGGTAGCACCCAAACCGGCAAAGAGGGTCATCGGATTCTTGTCCAACAGGATGGCAACCACCACCACAGCAGCCACGAAGAGCATCAATATCCTGAGAACACCGCAGATAGTATGGAAATACTGCTGAGCCGACGAGCGTCGTTCCTGAGAATCCTCCAATCCTTTGAAAGACCCGATGAAGACCAGAGCCGTACGCACCGACATCACCACGATATAGATGCCCGTAGCCCGCTCCAATATCTCCTTGAATATCGGATACTCCAGATAAATCAGCGGCATGAGCGACCATATCACCACCGCCGGCACAATATGGCAAGCCGAGGTGAGCACCTTCTTGTTCAGCAGCACATCATCCCAAGTGATGTCCGTCTTATCAGTAATCTTACTGATGAGCGGAACCAGTATCTTGCGACACAGGAAATCGCTCAACATCGCCAAGAGAATGGCAGTAATGGTGAGCAAGATATGGCGCAGCATGGGCACAAAATCACCAGTGACTCCTGCCCATGTTATCATTTCATCTACAAAATTACGAATTTCCTCCATAAAACTATTAACTATCAACTATAAACTATCAACTAACGCTCACGGTTGGCAGAGCAAAGTACATACTTTATCTGCAAAGTGTCTGGCATTATTGCCATGCATGATACCATTGTTGATGATGGCGAAACAGAGTTCATGACCATTGGCTGCGGTACAGTAACCCGCCAATGAGATGATGCCCGTCAGCGTACCCGTCTTTGCTTTCACATTGCCATGCACAAAACTGTTCTTCATACGCTTCTTCAATGTACCATCAACCCCACCGATAGGCAGCGAATGCTTCAGATGGTCCATGATATTGCCGTTGAGATAAGCATAACGCAGCAGTTTCACCACCAGTTCGGCACTGAGATAATTATAGAGCGAAAGTCCCGAGCCGTCAGCCAGTTTATATCTTGCCGGATCGAGTCCTATCTTGCGGATAAGCTGTCTTTCCACATTCCGGGCACTCTTGGCACTCGCCCATTTATTGCCCGTAGAAGCCGCAATCTGATAATACATGCTCTCGGCATAGAGATTGTCACTCTCCTTCATCATCTTGTGCAGAATCTGATCCATCGTATGGAATCGGGTACAGACCGTAAAGGCACTCGTAGGACAAACCTTCTCTGAAGCCCCAAAGCAGGAATATTCGATGCCCTCCTCACGGAGCTTGGCAAGAAACTTATCCATAAAGATGTCCTTGCGCTGGAACACCAGTGGCGAAAGCACCGGATTGTCATCATCCCAGCACCAGCCTTCACCCAACAGGTCGGCATCCTTCAAAGAGCGGTCGGCATAGATGCTGCCACGGATGGTGTCAACACCCATATCCTTCAGACTATTGACAAATGCCGACATATCATCGCTGTTGAAACGGGGATCCATACCGCCTATACAATAGACATCACCCGTCAACACCCCATTCTCAATGGTACCGGTATATTTCAGAGTGGTTTTAAACTGGTAAGAACCGCCCAACTTATCGAGCGCCGTAATGGCAGTCAGGAGCTTCATCGTACTTGCCGGACGCATCAGCTGTCGTTCATTTCTCTGATAGATACAAGAGTCAGCAGACAGGTCCCAGACCATCAGTCCTACCTGTGATGTTTCGAACATCTTGCTCTCAAGGAGTTTATCAATACCCACCCTCACCGATTCTGGCCAAAGCAATTTCTGCGTCAGTGTATCCGCAGCCAGGGAGTCAACGAGTGTAGAGTCGGAAACATCCTCCTCATCAACCGTTTCTATTCCCCCATCTTCAATCACATTCTGGGCCTGCACCGGTACAGAGATCCATACCATCATCAGACCCAACATCATATATATTATCTTTTTCATCACAATCAGTTCACCTGAACTTAAAAGAAATTATTTATTCTTGATTCTCTCCATAAATGCCTCTTCATTATCCGGCTGAACGGTCACAATATTATTATGTCCGAATTCGATGACCACACAATGGTCTAATCCGAAGAAAGTCTTGGCGATGTGTACATCAATGACATCACATAGCGGCACATTTCTGTTGGAAGAGAACCTGCCCTCATTGATGATGAGATATTCCATCTCCTCATCGAGGTCTATCGGTTTTACCATCTTGAAGGTATAGGTTGTATTCAGTATGCGCTCTATCATGCCCACGATGATGATAGCCACAAAGATGCCGATGATAGCCAGTTTGACCCAGAAAAAGTAGAGAGCCAGGATTGCAAACACCGCCACACCGATACGTGCCGTCAGCGTAAAGCGCTTATGAAAAGTTCTATCTGCCATAACTTTGATTTATCACCTTATATTATTGTCGTTTTTACGACCTTTTGATAGTCTAAAAGACTATATAACCTTAAATTTCGCTGCAAAATTACAAAAAATCCCTCTCTTATTACTCATTTTAAAGATTAATTATTACTTTTGCAACGAATTAAGAATTAATTCTGAGAGAATGGGGCTGTTTTATAGATAAAAACACCCGTTCTTAAAATTGAAATTAGATAAGAATAAACTCAATGGTTTATAAGTATGATTTTCTGATTATCGGCTCAGGAGTTGCCGGTATGAGTTACGCCCTGAAAGTAGCCAGAGCGCATAAAGGTAAGGTGTGTATGATTTGCAAGACCTCGCTCGACGAGGCTAACACGTCATTCGCACAAGGTGGTGTGGCGTCAGTTACCAACTTGGAAGTGGATAACTTCGACAAGCACATACAGGATACAATGATTGCTGGTGATTATATCAGCGATTATAAAGCAGTGAAGCAGGTTGTCACCATGGCACCGGAGCAGATCAAGGAGCTCGTGCAGTGGGGCGTCAACTTCGATAAGCAGCAGGACGGCAAGTTCGACCTCCACCGTGAGGGCGGTCACAGCGAGTTCCGCATCCTTCATCATGCAGATGATACGGGTGCAGAAATCCAGCGCGGTCTGATGGAGGCTGTGCGCAACTGTCCGGATATCGATATCAAGGAAAATCATTTCGCCGTGGAGATTATCACTCAGCACCATTTGGGTGCCCGTGTTACCCGCCGCACTCCTTATATCAACTGTTACGGTGCATACGTATTGAATCCTGATACCCAGAAGGTGGATACCTATCTGAGTAAGGTTACCGTGATGTGTACCGGCGGATGTGGTGCCGTTTATCAGACTACCACCAACCCTGTCATCGCTACGGGCGATGGTGAGGCGATGGTATACCGTGCCAAGGGAACTGTAGCCGACATGGAGTTTGTCCAGTTCCACCCAACCGCTCTTTATCATCCGGGCGAAACCCATCCTGCCTTCCTCATCACCGAGGCTATGCGTGGTTATGGCGGCATCTTGCGTCTGCCTAACGGCGAAAGTTTCATGGAGAAATATGATAAGCGATTGAGTCTGGCTCCTCGTGACATCGTGGCTCGTGCCATCGATAAGGAGATGAAGATTCACGGATTGGATCATGTCTGTCTCGATGTAACCCATAAGAATCCTGAGGAGACCAAGCGTCACTTCCCTAATATCTACGCTAAGTGTCTGAGCATCGGCATCGACATCACCAAGGAGTATATCCCTGTTCGTCCTGCCGCTCACTATATGTGTGGTGGTATCAAGGTAGATTTGAACGGCTGTTCAAGCATCAACCGTCTCTATGCTCTCGGCGAGTGCTCTTGCACCGGTCTGCATGGCGGTAACCGTCTTGCCAGCAACTCGCTCATCGAGGCTGTGGTTTATGCCGAGACTGCTGCCAAGCACAGTATTGAACATGTAGATGAGTACGACTTCAACGAGAAGGTTCCTGCCTGGAACGACGAGGGTACCCTGACCAACGAGGAGAAGGTATTGATTACCCAGAGCGTGAAAGAGGTTGGCGAATGCATGAGCAACTATGTAGGCATCGTGCGCAGCGATCTCCGTCTGAAGCGAGCATGGGACCGTCTCGACCTTCTCTACGAAGAGACCGAGAATCTCTTCAAGCGTGTAAAGGTAAGCAAGGAACTCTGCGAGCTCCGCAACATGATCAACGTGGGCTATCTCATCACCCGCATGGCAATAGAGCGCAAGGAGAGCCGTGGTCTCCACTATACCATCGACTACCCTGTTCACGCTTACGACAAGAAATAAAGTTTTTTTTCAAGCTATCATATAAAGCCGCCAGGATATTCTCACACGATATCCTAGCGGCTTTTTCTTTGCTTATATGAAAGCTCAAATACTTAATGACACTAATGACGCGCCCTTATTTGTTAGTTTTTAACAGGAAGCCAACTTTCGGGATTGTTTCTAATTTAATACTCTCATCAACCGATAAGATTTTTCTTAGTTGCGAAATGTAGTTATCTAAACTGGGATCAGAATAGTTGCCATCAGGCCATAGTTGACATTTCAAAGTTTGACGAGTCGTAATCTTCCCTAGATTTTGTGCCAATATACTAAGCACCTCAAACTGTTTCTGGGAAAGATGAATTTGATCGTTATTTTTAGTATATAGAGCATGGAATTGCATATGCAAGTTTAGACAGCCTATTTGGATATCGGTCACTATCCCTAACTTTTCATCAGTTTTTGCAAAACGCTGGATGTATGCGCCAAGTTCATCTATCTCAAATGGTTTCTTCAAGAAATGAAAAGCCCCGTTCTCCAATGCTTTTGAGATGTAATCCATCTGAATATGTGAGGACATAATGATAACAGGTATGTTGATGGCATGAAGCTTCAATTCTTTTAGTATCTCGATGCCATTTCCCATGCCTACCTCTACGTCTAGTACCAATATATTAGGTTGGACCTCAAAAATTTTATCCAAAAGTCCATCCAATGAGTCTAGATAGTAAGGTTTCATACTTAACTCTTCTAAGCCCAGTACCAGTGTAGTGCCTAGCAACTTATCGTCATCCACAATGATTACTTTCAATTTTTCCATTTTTCTTGCCATTTTATTGTGCCTTAGGAAGACTGAAGGTAAAACAGCTTCCCTTTCCTAATTCACTATTTACGCGTATTCTTCCATGATGTGCTTCCACCACATATTTCACCACAGCCAATCCGATACCATATCCCTTAACCTGTTTATGCTGCCGCACACGGTAGAACTGTCTGAAAATCAACTTCTGGTCCTTGGGTGTAATGCCCCATCCATCATCGGTTACGCTAACCTCGATATTTTCGTCTATATTTCTGAGCAACACTTGAACATTCACTCCGTCATCAGAATATTTCAGTGCATTCTCCACCAGATTTCTCATCACATTACGGATATATAATTCGTCGGCATATGCCATGTTATCTCCATGCGTCTCATCGGAAATTACGATGTTATGCGGCTTCTTCTTATATAATATGTCCATATCTGTCTTAACGATATTTGTTAATTCTAGAAGACTGACCTTCTTCAAATTGAGTAATATTCTATCATTGCCACCCTTGGCTGCAAGCAATATAGATTCTATATCGCTCTCCAGCAACTTAGCCTTGTCACTTGCTTGTGAAATTACATCCAACAATATCTTATCTTCCTTTACCTTTACTTTTAGCAAACTCAATACAGAGATAACGCTATTGATAGGAGCCTTAAGATCGTGGATGATACCATTAACGCCTAGTTCTCGATTTCTTAGAAGCTGCTCTTTTCTCTTTATCACTAAGAGGTGATAACCGATGCAAACTACAGCTATCAGTACAAATAGTACAGACAGAGCCAATGTCCATATAGAGTGTGCTATAAACTTAGAAGGTGGAACAGGCATAGCAACTCTTACAAATCGGAGATTGGCTAAATTTACTGCTACATCTTTTGAGCAAACCCACGAGGAAGGGACTTTCTTAACTCCTTCTGTCTTTATTATCTTTTTATTTTTGTCGAGTAAGAATATGGAGCGCTCTATCTTGTCTTCCATTCTTCTGCTAACTATTTCATTCAGATTAGCTAAATTTAGAGGCTTTCCTTCTTGCTCCAACATATCTTGTGACAGCAATATGACGGCATCCCCATAATTACTCAATATTCCTTGTTTTTTTAGGGAACCAATATCTAAAGTTTGCAAATCTAAGCCAGGTTCTTTTATTTTTTTCTCTTGAATTTTGTCAGTTGCATTGAATACTTTATATCGAATATGGTGTTCTCCATTTTTATCAGGATTATTTTTGCTTTTTGCTCTATTATGGTATTCCTCGTCAACTGATTGTACCAGCATATCATTAATCTCATCAATACATTTTAACTTGTATTTTTGATACTGCAAGTGCACATTGTATCCCTGCAGGAATACTATCATAAAGACAGCTAACAATGCTATAGAATATACTTTCTTCATACTTTTTTCATTTTTGGATGCAAAAATACAAATAATAATTGAATTTGCAACATAAAAAATACCATATTAGAAAATTATTAGAAAAATATTAGTTTTTTGTTAGATGTCGTTAGAAAAACATTGCTTACCTTTGCACTTGAATAAAAAAAGTAACATACAATGAAAGTTTTAAATAAAGAAGAGATTTCTAATGTATTAGGAGGAAGATGGATTACACTTCCTGATGGAACTCGCATCTATATTGAGGAAGATGAGGAAGAAGGGGAAGAAGACGAAATCATATTCGTCTAGTTCCTCCTGAAGAAAGATTATAATAGAACCGGTAATATTATATCCAGACACAACTGGCAAAAAGCGCATGTATAGACCGATGCGTAAATTCGGCTAGTAAACAGAGTATTAACAATTAAGATAAAAAAAATGAACAAGATTTTAAACGTTTTAGACTTGATGCAAGTCAAAGGAGGTAAGAGTAGTAAATCAGAAAGTATTACTTGCATTTTTACTGCTGCAGTAAAGTGCGATAGTGAAGCTGTTTCTAAGTAAGAACCCAATAGGCATGCTGTAAACATACAGCGTGCCTATCTTTATTAAGATATCGAATGAATATAAATGAGACTTATATTCTAAATCCTGATTATTCTTTTAAAGTTGATCAAGATAGAATTGTTATGTATTCGAAGAAAACAGTGCAAGACTACAGTTCTTCGGATTGGATTAGTTTTGTCCATCCTGTCCAAGCATGCATTTTAAATAAATTCATAGAGCCACAAAACATTTCCGAACATTGTGATAATCTTGCAGCAGAATATGGAATTACAGTTAGACAAGCTTATGATATGATTTTACAATATATAGAAAACCAGAAGCCCATTTTTACGGAATTTGAGGAGCACAAAATATTTTTCCCAAAAAATGTACTAATTCCAATCGGATTTGTCAAAGATGAAGAATTGTCTGCAAGAAGAGAATCGGACATAGAGATAAGCCTTCAACATTTAGATTTGACACCAGACAGAATGCATTCTGCACCTCAGTCTTTGCTTTTTATGTTGACAGCAAAATGTGCTACAAAATGCAAATACTGTTACGCAGATAAGAATACTAAGTACAAAACTTTGTCAACAGAAAAGATATTGGAAATCATAGAGGAGGCCCATGCTCTTAAGATGACACACATTGATATAATAGGCGGTGAGGTTTTTTGCCGTAAAGATTGGGACATAATTCTTAAAAGGCTTGTAGAATATGATATGTGTCCCAACTTTATATCCACAAAGTATCCATTGACTGAGGAAATGGTAAAAAAGCTACATAACAGAAAGTATAATAATGTAGTTCAAGTGTCATTAGACTCGTTGAATCCAATTGTTCTAGAAGAGACCATTGGAGTTAAACTTGATTATGTTGATAAAATCAAGAAAGCAATTTCTTATCTGGAGAAATACAAGTTTAAAATTCAGATAAATACGATATTGATAAAATCAACAGCAATAGAGGCAGAAATAGAAAGGCTTTATAACTATATTAAAAGCATAAAAGGCTTGATTTATTGGGAAATCAGAGCTCCTGAAAAATCTATATATTCCACGGAGTCCTATGAAAGCGTTAAAGCTTCAAGAGAACAATTAGAGAATATATATAAATTCATAAGAACTCAACTGTTGTCAAAAGCAGAGTTTAAGATAATATGCAGTGATGAAATTTTAAATGAGCATCTAAAAGATGGCAAGCCTACGGATGAATATTTTGTTGGCGGCACATGCGGTATTCTACAAAATAGAGCATTTGTTTTGCCTGATGGTAAGGTAAGCATTTGCGAACTAATGTATTGGCACCCACAATTTATCATTGGAGATTTGAAAAAGCAATCCATACAAGAAGTTTGGAACTCGTCAAAAGCGAAAGAGCTTTTCTGTATGCACAGAAAAATGTTTCGAAAACAAAGCTCATGTCACAACTGTAAAGTCTTGGATTTTTGCAATCAAAAACATCGAAGATGTTTTGTAAAAATCATAAGAGCATATGGGGAAGAAAACTGGGATTATCCTGATCCAAGATGTCAATTTGCTCCTGAAGTAAGTCCACAATATTAAAAGAGAAAATTATGAAGAAAAAGATATTATTGCCATTTCTGTGTATAGCAACTATGCCTGTTATGGCTCAACACATCACTGGAAAAATTATCAATGAGCAGGGCGAAGCCTTGCCTTATGCGAATGTATTCTTGCTTAACCAGCAGGACTCCACATTTATAAAAGGCACTGTAAGCGACGAGAATGGTGCATTCTCACTGAATGGATACCAAAATGGCGATATTCTCAAAGTATCTGCCATGGGATATAAGACAAACTATCTTATTTGCCATAATGAATCTATTGGTAATATCACCCTGCAGGATGACGCCAAGCTGTTAGGTGAAGTCGTTGTGAAGGGACATCGCAACTACGTGAAGTCTAACAATATGGGATTAACCGTCTCTATGATAGGTAACCCTTTGTCTAAGTTGGGTTCTGCCTTGGATGCCATCAAGCAGATGCCATTAATTGATGGCATAGGCAATAATATTTCGGTATTGGGCAAAGGAACTCCAGAGATTTACATCAACCAGCGAAAGGTAAGAGACAATTCTGAACTGCAACAACTCTCCTCTCAGAATATCGAAAGAGTAGAAATCATCACCAATCCTGGAGCTAAATATGAGGCAGATGTGAAGTCGGTCATTATCATCCATACCAAAAAGCAGGATACAGGATGGGCAGGCTTAGCAAAAGCCGGTGCTACACTTTCTGATGTTTCATACGGGAGAACGGGCCTGGACTTGTCTTGGACTGGCAGCAATAGACTTGGAGTGTATGCCGGAGCCAATTATGCCGGGGACGGAGAAAAGCAAACAGGCTACTATCTGGAAAAGTTTGGCAATAATGAGTATGAAACAAAAACAAATACTACCTATAAGAATCGTGCGCATAAGTTAAACGCCAATATAGGTGCTAGTTACGACTTTGGAGCCAATTCTCTGGGCATCCGTTATGAATTTAGCAGAAAACCTAAGGGAAAATACTCTTCAACAAATGACATCCAGACAAATGTAGAGCCCGAGAATGCACAGCTTGAGTCAACGAGTGAACAGTCAAAGCAAAATACACGCCATTATCTCAACTCTTATGCTATATTGAAATTCGGTGAAAAGAAGAACTATCAGTTGGCGGCAGATGTGGACTATCTTTACAACTACTCCAATGAACTCTCTGATGTCAACGAGCAAGGTGAGAACTATGCGAATCATATTGGTACAGTAAGTCATAGCAACAATCACCTGGTAGCGGGCAAGGCTAATTTCACTGCTTCATGGAAGGCTGTAACTCTAGACTTAGGCACCCAATATTCGTATACCAAGACTCGCCAATCTTTTGTGGGAAGCACCTCTCATGACGAGGCTCTCTTTGATGCTTCTCATGATGAGGAACGCCAGCATCTGACAGCAGGATACATTACGGCAAATTGGCAGCTTAGCCCTTCATGGAGCGCAAGAACAGAACTGCGTGTAGAGAACACCGACTTTGCTTATATACTTAATGGTGAGAAGGTTGCTGAACAATCTAAGAGTTTTACGGATTGGCTTCCATACGTAAGCATTGATTATCAGAACGACAATCTGAGTTTGGGATTATCTTACAGCTCTTCAGTTGACCGTCCTAGCTATAGTATGCTGAGCAATACTTATTCTTATGCCTCGCATACATCATGGATGCTTGGAAATCCTTTGCTGAAATCATCACTAGAAAGAGAGCTAAGTTTGGATGTGAGTTATCTTAAGACGAGCTTGAGCCTCTCTTATGTACATAGCATGAGAGAACTTGCCACAACTTATTCATATATGGAAAACAAGAAGGTAAATATCATCAAAAATGTAAACTTACCTAGCTATGATTATTTTCAGATGGTGGCAGGGCAAAGATTGGACATAGGCATCTGGCATCCTACGCTATACGGTGTGCTGAGATTGCAGAAGTTGGAATATGGTAATCCCGAAAAGTCATACAACAAGCCGTTGTTTAATATGACTATGCGCAACCGCTTTGACTTACCTTGGGGAATCTATGCTTATTTCGATGGAATATGGGTTAGCAAAGGATATTCTGCCACCAACTATACCAAGGGATATGTTCTCCTTGACATGGGACTAAACAAGAGCTTGGGCAATTGGGCATTTACCATCTACTGGAATGATTGCTTCAAGCTTTGGCGTCAAAAGAACTTGATTGAGACCAATGGAGTGTCTTTCTATCAAAACCTCAAGGGCGGTGTTCACAATGTATCTCTCAATGTAACATATTCTTTCAACAAAAAGAAGAGTTATCGAGGCAAGGGCGCAGCTCGGGAGGAAATAAACCGATTGTAAAACAGATATATGAATAGTTTTCCACTCACTCTTCAGCATGACAGCATGCAGTGTGGCATCGCGTGTCTGCAAATGATATGTAAGTATTTCGGCAGGGACTATACCCTTAGTGCCCTGTCGAGATATTGTTTTGCCACAACCGAAGGGGTTTCCCTGTTGGGCATCAGCGAGGCAGCCGATATTCTGGGGCTTCATACCCTTAGTGCCCAGGCCACGGTAGATGAACTGGCAGAGAATCCTCTGCCTGCTATCCTGCATTGGAACCAAAACCATTTCGTGGTATTATATAAGGTAAAGAAAGGACGAAAGTTTTATATCTCTGATCCTGCTAAGGGGCACATTACTTATGGTTATGATGAATTCATCGCCCACTGGGCTAGCACACTGTCGTATGGCAGACCGGCTGGCATCGTGATGTTCTTTGAGACGACACCTGCCTTTTTTGAGTTTAAGATGGATGGTATGACTGATGCAAGCGAGCGACGTTCCTTCAGATTTCTCTTTGGCTACATCAAGAAATACCGCAAGTATTTTTTACAGACTGTCATCGGGTTGATATTGGGTAGTGGCATGCAATTGGTATTGCCATTTCTGACCCAGGCTATTGTGGATGAAGGCATCAAGGGCAAAGACCTCAATATCATCTGGCTGATACTTTTGGGGCAACTGATGCTTACAGCCAGTCGTACAACTATCGACTTCTATCGTCGCTGGATATTGCTCCGTATAGGTATGAACATTAATATCTCCCTGCTTAGCGATTTCTTCGTTAAGTTGCTCAAACTGCCGATGTCTTTCTTCGACACCAAGTTGATGGGCGACCTGATGCAACGAATGAGCGACCATAGCCGTGTGAATAACTTCTTAACGCAAAACTGTCTGAATGTAACCTTCTCCATGCTCACCTTTGTGGTGTTCAGCGTGGTATTGTTTATGTATAGCAAATTTGTGTTCTGCATTTTCTTGTTGGGTAGTTTGGGTTATGGTTGTTGGCTGCTGTCTTTCCTGCGCCGCAGAAAGGTGATTGATTATGAACTCTTTGAGCAGCAGGCAATCAACAATAACCGAACTTATGAGTTTATCACTTCCATGCAAGAAATCAAGCTGCAGGACTGTGAACGCCGAAAGTGCAAGGAATGGGAAACGGTGCAGCACGACCTCTTCCGTGTGCAGCAGAAATCACTCAAGTTGCAGCAAACCCAAGAGGCTGGCAGCATCTTCATCAATGAAATCAAGAATATGGTGATAACCGTAGTAGCGGCAGCATCCGTCATTCATGGTGACATCACCTTGGGTATGATGCTTGCCATCCAATACATCATCGGACAGCTCAATTCGCCAGTGGAGCAACTGATGCAATTCTTCTATTCTCTGCAAGATGTGAAGATCAGCTTGGAGCGCATCAACGAGATACACTTGATGAAGGATGAAAACGGCAAAGAGGGACTAAAAAAGCAGGTGGAAGACGCTAGCGAAGGTATCACACTAAGACATGTAGACTTTAAATATGATCCACATGCCATATATAAAACGTTGGATGACATCAATATTCATATACCACATGGCAAGGTAACAGCCATCGTGGGAGCATCTGGCAGTGGAAAGACTACGCTCATCCGATTGATGCTGGGCTATTATCCTGTATCTGGAGGCAAGCTGACCATTGGCGGGACGGATGTCAATAAGCTCAACAAGAAGTGGTGGCGCAGGCAGTGTGGTGTAGTAATGCAGGAGGGAGCCATCTTCTCTGAGTCCATCGCTCGCAACATAGCGGTGGATGACAATGATGTGAACCAAGAACAGCTCTATCAAGCAGCCGACCTTGCCTGTATCAAGGACGACATCTTTTACCTACCCTTGCGTTTCAATACCAAGATTGGCAGAGATGGCATGGGACTAAGCCAAGGGCAGAAACAACGCATATTGATAGCTCGCGCCATCTATAAGAATCCAGACTATCTCTTCCTGGATGAGGCAACCAATTCGCTAGATGCCAGCAACGAATACGACATCGTGACGAATCTGGAAGAATTCTATGCTGGCAAGACGGTGGTCATCGTGGCTCACCGACTCAGTACTGTTAGGAATGCCGACCAGATTATCGTGCTGAAACACGGACAGGTAGTGGAGATTGGCAACCATGAATCACTGACAGCCAAGCGAGGTACTTACTACAAATTGGTAAGAAATCAGTTGGAGCTGGGAAGCTAAGTAAAAAGCCGCCAGGATATTCTCACACGATATCCTAGCGGCTTTTTCTTTTCCTGCAGAATACTTACAATGCTAGCATGCCTCGCTTGATGCTTTCTGTCAAAAATTCTCCGACAAGATAGTACATCCGTACTTGGTTTACACCAAAGATCTACAGAAAGATGGGCAAACACTCTTGATTCCGATTTACATGCCCCCATTCTTATAAAGCAAGAATGCGCTGGGAGCGCAGGTTTGTTACCTGCCCTCCCAGCGACAACCTTGCAAAACATAATGTTTTTTTATTGTACCTTTGCACCGCAGTTGGGCGATAAAAACATCATCTCGTCAGCGAGAACTTGATGCTCAGGCCGAAATCCTGCGTTGTGGTAGGATAACTGCTGCTCGACAGGAGCGGAGTGTTGGTCTGACGGTCATAATAGAAACTCATGGTAAGGAGTTTGCTGAAGGTATAATCGGCAGAGAAACTCAGTTTCAGAGCATTGTTTCCGCTGCTGGCACTGCTTACCATTGAGGCTATATCACGAACGATGGCTGCCTGCTTGCGGAAACTGAAGTCAAGACGAAGATTCAAATCATGGTTGGTTCCATTCTGAACAGTCTTGGTGGTCGACGCATTCTTATTGGCAGTATTCTTGTTGCCACCCTTCGACTTGGAACGGGAGGCCTTGGCGCCCCAACCGAAAACATCGAAGTTGTTGATGCGGTAACCCATACCGATTACCCAGTCCTTACTCAATGCCTCGTTCAGCTGCACACTCGTCATACTGAGGTTCAATACACGGGTCTGGCGATATTCTGCCTTCACCGTCATATTATTGTTGAATGTGACATCCATACCCAATAATGGCGAGAACGACTCGTTGATACTTACCTGCGAAATATTGAACATGCTGCTTGGCGACGGATTGCCCGTAGCGGCATCACTCACGAAGCCGAGACCGTTCATATACTCCTGGAAGGTGCTGTAACTGTTGTAGCTGCCAACTGCAAAGACGCTTTTGTAAGAGTGGTTGATGTTGATACTCTTGAAATGCTCGTTGAACCAAGGCAGACGTCCCAGTCCGCTGTAACGGATGGTCCAGTTTGGCAACATCCGGCTCAATGCCGGGAATACCGAGAGCGAATTGCCACCCATCGAGGTATAAGCCTTGAGGAAGGCAGGAATCATGACATCGCTGCTATACTGGTTAACCGGTGTGCGGGAAGCATCAAACTTTCCGCCAGCCAGAGCCGAACCAGCCGGATAAACAGTTCCGGCATACTGCGCCTCTACCCTATTTCTGAAACCAGCCAGCGAGTTGACAAACTTCTCGAAGGTCTTGCTGCGATACCCCGAATTGGCATTGCCCATTCCCTCGAAAGCCGAACCCAGCGAGATGGTAGTCATCTGGAAGGCTCCACTCTGGGTAGTTGGCGTTCCTTCATACATATACTGTATGCTCTTCTGCGTGGTCTTGGTACGTGTGGCTGAGAGATCAATCTTGAAATCCTTGACAGGCTCCAGGGTGGCACGCAACGTAAGATTATCCGTTCTGCTGGTAGTAGCAGGTGTTGCGATACTGTCGTTGCAGAGCAGCCAGTCGTTGTTTCTTGCCTTCTCGATATAATCGTCGCCAACCATACCGAAGGCGAAGTCAAGACCCGGTGCCATCTGTCCCACCTTCTTCTGTCCGAAGGCATCACCCACACTAGGCAAGAAGCCCGGCAGGGTGAGCTGATAGCTGCTGCGATAGTTGATGCTCACATTGCGCACCATCATTGCCAAGCGACTAGCCAACTGCAATCCCTTATACCATTTCTTATCATCAAGCGGTTCCTTAGCCAGTACGGAGAGTTTCACCTTCATGGCGGTATCTACCTTTGAGATGATTCTGATCTGGTTATTATCCACCTTTTTATATTTAAGCGGGAACACTTTGCCGTCTTCCGTCTTGGCATTCACAATCAGTCGCTTGGTATTCTTACCGTGGCGTATCTTGAATGTGGTATCAGGCAGGAGGGTGATTTCCCGTTCGAAGGCACGCTTGTTCTTAGGCAGCGCCTTCTTCGGATCAGCCGCCTGTTCCTTTGCTTCCTGCTTCTTTTTCTTTTTTTCCTGCTTCTTGCGCTGCATCTGTGCCCTACTCTGGGTACGGTCAAACTTATCGTTTACCTTCTTCAGGAAAGGCACATGGTTGTAGAGTTTCACCAGGTTGAAGTTTCCGTTCAATGTCAGTTCGCGCTGGGTATTGATGGTGTTTCCATACGAGTTACCCTCCTCATCCTCTGTACCGCGCTCCCAAGAATAGTTGGCATTGTAAGAGGCATCGCTGTTCACCCAGTCGAAGACAGGCAGCAGATTGAGAGGCACCTTGTAGGATGCCTGAAAATTCTGACTGTAGTCGAGCGGTGCACCCCAGTGGCGGATGCTGGTCCATACGGAGTCCTTCCAGGCATGATACTGGTCGGCATAAAGATCCTTGTTGACCGGTGTATATGGTTCCTCTATCTGTGCATGGGTAGCACTCTGGAAGTTCATGTGCAGGTTCTTGGTCAGATCCCAGTTGATGGAGAACTCACGGTTCCAGAGGAACTGCTCACTGAAGGTGAGCGGCAACTTGGAGTCTACTCCGGCAGCTCCACTCATCAGGGTTTCCATATCGCGCTCCTGCAACTCGTAGTAGTCGCGCGTCATCTCGGTATTGAAGGCTATGTTCTGCGGCAGCCAGTTCAGTCCGAAACGTTTCAGTATGTCGAGCCACTTGCTCTTGTTCTTCAGTCCCTTGAATGGTTCCCAAGCCTTATAAACCGGGCTCCACGAATAATCCAGGGCTCCGCGCCAGTTGTCCTTGCGCTCATACATAGTCGTTTCACCCGTAGTATACTGATGCTGATGACTGTAGGTGAATGAGAAGTTAGCTGGATCGTATGGCATCGGATGTCGCTTGGTAGCGATACCCACCCGGGCATTCGAGATAGAGAAGTTGGTCTGCGTAATCTTGGTGGCAGCGATGTTCTCGATAGAATCGCGCTCATGCTTGGATCCGGCAGCATCGAGGGCATCCTTCAACTCCATATCGGTATCCAGCGGATTATACTTAGGAGTGGTCTTCTCCTTGGTAATACTATAATATAAAGGTATGCTCACCTTCGCCTTGTCAGGGAAGAACTTACCCATTTCGAGCGATGTGGTCACACTGTAGGTACCGTAATTATCGGTAGTGCGACTTGCTACGCCATCTTCCAGACCGCCGAATCCCTCGCTGATGTATCTGCCGGTGGCATTCACGCTACCCCAATCGGAGAGCTGTACGTTGAGGTTGGCATTGGCAGCCCAACCGCCCGAATTATTATGTTCCTTGAGTCGGAGTTCGTTTATCCATACCTCACCGCTCTTGATATCGGCAGAATTGTTTCTCACACCCAGCATCATGGTCTTCACCTCGCCGAGACTCGGATTACCCACGATGGTAATCTTGTTCTGCGGATGTTCTGCATCCATCATGGAATAAGGAGCGAGATAAGAAGCCACACCCTGTGCCTTCGCCTTGTTGCGGTTTTTCTTCAATGCCGTAAAGACACTCAGCGGCACATCGAGCATATTCTCCTCAGGCCATACTGCCTTACAGTCGGCAAGCACATAGCGGTTATAGTTGGAGCGTGGCTCGGTGAGTTTCAGCGGGATTTCATACTCGTAGTAATTGTTCTTGTAATCACTACCCAGACGGATGAAGACTGAGAGATCACCATCCTGCAGACGGGTGGTATTCTGTTCCAAAGCATTGGCATGGGCAAACATCTGGATGCGCTTGTACTGGCGCAGATCAAGGGTAGAATTCTTATAAACCGCCTTCGCCTCGCCTGTGCTCATATTCTTGACCACCAGACTCAACGCCTGCTCGTTCGCCTCAACCAACTGAGGCTGACTAGGATCCTGTTCGCGCCTGATACCCGGAGGCAAGACATAGTTGACCGGTGTCTTCTCGCCGTTCTCCTCCAGACTCACACTGCTTGCGTCAAGGGTTCCGCCACTGGCAGCACTAAGCGGCTGGTCATAAGTACGCCACTTGCCCATCACGAGGTCGAAGGTTCCGAAACGCAGCACGATAGGTTTCTTGAAACCGGTGAGGAACATACGCATGAAGCGGATGCTGGAGAAATCGTTGATGTTGCCCTGACGGCTCTCAAACTCATCGATAGGTATGCGGAACTGATACCAGGTAACGGTAGACTTGGTATTATCACGCCAGGTCTGGCTGTATTCACGCTTATCTACAATATGATTGTTACCCACCACGAGATCTTCCGGACGGATGCTGACACGGTACTGGAAGTATTTCTCATATTCGTTGAGCGTATAATCCTGGTTGATATCTTCGACATCCGGCGTTGACTTATAAGAAGTATCATAGCTCTCAGAACGGCTGTCGCTGTCAGGCGAGTTGCCCTGAGGATTGTTGATATACTTATATCTCTGCAGGATTGGAGCACGCATCTCATCCCAGTCGGAACCGCGGAAATAGTGGTAGTCATCACGTGCCGGATCGGCAAAGATGCTGTCGAACACCGCCTGGTTCACCTTGCCCTGAATCTGGTCGAGATAAGCACTCTTGTAGAATTCCTGCTCCTCGGCATCAGTCAGTCCGTTGAAACCCACATCCTGCAAGGCTCTGCTGCCACTGGTGGTAGCAAAGGCATAGGTCACGGTGCTCTGGGTAGGAATCTTACCCCACTGGGTATAGGTGTAGCTCTTGCTGCCATCTACCGGCATGCCACTCTCATAGAATTTCTTGCCATCACGCAGGATATCCTCGCTCACCTCGCCCAGGTTGATGTAGAAATCGCCACCGTAATCGGCAGCATCAGCCTCTTCGCGGGAATAGATGAACGGATCGAGCATCCAGAACTCGATGTATTCGATGTTTGCCTGCTCGAAATCGTTGGTATCCAGCTTACGCATCATTCCGCCCCAGTTGCGCTGCGGATTCTGCAGGGTTCCGTCAGCCTGCAAATCTGTTACATTGAAGTTGTATGGTCCCGGCTCGCTTGGATAGTAAGCCAGATTGAGTACATTCAGGGTATTGGTAGCGCCCTGATAACTGCTCTGGTCGCGCAATGGGAAGAGCTCCTTGGTATAGACCTCTCGAACATAATGGTTACTCAACTGCTTGAGGTCGCCCTTGATATGACCCGGAGTGAGCGAACTTCCACGGCGGGTGAACAGCGGATCGATGGTATACCAGGCTAGGCGCGAACGGTGGAAACCGCTGCTCAGACCGGTCTTATCGCTGTAATCGTCCTTGAAATTGAGCGAAGGCACACTGGATATAAACCAGGAGGTAGGAGTAGTTACATCGATGGTAGTCTTCGTACCCTCGAAGTCATCGATATAAGATGCATTGTCCTGTGTGCCACCTGCCTCACCGGCAATAAGCTGGGCAAATTCTCCTGTAAAGGATATCTGCGATGGCTGGATGAGGTGCAGGAATGGTATCTTGTCAAGCACATTGGTGAGCCACTGACTCTCCTTGCGCCAGTTGAGATTGATGCCCCAAAGGGTGTTCTTCAGCGGTTCGGAGCCCATGGATACCTTGGTGGTAAGCGCCTGTTCGGAGAGGTGCTGAATAGTACCGCTCAACTGGAAATTCTTGGTAAAATCATACTCCCAGTTCAGTCCGAACATCGTTTTTCGCGTTTGTCCGAAATCGGTATTACTCTCCAGAGAAACGTTGACAGCCGTACCGGCATCAATGATGCTCTTGTTCAGGATGGTCACCTCGCCGGCACTGTAATCTACCGAATAGTCGGTGCCCTCTTTTAGGGTGATACCGCCTGCCGTAACGACCACCGAGCCCTGTGGCACATTGTAGGCATCGAGCGAGATGACATTGGCTGCAGAGCCCTTGAACTGTCCCACAATCTGATACTTGTTCTTCTCGGCAATCTGCTTGGCTACGGTCTTCGTACTGTCATAAAGTTCGGTAAAGGCATACTTTTCAGCCTTGTCGGCAGACACGCCCCGCTTAACCAGATAATCACGCATATAACTGCCAAAAGGCTCTACCTTCGGAATGAACACACGTCCATTAGAGATGGTATAGCCTTCTACATAATCGAAATATCCATTGCTGTGTGCCTTGTTGTTGTTATCCAGACGGTCGGCGCCCAGCACACGGATGATAGGCTGCTCCTTCACCTGCTGCTCAGGGATATAACTGAGATATACGCCGGTGGTATCGCTCTGGTATTTCACATCCAGGCGGAACTTCTCCTTCTCTACGGTAGAAGCCAGATAATAAACGTTCTTCATCATCAGCCCCCAGTTGCCCTGTCGCGGATTGTTACTGGTATTCTTGAGCGATTTCACGAAGAGTGCCTGCTTGGTATCGCTGAGATCGGATGCAAACTCGCCCACCTGATAGGTAACGCCTCCCGATGTATACTCATAAGCTACGGCAAGTACCTGGTCGGTCTGCAGACTGGTTTTCAATGAGATATAACCCAAGGCGGTATTGACTGTATACTCTGAAGAATTGAGCAGACGGGCACTCTCCAGTTTCTCATAATCGGCTCCGCCAACCAGTCCGCCTCCATCGAGAGTGGTTGCAGCCTGGTCGATGTCACGGGCAGCAGCATACTGCCCTGTCATCGCCGCATACTCTGTATTCGCCTGGTTAGAAGGCACCTGTCCGCTCGCCGCCCACATCGGGTTGCTCAGTTTCTGGTTCTCGCCCAGGTCGGTCAGGGCTACGATGTTTCGGGTATTGGTGGTATTGCCGGTTTTGTTGGTAACCCACACCTCCACGCGGTTGATGGTGATGCCCGTGGTGAGATTAGGAAGTTTCTGCATCCAGGCATCATAATGATTTCTGAAATACTGGGAGAGGAAGAAGTGGCGGTTCTCCTCATAATCGGCTACATTCAGTTCGAAAGGGGTGAGCTGCACACCGCCCCTGGTAGATACGCTCTTCGATGCACTCTTCTTCTGCGAAGCCACCATCTGCAGCTTGAGTTTGCCAAACTGCATATCGGTTCTAACACCAAACAGACTGCTGGCGCCTTTGATGAGCGAAGAGTTGGAAGGGAAGGAGACATTGCCCGCCTCAACGAGTTTGATGATTTCATCTTCCTTGCCGTCGTACTTCAGTTTCATGTTCTGTGCATCGAAATCGAAGGTGGCATCGGTGTTGTAATTCAGGTTCATGTTCACCTTATCGCCCACCTTTCCGTTGACGTTGAGATTGATTTTCTCATCAAAATCCATCATCGTCGTCTTTCGGTTGCGGATAGGCAACGAAGGATTGTCGATGCTCTTCTTGTTGATACCGAACTTAAGTTCGGCAGAACCCTGTGTCTTCACTCTGATGCCACCAGGACCGAAGATTTTCTCGGCAGGTCCCAAGTCGAAGTGCATATCTGAGAAATCGAACTTCTCCTTGCCTTTTGCCTGGAAGATTTCATCGTTCTGCTTGCGGAAGTAACTGTTACGCTGCTGCTGTTCAGTCCATGCAAGATACTCTTTCGGAGTGAGCATGATAGGAGCCGAAAGCCAGGTTGAGCCCATGCGGTTGCCGATGATATAGCGGTCGATGGTATCGTTGTAGATTACCTGATATTGCAGATTATCAGGACGTTTCAGGTCGAGCGGACTCTGATAGAGGTCGCTCAGGGAGTAAGGTTGGGTGCGCTGAATCTGCCAGCGGGTATGCAGCAGCGAATCGGGAATGGTATCTTCATCGAGCTGCACGGGCTGGGCTGTGCTGGTATGGGTTTTCTTTTTATCGTCCTGAAGTTGAGGCAAAGCTATCGCATAGCCGAAGGTTGCCACCATCAGCCAAGCCAATAGAAAAGATATGAATCTTTGCTTCTGTTTCATCGATAAAAAACTCCTAACTTATTTGATTTGCTTCAATGCCAGTTTCACAACCTGTTCTACCGGGAGATCAGGCTGTGCCTTGAGGATATCTACTACTACCTTGGCTGATGGTGCTGGCGAGAAGCCGAGCATGGTGAGGGCGCTTACCGCCTCATCCTTTACATCATTGTTCACCATCACCACATTGCCTCCGCTGGCTGGCAGTTCGTCAGCAATGCCAAGGCTCACGATTTTATCTTTCAGGTCGATGATGATTCGCTGTGCCGTCTTCAGTCCGATACCCTTCACGGTTTTCAGCATCTTGTCGTTACCAGTAGAGATGATTTCGCAGAGTTCGCGTGGCGAGAGTGAAGAGAGAATCATGCGGGCTGTATTTCCGCCTACTCCTGAAACGGTGATGAGGAGGCGGTAGAGTTCACGTTCCTGTTTGGTAGCAAAGCCGAAAAGGGTGAAAGAGTCATCTCTTCCACCAGCCACCAGCACTTCGTGAACATAGAGTTTCACTTCCTGTTTGCCCTGAATGGCAGTATATGTATTGAGCGATATATTGAGTCCGTAGCCCACCCCCGCAGTCTCAACAACAGCCAGCGCAGGTGTCAGCTCTGTCAGATCACCATGAATATATTCTATCATTTTCTTTTTCTCCTAATTAAATTAATATATTAATAACGTGCGAAGGGCGGGATTATTGTTATAGAGTTCCATAAAATTACGTCCCGACGTAGCATGTAATACGTCCCGACGCAGAGCCAGAGACGTCGGGACGCAGCAAAAGCTACGTCAGGACGTAATTCAAAGCACATCGGGAGGTATCGGAAAGGGGATGTATGATGTTTCGCAACAAAATAACGAAACTGTAAGACTCTTGCTACAGATACCTTACAAATCTCCGCTTATTCATACCTAAAAACTATGATTTTACTACTTTTTGCAACTTTTATGAGTTAAAATTCTATTAAAACGTCACGTATTTCAAGAAAAAGCTATACTTTTGCAACCGGAAATAGAATGAAAAGCGGAAAACATATCCGTTGGAGGACTAAACCGCAACAAATAAAAGAAATTAAAACAACAAAATAAAAGAAATAAGACAATGAAGAAATTTAGAGCAGCCGTAGTAGGATACGGCAACATCGGTAAGTTTACTGTAGAGGCACTCGAAGCAGCTCCTGACTTTGAGATTGCAGGTATTGTACGTCGCCAGGGTGCTAAGGACAAACCAGCTGAGTTGGCAAACTATGAAGTAGTAGATGACATCACCAAGTTGAAGGATGTAGATGTTGCTATCCTCGCAACCCCTACCCGCTCTTGCCCTGAGTATGCAGAGAAGATTGTTGCTCTCGGTATCAACACCGTAGACAGCTTCGATATCCACACCAGCATCCTCGACTATCGTACTAAGCAGATGGAGAACTGCAAGAAGGCTGGCAAGGTAAGCGTTATCTCTGCTGGTTGGGACCCAGGTTCTGATTCTATCGTACGTGTTCTGATGGAGAGCCTTGCTCCTAAGGGCTTGACATACACCAACTTCGGTCCTGGTATGAGTATGGGTCACTCAGTTTGTGTTCGTGGCAAGAAGGGCGTAAAGGAAGCGCTCTCTGTAACCATCCCATTGGGTGAGGGTATCCACCGCCGTATGGTATACGTAGAGTTGGAAGAAGGTGCCAAGCTTGAGGATGTAACAGCCGAAATCAAGGCCGATCCATACTTCGCTCACGATGAGACCCACGTATTTGCCGTAGCATCTGTAGATGATGTAAAGGATATGGGTCATGGTGTGAACCTCGTTCGCAAGGGTGTATCTGGCAAGACCCAGAACCAGCGTTTCGAGTTCAATATGAGCATCAACAACCCAGCCCTCACCGCTCAGGTATTGGTTAACGTGGCTCGTGCTTCATTCCGTCTGCAGCCAGGTTGCTACACCATGCCAGAGATTCCAGTTATCGATATGTTGCCAGGAACCCGTGAGGAAATCGTTGCAACACTCGTATAATTGGGAGTGAAGAACGAAGAGTGAAGAGTGAAGAATTCACTTGCATCACAATAATAAAACGGCTCGCAAGAAGTTTCGAATCCTTGCGAGCCTTTTTTCCATTCAACTAAAACCACTTATAATAACCCTGTCATATACAATGGCAAATAAGTAATTCCCTCCTCTACTTTCAAATCAGCTGTATGCAAAACATACGGTTCTGCCAGATAGCTACCATATTTAGCGATGCACTTTTTGAGAGAAGTGAGCGTGTATCTGTTAGTTGACTTCACTTCTATCGGTGAAATATTATGCTTTGACGTTATGGTATCTTTGGCTATCAGAAAATCCAGTTCCATCCTTTCCCGGGCATTATTCTTACTATATTTGGAAAAGAAATACAGTTTATGCCCTACCGAACGTAACATCTGAGCAACTATATTCTCAACTATCATTCCGCCATTGAACTCCAGCTTATCTACCAGAAGCTTGTTATATAAGTTTTCAGATACTATCGTATTTTCATTGAAAGCATGACTGATGAGCAAACCCGTATCAGCCATATAGCATTTCAATGTCGTATCATCGGTATTCATTCCAAGACCGATGCTTGGCTCTGTCGTATTATAGGCCATATTGACTATCATTGCATCTGACAGCCAAAAGAATGCCGTTTCATAATCTCGCATTCTCGCCCCTTCTGTGAGTGCCTTCAACATAAATTTCTTCTCATGTTTTTGAAGCTGAGAAGGAATTGTATCAAAAATCTGAGTAACTTTAAATACATAAGTTGACGCATACTTCTGGATATCGTTACGATATAAAGTAAGAATTTGGCGTTTCACACGATCCACCTTATTGAAATCTCTGGTTTCTACAAATTTAGCTACAGCTTGCGGCATTCCTCCAACAATGAGATACTGTCTGAAATAGTCCATTGCCATGCGATGCATCATTTGTCCCATCTCATGCCTTTTCTGAAAGTTCATTCGTATAAGCGGCATCAGGGTTTCATTGTTCAGTGCCCACAAGAATTCCTCGAAATCCATAGGATACATCAATATTTCTTCCTCCTCAGAAGGAATCATGATATTCTCTACGTTCTTTTTGATAGAAACGAGCGAACCAGTCTCGATACAATCGTAACGACCATCTTCAACCAGATACTTGATAGCTGTACGAGCCCGGGGATACAATTGCACCTCATCAAAGATTATAACCGAATTTCTTGGATATAGAGGTGTATTGGTGAAACTGCTTAAATACATAAAGAACGTATCCAAGTCATCCAGATAGGTTTCGAACAAGGATTTTATGTCCTTTCCTATTTTATTGAAATCAAGTAAAATATAACTCTTGTATTCTTTTTGAGCGAATTCCTTTACGATATAGCTCTTTCCTACACGACGGGCACCATTGATGAGAACAGCACTTTCTCCGTTCTGTTCTTCTTTCCATTTCTTTAGCTGCTCATATACTTTTCTTCTCATAATTTACACCTATCCTAGATTAATTTTATCGGAAAAATACACCTATCCGCGACTAACATTTCTCAGTTTTTACACCTATCCGCGATTATCAGATGATGCAAATATACACATATCCGCGATTATCTCCAAGAAAAAGCCAGTTTTTTAATATCTTTTAATTTTAAGAATAAGATGATAACGATACGCAAGATCATAATATTGGTTATGTAGTTTTCTTGTCTGTTGTGGCAGCTTTGGGAGGATTTCTTTTCGGATATGATACAGCAGTCATTTCCGGTACC
>OLXG01000219.1_pt1 | contig 24653 bp, 18 predicted proteins | sample 1673861 | NCBI WGS metagenome assembly OLXG01 (sample SAMEA103958130, study PRJEB25191) | human gut metagenome | biome: human-associated habitat [ENVO:00009003]; feature: intestine environment [ENVO:2100002]; material: feces | place: Germany | collected 2013/2015
ATAAATATACTGAAAAACATTCTGTTTTCCAGCCTTTTCAGCACAGAAAATCAGTTCCGTTTGTCGGAATCGCACATCTTTGTCATCACGATTGCATTGGCTTTGTAGTTATGACACTTTTTTTGTAGTTTGGGCACATTGCAGACGTCCCCCGACAACTCATTTGCTCCCGTTCTGCAACCTTCGCCAACGGGCCGGAGTATACGCCTCGCGCTCCTTGAATGTCCGCATAAAATGGCTCGGAGACATGAAGCCAGACCGTTCTGAAATCTCCACTACCGTCAGGTCCGGACACTCCCGCAGCAAACGTTTTGCATATTCGATCCTGAGGCCCGTTATCCAGTCGCGGAACGACATGCCGTAAGTCGACTTGATATAACCGGCCAGATACGTACGGTTAGTTCCCAACGCCTCCGACAATTCACGGATCGTAAGTCCGGGACGGATATACCCCTCCGCAGTACTCCAGGCCGACAGCCGGACAGCCATGTCGGCATAGAAGGCCGGCTGTCCTGCCGTTCCGGACTCTTCCGGCAGAGAATCCTCCGCTGTCGGCTCCATATCCAGCGCCCTCTCGACACGCTCGTACAACAACATGTAATTCATGTACGAGCAGAAAAGATAGATGTAGAAGGGGATCGACGAGAGTATCCAGATGAATATGTACCTGTCCGGCAGGAATGTCAGCAATCCGCACCCCACACCGAATATCACGGCCCAATATGTGAATATCGACATCCAGCGGATATAAGCGGCTATATCGTCGGAATTCGTATTGTCGAAAAGGTTTACGGCGTTGCGATAGGTCCTGATCAGCCGTCGGGCCAGCACAAATCCATATGCGACCAGCCATCCGGCCAGTATTGCCAGTGCGACATTCTGCAGCGTCCCGGCTGGCAGCAACAGCAGCACGATACCCGACATGGCCGTAAACAGAATCCAGCTTCCCAGATGTACCGTCCACCGGCGACGGGTAAGATACGCACGGTCGAGCAGTGTTGTCAGGGCCGAGCTGAAGAGCCAGTAACAAAGAAAATATGTGGACAGGTTCATCAGGATCGCGGCATCGGCATCGGCAAACCGTATCTCACAGAACAGATGTACCGAATAGTTCAGTGCGAGCAGCAGCAGTGCGGCCCCCATGATCCGGCGCGAACGAAGGTAGTTGCCGAAGGCGGCCCGGTCGGGAGTCCGGCCGAAGAAAAAGTAGATGCCGAAGAAGATCATCAACGGCAGTGCCAGAGCGAGCGAGTATTCGTATATCGGGTGATTCATGGTATGAACCGAATATGTGTTGTCGATCGATATTGCCACTCGTGTGCGTTTCGGGAACCAGGTCGGTGCCGCGCCGGCCGTCATGCCTACGAACGGTTGAACCGTCCTCCGCAACGCCTTTCCGTTCGGATGCCGCCAGTCCCCGCAACTCACAATGGCAAAGTTAAACAATAAATCCGTTTTTGCGACCGTACGGCACATCACATCGCTCCAAAAAAAATAGCTTACGGCCCGGTTGTTCATCCAACCTGGCCGTAAGCATCAACTCCCCGAGCGCCTTATCAGAGCAATACGGCGTTTATACGGGCATAGATCGACGCCAGGTCGCGACGGAACTGGATCCGCGCCGACTGAACGTCGTAATAGTTCACAAGCGACGAAAAATAGTCCGTAGCCGAAATCTGACCTGCCTCAATGGCACGGTTCAGATACTCGCGATAGCGCTCCGATTCGGCATTTGCCGTCTCGTACTCGCCGATCGTACGTTCGATCACCGCAGCCTTGTCGTAGAGTGCCGCAAGAGTCGTATGCAGGTCATTGCACATGCTGCGGTAGGCGGTCTCGGCATAGATGGTCTGGGCCTTCGCAGCCCGGACATTGCGGTGACCCGAGAAGATCGGGATGCTCAACCCCATCACCACGCCGTTGAAATGCTGGCCGGGCGAATGGGTCAGTTTGTATCCGAGCTTGATCTTGGGCAGCATCTGAGCCCGTTCGACCTTCACGTTCTGACGCGAGAGCTCGATCTCCGATGCCGAAATCAACAGCGACGGATCGGTCTCAACATATACCGCCTCGATCTGTTCGAGAGGCAGCGGCCGATCCAATGCAAGTTCAACCGATCCGACATCGATCTTCTGGCCGCCGTTCAACGTACACAAACGGTTCAGAGCCGCTTCGATATCTATCTCCAGAAGACTGCGGGCATTGCGGGCCGCAGCATACTCCATCTCGGCACGGTTCTTTTCTAGAACACTCCCCTGCCCCGTTTCAAACAGCTTGCCGCAGATCACAGCGACCTGTCCGGCATCACTCTCACGCATACGGGCAACCTCCAGCTGTTCGCGAAGCGAGATTATCTCGATACACAACAGTTTGGCTTCGAGCAGCGTCTGCTGACGCAACTGTGCATGTTCCGTATCGTAACGGCTGCGCAGAAGCGCCGCACGGCGGGCCCGCTGCACATAGGCCGTCGGAAAGTCAAACGACTGTGCCGCAACCAGTTCACCGCTCGTACCGGCCTCCGCCGGAACGCCCCACGAACGGACATATTCGACTTCGGGATTCTCCAGCTGGTTGTCCACACGCGATTCGATGCTCCGCGCCTCGACCAGCGACCGGTTGGCCTGCAGTTCGAGGTTGTTCGCCTCGACGCTCGCCAGAACCTCGTCGATACTCTGTCCGCTGCAAAGGGCCGGAAGGGCCAACATGGCCAGCGATGGCAATATGTATTTCAGATTACGCATTTTGTTTCTGTGTTTTATGTCTGTTGAACAATATGTAGACTATCGGGATAATGAATCCGTTGAGCAGCGTCGACGAGATCAGACCGCCGAGAATCACCTTCGCCATCGGGCTCTGAATCTCGTTGCCCGAAACGTCGCCGCCCATGGCCAGCGGTATGAGTGCCAGCGCCGAGGTAAGCGAAGTCATCAGAATCGGGCTCAGACGGTCGATCGAACCCTGAATAACGCTCTGGTACAGATCGAGGCCCTCGTTTGCCAGTTGACGGTAGTGCGAAACGAGCAGGATACCGTTCCGGACAGCGATTCCCAACAGCGAGATGAAACCGATGATGGCCGGGATGCTCACAACGCCCGAAGTGATCCAGATGCTGATCACGCCTCCGATCAGCGCCAGCGGCAGATTGATCATGATCAGACCCGAGAGTCCGACGTTGCGGAACTCCTGGTACAACAGCAGGAAGATCACCAGCAGCGCCACGAGCGATGCGAAGAGCAGAACACGCGAGGCGGCCTGCTGGCTTTCGAACTGGCCTCCGTATTCGATATAATAGCCCTCGGGAAGGGATATATTCTTGTCAATGCTCTCCTGAATCTGTTTCACGGCACCGCCCAGGTCTCCGCCGACGACATTGGCCGAAACCACGATCTTACGCTTGACATTCTCACGGTTGATGGCATTCGGGCCCGAGGTCGAACGTATCTCGGCGATCTGCGACAGGGGGACCTTGCTTCCGTCGCCGCAATCAACCAGCAGGTTGCCGATCGACTCGATGGTATTGCGGTAACGGTCATCCACCTTGACAGTCAGGTCGAAGGTCGCACTGCCGTCGTAGATCTCCGAAACGGTCTCGCCGGCCAGCGCAACACCTACATATTCCGAGAACTCGGCCAGCGTCACGCCGTAACGCGCCAGCATCTCTCGGCGAGGTACGATCTGCAGTTCGGCACGTTCGACCTGCTGCTCGACCGTAACGTCGGCCAGCCCCTCGATACCCGAAATAGCTGCCTTGATCTCCTTTCCGAGCGAATACATGCGGTTCAGATCCTCACCGAAGAGTTTGATCGCAATATTTGCCTGCGTACCCGAAAGCATTGCGTCGATACGGTGTGAAATGGGCTGTCCGATCTCGACGTCAAGACCTTTCAACGCCCCCAGACGGCTGCGGACATCCGCCAGGAACTCATCGCGCGACCGCTTGTCAAGTTCGAACGGCGCTTCGATCTCCGAGGCATTCACGCCCAGGGCATGCTCATCCAGTTCGGCACGGCCGGTCTTCCGGGCCACGGTCTTGATCTCCGGTATCTCGAGCAGAATCTCCTCGACCGTCCGGCCGATCTTGTCCGACTCCTCAAGCGACACTCCCGGCAGCACGCCGATATTGATCGTCAGCGAACCCTCGTTGAAGGGTGGCAGGAAACTGCTTCCCAACGAACAGAAGACCGCAACGGCCCCGACAAACAGGGCTATTGTCACGCCAAGTACCGCACGCTTGCGCTGAAGAACCCACTCGAGAGCGGCACGGTACCAGCGTTTGAGGGTTCGCAGCACAAAAGGTTCGCGGTCGCTGCGGCGCAACGACTTTTCGGAAGTCAGCATATAGCTGCACAATACCGGCGTCACAGTCATGGCCACGATCATCGAGGCAAACAACGACACGATGAACGATATGCCCAGCGGTTTGAGCATTCGGCCCTCCATACCGCTGAGGAAGAAGAGCGGGATGAAGGCCACGATGGTGATGATCGTGGCATGGACGATCGACGAACGGATTTCGGTCGAACCCTCGTAGATCACGTTGAACCAGCCACGGCGTTTTTCGGGCGGCAGCAGATGGTTTTCGCGCAGCCGCCGGTAGACATTCTCGACATCGATGATGGCATCGTCGACCAGCGACCCGATGGCAATCGCCATACCTCCCAAGCTCATGGTATTGATTGTCAACCCCATGAGCCGCAGTGCCACTATGGCAACAAGCAGCGACAAAGGCAGCGCCACGAGCGAGATCAGTGTCACGCGCGTGTTCATCATGAAGAAGAACAGCACGATGATCACGAACAGTGCACCCTCGATGAGCGACGTGCGGATATTGTCGATCGACGAGGTGATGAACCGCGACTGGCGGAAGATATCCGTCGAGATATGTATGTCGGGCGGGAGGGTCTTTTTCAGTTCGGTCACCTGACGGTCAAGCGCCTCGGTCAACTCTATGGTACTTGTCTGGTTCTGCTTGGTCACGGTGATCAGCACGGCCGGTTTGCCGCGCTCCGAAGCCACACCCAGCCGAGGCGACTTGCCCCCGACACGTACCTCGGCTATGTCACCGAGCGTTATGGGCTGACCGCTCTCGCTCATCTTCACGAAGTTGCGCGCAATCTGCTCCGCATCCTTCGTCGCGATCATGCCGCGGATGATATACTCATTTCCGTATTCATAGAGCACTCCGCCCGACGAGTTGAGAGTCATGTCGCGCGAAGCTGCCAGGACCTCGTCCACCGAGACCCCAAGCAGCCGCATCTTCTCGGGCGAAAGCAATATCTGGAACTCCTTGATGTCGCCGCCGATCACCGCCACCTGCGCCACGCCGCCCGTCGACAACAGCCGCGGCCGGATGGTCCAGTCGGCAATCGTTCGCAGATCCTCGAGCGAGGTGCTGTCGGCCGTCAGACCGATGATCATCATCTCGCCCAGAATCGACGATTGAGGTCCGAGAGTCGGCTGCCCGACATTCGCCGGCAGCGATTCGCTTATCGTAGAGAGTTTTTCGGTCACGATCTGACGTGCAAGGTATATATCCGTATCCCAGTCGAACTCGACCCACACCACCGAAAAACCGGCTGTCGACGACGATCGTACACGCCGTACGTCAGTTGCACCGTTCAGTGCCGTCTCGATGACGAATGTCACGGTACGTTCGACCTCCTCGGCCGCCATGCCATGCGCCTCGGTCATAACCACAACCGTCGGGGCGTTCAGGTCCGGAAAGATGTCAACCTCCATCCGGTCGGCCGTATAGAGACCTACCACCATCAACAACAGCGCCCCCATAACCACCATTATGCGGTTACGCAACGAATAGTTTATAATCTTGTTCAGCATCTGTCCGGCAGGTATTAATGGTTATGTGAATGCGAATGCGGAATTGCACCCGACGCGGCCGCCATCTTGACGCTTACGGCACCGCGCGTAACCACGCGGTCTCCGGCCTCGATACCGCTCAACAACTGTACGTTGCTGCCGTCGCGGGCCCCCAGAGTCACTTCGCGACGCTGATAGCACTCCTCGTCAAGCTGTACATATACATAATATATTCCCTGCGCCTCGGTAATGGCCGTCACCGGAACCACCAGCGCATCGTGAACGGGTTCGCCGATCAGATATGCCTCGACGATGGCCCCCTGCGGGATATCGTTGCGGTTGTCGAACTCGAAGGTTACGGGGATCAGCGTCGAGCCCTCGTCGGCCAGGCGTCCCACCGACAGCAGCCGGCCGCCCATATCCGAGAGGCTGTAGCTTTCGCCCGTAGCCGGATCGACCATGTCGGCCGACCGTACCGACCGCAATTCGCGGTAGTAGCGCTGAGGCAGGTCGACACGCAGTTGCAGGCGGCGGTTTTGCGAAACCACGGCAAGCGGCTGTCCCATCTCGACATAATCGCCCTCGCCGACCGACAGCGACGTCACATATCCCGAAATGGGTGATACGACGCCCGTACCCTTTTCTGAGCTCGTGCCGACAACGGCATCATACTCGGCCTTGGCCTTGAGGTATTCGCTTTCGGCGGTTTCGAAGTCGCTGCGCGACACGATCCTGTCATCGACCAGCTTCTCCAGACGACGGTATTCGGCCTCGGCCTGACGGTATGCGGCCGTGATCTTGTCGACCTGCGAACCCGTTGCCAGACCCTTCGACGATATCGTGAACAGCGCCCGTCCGCGGCTCACCGACGATCCGAGCGCAAGTTTGCCGTTATACGACACTATGCCCGAAATGGGTGCCGCAACCGCAGCCTCATCGCCCGTAGCCGCAAGGATACGCCCCGTGCAGGCTATCACACGATGGTATTCGGTCGGTTCGATGGTCTCGACCTTGAAATCGGTCCGGGCGGCCTGCGCTGCCGGGAATGTTATTTCGTCGCTTACGGCCGTGGTCTCTTCGGCACCGTGAGCATCAGCATGGGCATGCTCTTCGGACTCAGGATGGTCGGCATGCGCATGCTCCTCCTCTTCGGAGTGGTGTGCATGATCGTGCGCTTCGGCCTCGGCATGTTCCGAATGGTCATGCTGTTCTTCCGAATGCGAAGCGCCGGTCGATCCGCCGCAACCGCCCAAAAGCAGTGTGACGGCAACGGCAAGAATGGGAATAAAAATCTTCTTCATTTGCGTTTGATTTATGTGAGGTGCGACATACGCCGTCCCGACGGCATACGCCACGTTAACAAATTATTACATGTTTTGAGATTTGCAGCCGGCAGAAAGATCCGGCCGAAAGCCTCCGCCACGGAGCGGTACGGCACAGGCGGCCCTGCAGAAACGGGCCTAACAGATATGCGACGAGGCGCGGACCGGCAAGGCCCGTACAATGTATGTGATTACGACCGCACCCGGACTGGGTTTGTCGGAAAAGGCGCGGTCAGCTGCGGTCAGAGCCGGATCATCGTCCGGTTCATCCCGAACGACCAGCAGGTCGGAAACCGCAAATACAGCCGGTGGCAGTACCAGATGTTTCGAGAGCGATGCAAGCACCTCGGCCACATCTATTTTCAGGTGGCACGACGAAGGTTCCGACCCGTCGGAATCGGTACAATGTTCATGTGCCTCGGAGCAGTCGGCAGTCGCCGAGAAACAGTGTTTGAGATTGAAGCAGACACTCTCGCTGCCATCATGATGGTGATGCGGAAGCGACGACAGCCCCAGCACGACGATGCACAATGAAAACACCGTCCGCAAAAATACTCTATAGGCATGTTGTCTCATTCCGTCAGCAAAGATACGAATAATTTGTTTGCAAGATGCATTTTAAAGCGTTATTGCTCTTTATCGGACAAAAAAATCATTATTTTTGTTATCCGCTAACCTTACCTCGAATGAAACTCCTCCGAATCTTCGCCATGACGATCGCACTGACCGTCCCCGTACTTCTGCACGGGCAGGAGCTCGACGGTGAGTACTATCCGTTCTACTATCAGGAGGAGCATTACCCCTCTCTCGAAATCGATTCGTCGCTCTTTTATCTTCCGGTTACGGGCGACGATGCGCTTTTCGACGATCTGACCCGGTACAGCTTCTCGGCAATACGATACCAGCGGCGCGGCGAACGCAGCTTTTCGGGCTACGATATGGACGGAATTACGATAGACTGGCGCGACGCCTCGACATTCAAACGGCTGTTGCGCAGCGAACATGCCGCGGACGGGCTCTACCTGCCGGCGGCTCCGGACGGAGGTTTTGCCGGCTGCCGCAGATTCAACAGCGCCGATGCCGACGGCCTGCAACGAACCTCGATGGCCGTTGCCACAACCGACCGCAACTGGCGCGGAATGGTCCGCTTCTACGATGCCCGGGCGCTTGGCAAGGCGTGGCATCTGGCTCTGTCGCTGTCGATGCAGGGCGGCGACGATGCACGTATCGACGGGGTCTTCAGCCGGAATATCGAACTCGCCGCCATACTCTCAAAACAATGGGAACGTTGGCGCATTGCCCTCACACTGGCGGCGGCACCTTCCGAACGCGGCATGAGATCCTACTCGTCACAGGAGACCTTCGCACTGCGAGGCAACAACCTTTACAACCCGTCGTGGGGCGTCGAGAACGGACGTCTGCGCAACAGCCGCATCCGGCGCGAGACCCTTCCGTTCGCAATGTTGAGGATCGAACGGAACGATGAAGCACCATTCCGGCCCTTCGCAACCTTCTACGCCAAATACGGTGAGACGGCCGTCAGCGGACTCAACTGGTACGATGCCTCGACTCCCGCGCCGGACAACTACCGTCTTCTGCCCTCATACTTCGACCGGCAGGATATCGTCGACCGCCTGACCGGAATATGGCGTTCGGGCAACCTGCACTATACCCAGATCGACTGGGACGAACTCCGAATACGGAACAGCATGGCCGGCGGTGAAGCGGTCTACATAGTCGAAGACCGCGTGGAGAGGCCGTTGACCCTTCGCGGGGCAGTCGGAGGCGAGCTGCGGGCCGCACGAAACACTACCTTACGTTTCGAAATCACGGGCGAGTTGCGCCGAAGCGAATACTTCAAGCGTCTGCGCGACCTTCTGGATGCCGAATACCTCCGCGATATCGACCAGTACCTGATCGACGACGACCGTTACGGCAATTCGCTGGTGAACGACCTGCGCAATCCCGACCGTATAGTCCGTGAAGGCGACCGTTTCGGTTACCATTACCTGACCGTGGAGTCGGACCTCGGGGCCGGCGTCGAACTGCGATACCGCGACAACCGCCTCAACCTTACGGCTCTGGCCCGTGCGGCCTACTCCAGCGCCTTCCGCAACGGCCTATACGAAAAACAGCTCTTTCCCGGAGAAGGATCGTTCGGGCGCTCCGCAACCGTCGACGGCATATCGTACAACTTCGGCATTGCGGCCTCGTATGCCATCGCAGCCTCGCACCGCGTCGGGATCTCGGCTGCCGCAACACGCTCGATGAGCGAAATCGACAACCTGCTCCTGCAGCCCGCCTACAACAACCGCCTCTCGGACCTCCGCCCGATGCCCGTACGGTATCTGGCCGAAGCCGGCTATCTCTATCGCGGCGCACGAGTCGGGGTCTCGGTCAAGGCTTTTGCCGCCATCGAACGTAACCGGCAGGAGATAATCCGCTTTTTCGACGACCTCACGTACCTCTATTCCGACGGTGTGGTGAGCGGGATCGGGACGTTGCGTTACGGTGTCGAGGCGGCCGTGGCGGTCCCCCTGTCGCAGCGCGTCTCGATCGACGCGGCATTCACCGCCGGCAGCTACCGTTACGATACAAACCCGCGCATGGATATCTATTCCGATGCCGACAACACACTGCTCACCCGACAGGCCGTCTGCTACATGCACGGCCTGCGGCTGGCCGATGTCCCTTCCATAGCGGCGGTGGGACGGTTGAGTTACTCGTCGCCGTCGGGATGGAACGTTTCGGCAAGTGCCAACTATGCCGGCGGCAGGTATGTCTCTCCGACACCCCTGCGGCGCATGCAACGTTTCACCGACTTGGCGGCCTCGCCCGAGGAGTTCGAAGAGATGATCGCACAGAAACGTCTCGATGATATTCTGACCGTGGACCTCTCGGTCATGAAGAGCTGGCCCGTAAATCACGGACGCTCCTACCTCACCGTAATGCTCTCGGTCCGCAACCTGCTCAACGACCGCGACATGATCTACTCCGGTTACGAACCCTCGCGCATCGTCCGGCAAGGCTCCGATATCAACATCCACTACCGGCCGCTGCCCGAACGCTACCTCTATGCCTACCCCGTCTCGGGATTCCTCTACATAACCTACAAATTCCGTTAAGCCATGCGAAACATCCTCATAATGATACTTCTGCTGCTGGGCGCCGCCGGTTGCGAAAAGCGTTTCGACATGGACAGCACCTCACACGACGGGGCCTTCACGCCCAATGCCGACATGTCGGTTCTGCAACGCATCTACGACGGCTCTCCTGCGACCGTCAACGAAGATATCGTGGTCACGGGGACGGTCGTGTCGAGCGATGCCGGCGGAAACTTCTACCGCACGGTGGTTGTGCAGGACCCGACGGGAACGGTCGAGATAATGGCCGGACTCGACTACCTCTACCGCACATATCCGGTCGGGAGCCGCGTCTCGGTGCGACTGCAGGGGCTGGCCGTCGGGCAAACGGACGGGATTCTGCAGATCGGGCTTCCGGCCGAATCGTGGGACTACCTGCCGGCGATCTACATGTCGCACCGCGCCATTGTCGATGCACATGTCCGCCGCACCGGCACGATGGATTCCGTCAAACCGGAGCGGATGGTTATTGGCGACCTGACCCGGCGGGCCTGCGGACGGCTGGTTACGATCAGCGCCGTAGCCTGCGACGACGAGGCTGCAACGTGGGCCGACGGCGAATACCGCTGCTACCGCAAGTTCCGCGACCGCAACTCCGATTCGATATATGTGGTGACGTCGCCCTATGCGCGTTATGCCTCCCGTAACATCCCGCGCGATACGGTCGACCTGACCGGCATCCTCCTGTACGGGAAGGCGGGCGGCAGCCGCGACTGTTTCATCCTGAAAATGCGTACCGAAGATGATATTTCGCTACATTAGCATACTCGCCATTATGGTGCTGGCGGCCGCATGCGACACCTCCGAAAAACTGGAGTACCGTCCCGAAGACAGTCCGAACCGCGTTTCGATCGCCTACCTGAAGTCGCTCTACCGCAGCCAGCCGGTCCGGATTGCGGAGGATATCTCCATATACGGTTTCGTCACCGCAAACGATGACAACGGCAACCTCTACAAGGCGATCTGCCTGGCCGACTCGACCGGAGGGATCATGCTGCGGCTGGATGCCGAGCGGCTGTACCGCCGTTTCTGGACGGGTGCGGCGGTCACGGTACGTTGCAACGGATTGTGGATCGGGTCGTACGGCGGCATGCTGGAGTTCGGTACCGCCCCAACCTCCGGTTACGAGGTCGACCCGATCGGCGAGGATGAGATAGCGGTTTTCGTTACGGCAGATACGGCCGCACAGATCGAAATAATCCCGCACACCATTCTCATAAACGGCTGTGCGCCCGACCTGGCCGGCACACAGGTACGGTTCGACGGGGTACAGTTCATTGCAGAGGAGATCGGCAGCGGCTGGTGCGACCTGGCCCTTGACGAAGAGAGCGGCGAGGAGGTACGTGTTGCATCGACACGCCATCTGGTCGACCGTACGGGCGATACGCTTGCGGTATACACTTCGCCCATGGCCGATTTCGTGGGACTGCCCCTGCCCGAAGGCAGCGGAAGCATCGAAGGCCTGCTCACCTTCTTCAACCGCAGCTACCAGCTCCGCATAACCGATTTCAGACGTTGCGACATGAACGGCCCGCGGTTCTGAACCTCCACGCCGGAAACCGCATAACGCCGCAATCCGCAAAAATACCGGATTCGTGAAATAGAGTTTTGTATTCAGATTTAATTGCGCCGGCCCGCCGCACTATCGCGCATCTGTCGTGTGCACGGCTACCGCAGCCCCTGCAACCGATGTCACAATAATCCCCGGCCGAATATCATGTGCAGAGTGGCGATGCGCTACTGGAGAGCCTCCCAGAGCATATCCTTCAGCTGCGGGATATTCATTCCCGTAACCGACGAGATCATCACGACCGGCAACCCCTCGGGCAGATGCGACCGCAACTCCTCCAACATGCTTTCATCCAACATGTCGCACTTGGTAATGGCCAGCAGCCGGCGTTTGTCGAGCAGCTCCGGATTATATTGTGTGAGCTCCCCGAGCAGAATATCATAGTCGCGGCAGATGTCGTCGCTGTCAACCGGAATCATGAACAACAGTACCGAATTACGCTCGATGTGCCGCAGGAAACGCGTTCCGAGTCCGCGACCCTCGTGTGCCCCCTCGATAATCCCCGGAATATCGGCCATCACGAACGAATGTCCGTCGCGGCACTCGACGATTCCGAGATTTGGTTCGAGCGTCGTAAAGGCATAGTCGGCGATCTTCGGCTTGGCGGCCGACACCACCGAAAGCAATGTCGACTTGCCGGCATTCGGGAAGCCAACCAACCCTACATCCGCCAGCACCTTCAGTTCGAGGATAAAGGCCCCCTCGGCCCCCTCCTCGCCCGGCTGCGCATAGCGCGGCGCCTGATTCGTGGCGGTCTTGAAATGCCAGTTACCCAGGCCTCCGCGGCCTCCCTTGAGCAGCACCAGCTGTTCGCCCTCCTCGGTCACTTCACCCACAATCTCACCCGTATCGGCATTGCGGGCCACCGTCCCCAGCGGAACACGTATGATAATGTCCTCGGCATCCTTGCCCGACGACCGCGCCCCGTAACCGTTGCTGCCATCCCCGGCAAAGATATGGCGTTGGTACTTGAGATGTATGAGCGTCCAATACTGCCGGTCACCCTGCAATATGATACTGCCACCCTTACCGCCGTCACCGCCGTCGGGGCCGCCGAAAGCGACGAATTTCTCACGCCGGAAATGGGCCGAGCCCGCACCTCCGTGTCCGGAGCGGGCAAAGATCTTAACGTAATCGACAAAATTAGACGAAGCCATCTCTTTTCAGGAACTTTTAACCGGTACACCGACCTGCAACGGATTCAGATAACAGTACCGCATTTTCGGGGCCAAAGATAGTGTTTTTTTCGCAGAATGCCGTAACTCAGAACGATAAATCCACCTGCAACAAACAGGCGGATACGGATACCGCCCCGTTCCGAAGGGCAGGCATCCGTATCCGCCATTTATTCTCCGACAGGCCTGCGCAGGAGCCCAACCGGACAAAACCGGCCGTGTCCCCCACGCAGCCCGAATCCCGGTCAACTACATCTGGTCGACCACGTTCCAGACAAATGCCCGCGAACCCTGCATCTTGGTTTCGGCATCCATCTCACGCAGATCCTCCAGTACAGCCTTCACCTTCTGCTCGTCGGTGACGGCCAGTATCGAGGCATTCATCGCCGGCCACGCATGCGATCCGTAATGCGGTTCGCCATCCTTCGAGCCGCGGCCCTCCGTAAGTCCCCAACGTGTGAACCCACGTACCCCGTTGCGGTCGAGTATCTCCATCACCCGATCCGTCAACGCCTGGTTGTACGATATGAATATTGCTTGCATAACTCTCTCTTTCGCTTTGAATTATATTTTGTTGGCAACAGCCATCTTACGTTTGCCTTCACCGCCGTCCTTAACATTCACGCCTCCCTGATTCTTAACACGGCGGCCGCGTGCGATCACATAGATCGAAGGCAGTACCAGCAAGGTCAGCAAGGTCGAGCAGGTCATACCGCCGATAACGGCCACACCCATCGGCTGCCACGTTTCAGAACCGGCTCCGATACCGAGCGCCATGGGCACCATACCGAAGATCGTGGTCAGCGAGGTCATGAGCACCGGACGCAGACGGCTCTTACCGGCCGCAACGGCAGCCTGAACAATATTAGCACCCCGCTCGATCAACAGGTTCGTATAGTCGACCATCACGATACCGTTCTTGACGACAATTCCGACAAGCATGATGGCTCCGATCAGTGCAATGATGCTCAACGGCGTACCGGTCATCCACAGAGCTACGAAGACTCCCGTGAATGCGAACGGCAGCGACACCATAATGATCAACGGCATGGTCATAGACTCGAACTGGGTTGCCATCACGATATATACCAGTATGACGATCAGTACGAACAGTATCATCAGGTCGCCGAACGTATCCTGCTGATCCTCGAGCGTACCGCCGATTTCGAGGTCGACGCCGTCGGGCAGCGGATAGTCCGCAATCAGTGCGCTGATCTCGTTGACAACATCTCCCAGAGCCACTCCCGGGGCCAGCAACGCCTCAACCGTAACAACACGCTGACGGTTTTCGCGTTCGATGTCCGGAGCCGCGAACTCCTCCTGAACCGTAGCAACCTCCTTCAGTTTAATGGTCTTGCCGGTTGCCGTCATGAGGTTGATGTTTTCGATGTCCTCGATCGACTCGCGGAACGGTTCGGCATAACGTACAACGATATCGTACTCATCACCGTCCTCACGGTACTGCGACGCGATCAAACCGTCGATACGGTTACGGACGGCCATCGATACCGTCGAACTGTTCATGCCGTACAGGGCCAGCTTTTCACGGTCGAACACCACGTTGTACTCCGGACGCAGATCGTCCCGCGACAGGTCGACATCTCGCGTTCCGGGCAGAGCCGCAACCTTATCCTTCAGGTCAAGCGCTATGGCATTGGTCGTATTGATGTCGTAACCGAACACCTTCAGCTCGATATTGCTGGCACTACCCATGCCGCCGCCCGTATTGCCACCGGGCGTAACGCTGAACTTGCGCACTTCCGGTATCTGTTCGAGATCCTTTCGCCACAGGTCGGCAATCTCGTAGATCGACCGTTCACGCTCGGTCGAACGCGGCAGTCGAAGGTTGTAGCTGATCATGTTCGAGCCCGACTCCTGCATGGCCGCATAGGCGTTCGTAGCCGACGAGGCGCCCGAACGTGCCGAAACCAGCTGTACTTCGGGATATTTCTCGTAAATTATGCTGTCGATCTGACGGGCCACACGTGCCGTATACTCCATCGAGAGGTTCTGCTCCATCTCCACCGTAGCCGAAATACGGCCGTTATCCGATGCGGGGAAGAAGTCGAACGGTACCGAACGAAGCAGCACCAACGATACGGCAAACAGTCCGAATGCCAGGCCGGCCACCACATAACGGTGCCGGACGGCCCAAACCAGCAAGTTGGCATAGGCGTTGTCGAGCCAGTCGAGGAAACGGTCGATCGGTTTGTAGATTATACCGATACCTTTGTAGTCGTGCTGGCCGCCATCGGATTTGAGGATATATGCCGAGAGCATCGGGGTCAGCGATATTGCCGCCACGGTAGACATGCTGACCACGATCGAGACGATCCATCCCAACTCGCGGAACAGGATACCGGCCATACCCGAGATCATGGTCAGCGGCAGGAACACCGCAACAACCACCAGCGTAGTGGCAATGACCGACAGCCACACCTCATTGGTACCGTAGATTGCCGCCTCGCGGGGGCTCGAACCGCGTTCGATATGTGTCGTGATGTTTTCGAGCACCACGATGGCGTCGTCCACCACCATACCGATTGCGATCGAAAGCGACGAGAGCGAGATGATGTTCAGTGTCGAGCCCGTTCCGAACAGGTATATGAATGCCGTCACCAACGATATCGGGATGGTCAGGCAGATGATGAATGTCGCCCTCCAACGTCCCAGGAACGCCATCACCACGATGATCACGAATACGAAGGCCAACAGCACGGTTTCGGTCAACGAGTCGATACTGTCCTGAATCTCATCGGCACCGTTCATGATCTCCTCGATCTCGATGTCGGGAGGAAGCGAAGCCTGAATCTCGGGCATACGTTTCTTGAGCTCCTTGACGATATCCACGGTATTGGCACCCGACTGCTTCTGGATCATGACCATGGCACCAAGACGACCGTTCGAACGGGTATCCATCGTCGCCTTCTCGAGGGTATCCTTCACCTCGGCAACCTCGCTCAGCAAGACGTTGCGGTTATCCTTGCTCGCAACCACAAGAGTCTTCAGCACGTCGCTGTTCGTAAACTCTCCGTCGGCCTTGATGTTCAACGTATTGTTGCCGATATCCATCGTTCCGCCCGAAACGTTCACGTTCTCGGCCGCAATGATGTTGCCGATGGATTCAACCGTAAGTCCGTAGGCCTCGATCTTCTCGGGATCGACGTTTACCTGTATCTCGCGAACCGGCTGTCCCATAAGGCTCACCGCACCTACACCGTTGACACGGTTCAGGACGTTGACCAGTTTCTCGTCGAGGATCTTGTTCAGCGCCGAATAGCTGTCATCTGCCGTCACCGAAAGCATCATAACCGGGATCATCGAGCTGCTGAACTTGAAAATCGTAGGATAGTCCGCATCATCGGGCAACAGGGTCTGCGTACGGCTCACCACGTCACGGATATCGTTGGCGGCCTCATTCAGGTCGGCACCCCACTCCATCTCCAGGGTAATCGACGAGACGTTGTCCGACGACTTCGAAGTCATCTTCTTGAGGTTCTGGACCGTATTCAGGTTATCCTCCAGAACTCGGGTTACGTTGGTCTCGATATCGGCCGCATTCGCACCGGCATAGGTCGTGATGACGCTGATGGCCGGAATATCCATCTCGGGATACTGGTCGATCGACAGGTTCCTCAGCGAAAAGAGTCCGAAGACGATGATGCCGAAGAAGATCAGACAGGTCGAGACCGGTTTTCTTACTGACGATTCGTATATTTTCATGCTATGCGGGATGTTAGTCGTTCTTAACTTCTACGGCCATACCGTCCTCGAGTTTGCTGAGGCTCGTCACGGCCACCTCTTCGCCGACCGAGATACCCGACAGGGCATCGTACATCGCACCGATCTGACGGCCCAGAGTAACCACACGACGTTCAGCCACGCCATCCTTGATGACGAATACCACACGGTCATTTGTACCGGCCTGACGTTTGATTGCCGTATCGGGGATCATCACGCCATCCTTGTCGCCCATGTTGAATATCGCGCGGGCGAACATTCCCGGACGCAGGCGTCCGTTCGAATTGGGAACCGTAATCTCAACCGTAAAGGTACGCGTATCGGGGTCCATGGCCGGATAGATCAACGTCACCTTGCCGGTGAACTGCTCGTCGGGCAGCACGTCGAAACGGATCTCGACCGGCATGTTCAGTTTGACATTGGCGAAATATTTCTCCGAGATGTTGGCCGTAATCTTCAGCGGGTTGATCTGCATGATCTGGAGGATCGGCGTACCGGCAAACAGGTCACCGGCCTCGGCATCGCGCTGCGTAACCACTCCCGTAATGGGTGAGAGCAGTTCGATGTTCTTCTTGTAGTTTGCCACCACGTCGCGCTGAACGTCGACCTGCGTCTGGAGCTGGTCGAGCGACTGTGCCGAGATACCTCCCGCCTCATAGACCGGTTTCATACGGGCCAGATCCGACTCGAGATTGAGCAGTTGCGTCTGGGCCTGGTTGTACTGAATGGGGTCCATCAGAGCCACTACCTGCCCCTTCGTGACATGGTCGCCGACATCTACCAGAATCTGGTCGATACGGACGCCCGAAACCGCCGGCGTAATGTAATTCTGCTTGTAAGGCTCGATATTGGCCGTAACCTCGACCAATTGTCCTATGCGTTCGCCTTCGGCCTGAACCGTCTTGATGAGCACCTTCTCTTCAACGGCCGTGGTTTCAGCCGCCTGTTTCTTCTCGCCGCCGCAGCCGATCAACGAGATTACGGCAGCCGTTGCTGCTGCCAACACATAAATTCTTCTCATTGCCATATTCTTCATTTGATTGTTATTTCTCTTTTTCTAACGCTCCCGACCGACGATCCTGTCGTAATCGGCCTTGGCCGACAGATAGTCGTAGATCGCCTGCGAATAGTTCAGACGGGCCTGCGTCAACGCCAGTTCCGAGGTATTCAGTTCCAGAATCGTACCTGCACCGGCCTTGTAACGCGTATTCGAAATGTCGTAGGCCTTCTGAGCCTGCTGGACGGTCTTCTCGTTTGCGAACATCGTCTCGCGGGCGGTCAGCAGGTCGTTGATCGACGAACGGACCTCGACTTCGGTACTCTGCTGAAGATAGATTCGCTGCAGGTCGAGCTGGGCCATGCTGTTGCGTATCTGCTTCAACTTGTTGGTATTCCTGAAGCCCGAGAAGATCGGTATCGACAGCTGTATGCCGGCCGAAATAGGATGCTGCCAGTAGAAACTGTTCTTGACCGACTCCGTGGTACCCGGCGTCGATGTCGAGCCGTCCGAACCGCCGGTCATGGCCCCGAAATTCAAACGTTCCATGTCATTACCGCTGATGCTCACCGATCCGAATGCCGAAAGGGTCGGCATGCGCGATGTCTGGGCGACCTTCAGCTGCTGTTCGAGCATATCAGCCTGGATGTCGAGCTGACGCAGGGCGCTGTTCTGCGAGATATCGGTCGAGAGACCGTCATTGCCGCTGAGCACCGCATCCCTGAAGTCGTCGAGCGATCCTTCGAGTTCGATATCGACATTGTCGGGCAGGCTCATGTACATCTTCAGCAGCCGTTTTGCCACGTCGATCGAATTGGTGGTCTGGATGATGCTCGGCTGCAGGTTGCTCAACTGCACCTCGGCCGTAATCAGGTCATACTCCGATGCCAGGCCGTGCTCATACTGCAGGCGTGTATCGTCGACCGTCTGCTGCACGTTTGCCTCGCTGGCCTTGAGCACCGCAAGCGACTGCTGAGCCAGAAGAATATTGTAATACCCCTTCTTGACCGAGTTCACAAGATCGATTCTCGAAGCACGGGCACTCTCGACCGCATTCTGCATCTCGATCTGATTGAGCCGTGCCGTGCGCCACACCGACGGTACAATCAGCGGCAAGGCGATATCGGCACTGGCCGCAATCGTATTGTCGGCGCCGAACGAGAGGCCTTTCGAGATCTCCGTCTTGACTATCGCACGCGTATAGGTTCCGCTCACCGACAGCGACGGATAGAGATTTCCCAGCGTCTCCTTGCGTACATAGTCGTAACGTTCGATCTCCAGGTCAGCCACCTTGACTGTCGGGTTCTCACTCAGGGCCAGATCTATCGCTTCATCCAGCGACAGTTTCAGCACCGCCGGAGATTCGGCCGTCTGCGCCATAGTCGCCACTGCTGTCAGAGCGAAAGCGCACAAAGTCATCACACATTTTTTCATGTTTTTTGGTTATTTCGGTTTTTAATTCAATTGTTCAACGAATGTTTGCGCCGGTCGTTCCAGCGGTCGATCATCTCGACCCCCTTGACCGTCGAGATGCCGCGGAAGAAATTGACGATCATGTAACGGAAGACCTCCTCCGGAGTACGGTTCTCAGGAAGCAGGATGCGGCCGTGGTCGAACATTCCCGAGATCGAACCGTGAAGGATCGACACCGAGAGTTCGATATCGATCTTCGGGTTGAAAATACCCTCGACGATACCCTTCTCTATATATGAATGCAATCCGTTGCGGCTGCGCTGTTCCATCGACCGCCCGATCTCTACGGCCATCTCCGGGTAAAACTTGTCGAGATTCAACCGCAGACGCCGGCTGGTCTCGGCATGCGCCAGGATCAAATCCAGCGAGATCATGATGCAATCGATCAGATCCGAACTCTTTTGGCCCACTTCGCGCAGCTGTGCATACATCCCGTCGTAATAGTGCTGCATGCAGAGTCTGAGCAGCGACTCCTTGTCGCTGAACATCTCGTACAGGGTTCGTTTCGATATGCTCAGGTGCGAGGCGATATCGTCCATCCGCACCGATTTGATACCGAGTGTACAGAACATCTCCGTTGCCTGTTCGATCACATACTCTCTTTGACTCTTTTCAGCCATCTCTTAATCCTCCGCTTAGTGCGGGCAAAGATAATCCAAAAACCCGAAAAACAAAAAAAGTTTTCAGTATGCAGCCCCCGAAATTCGATATTGCGACAAATAGTCAAACGTTTTTACCTTATCGACTACATGGAACTCGCCTAATTAAGAGGCCATTTCGGTATATAAACAACAATCATTAGACGCATGCATATCTCTTACCAATTTCACCACACTTTCCGCAAATCGACCATACAAATCATCCCATCTCGCCCTCGGCAACGTGCCGATCATGCCTCAAATGACTCTCCGGAGGCCATTTTTCACGCAAATCTGTTTGCATATCGTAACGTTTTTCTTAACTTTGGCCAAGGCAATGCCACACGTTGCCCCACACAACGCGAAACACTAACTGTAAAACAATCGAAAATTCCACACAAAACCGCTCCGGCCGATACCTGTTCGGCCGGTCATGGAGGTGTTGCAACCGTAGGCGCCACGAATCTCCCGCCTTCCGGAGTTCAGTATCCGGTTTGCGGCCGGCTCCGCTTCGGCAGGCAGCAGAACCGTGACCGTACCACATGAATCGAAACGCCGGAGAAAAACACTCATCCATAAAACCTTTTTATCATGAAACAACACAACGTTTTGATTGCTATCTCACTGTTGCTGGCCCTGTGCGGCTGCAACAAAACCACGCCCGTGGACAAAGCCGACCGTATCGTGGCGGCATACGTCACCGCAGGCAGCGAATCGATTCCCGATCCGGCATGCCTGACCCACATAAACTATGCATTCGGACACGTCGCCGAGACATTCGACAGTGTCTGCATAGCAAATCCCGACCGGCTGCGCCAGATCGTCGAACTCAAAAAGATAAAACCTTCGCTCAAGATAACCTTGTCGCTGGGCGGATGGGGAAGCGGACGCTTCAGCGAGATGGCGGCCGACGACTCGCTGCGGCATGCATTCGTTGCCGACTGCCGCCGCATTGTCGACCAATACGGGCTGGACGGAATCGACCTTGACTGGGAATATCCGACCAGTTCGGTAGCCGGAATATCGTCGTCACCCGACGACACCGAAAACTTCACCAAACTCGTCTCGGAGCTGCGGCAGACGCTCGGTGAGGACAAACTGCTCACCGTCGCCTCGCCGGCAAATGCCCGTTACATCGATTTTGCCGCCATCTCCGACATGATCGACCTGGTAAACATCATGACCTACGACATGGCCAAACCGCCCTATCACCATTCGGCCTTTGCCGACTCGCCGATGAGCAACGGCGAGAGTTGCATACGCGCCGTCAAACGCCACCTGAAGGCTGGTGTTCCGGCCGACAAACTGGTTCTCGGCATACCGTTCTACGGTCATGGGCGGGCTCCGCTGCCCGACTACATCAACTATGACAAGATAGTCGAGTTGCAGAAGGTTGCATCGCAAAAGTGGGACAACAAGGCCAAGATGCCATATCTGGCTGACGAGGCCGGCGAAATGATCTGCTGCTACGACGATCCGAAATCGATCGCCATCAAGAGCAAATGGCTGCTCAAACGCGGTCTGCGGGGTGCGATGTACTGGCAATACGACGGTGACGACAGTCAGGGTACGCTCCGCAATGCCGTCTACAACTCCATAATGGAGCAGTAAGCGCTCCGGCGGCTACGCACCATGCGGGGGTTCATGCCAGCCGTCCAGGCCGAACAGCCCATTTAACCACCGGCCTGCAAGCGGTATACGACAAAAGAGGCGATCGCAGAAAACGATCGCCTCTTTTGTATTTTGGGGCATCGGTAAGCCGTTCAGACCTTACCTGCCACTTCAAAGGCACGTCTCTCGGCCCGATGGCACAACTCCATCTCGTCGACGCCTGTCACCATACCCTTTTCTACCAGCACCCGTCCGCCTACGATCACCGTATCCACATCCGTCGACTTGGCCGAATAGACCAGGTTGGCAACCATGTCGTAACGCGGGTACAGATGCGGTTTTTCGATATCGAGCATGATCAGGTCGGCCAGCATCCCTTCGCGAACCTGTCCCAGTTCATCGCCGCGGCCTATTGCACGGGCCGCATTCACGGTCGACATCCTGAGTACCTCGTATGCCGGCAGTACGCACGGATCTCCCGTCGCAACCTTCTGCAGCATCGAGGCGCTGCGCATCTCGTCCCACATGTCCAGATCGTTGTTCGAACACGGGCCGTCGGTCGCCACACATACGTTTATGCCCTCCTCGACCATTCTCGCCACCGGAGCTATGCCGCTCGATATCTTCATGTTGCTCTGCGGGTTGTGCGCCACCGAGACCTTTCGCCGGCAGAGTATCTCATGATCCTCGTCATTCAGGTGCACGCAATGTGCCGCTATCGTACCCTCGGCCAGCAAACCGTACGAATCGATATATTTCACCGGCGAACAGCCGAACTGCTGCTCAATCGTCTGCTGTTCGTTCAGCGTTTCGGCCAGGTGTATCGTCACCGGAATACAGTATTTGTCGCGCAGAGCCACCATCCGGCGCAGATTCTCCGGCGAGCAGCTGTATGCGGCATGCGGGGCTATCATCACCGACATCCGGTCACATCCGGCCGCCTTTTCGATCGTTGCGGGGAGGTCGATTTCGGCCTCGGCCATCCTGGCGTCCGAGAAGCTCGGTGACAGGACCGCCCGTATTCCCATATCGCGCACGGCATCGGCCACAGCCTCCTCGTACCAGTACATGTCGACAAATGTCGTAACGCCGCCCTTGAGCATCTCGACGATACCGAGTTCGGCCCCCAGGCGCACATCATTCCTGTCGAGATTCGACTCGTAAGGCCAGATACGGCCGTAAAGCCACTTCATCAGCGGAATATCGTCGGCATAACCGCGCATCAACGTCATCGCGACGTGGCAGTGCGTATTGATCAGGCCGGGCATCAACAGCTTGCCGCGCCCGTCGATCACACGGCAGTCGCCGCCGCAACGATCCACGAAACGCCGTTTCGCTTCGTCATCGCGGCCTACCGCAACGATCCTGTCACCCATGATTCCGACCCCTCCTTCGAAGTACAGCTCCTTCGCTCCGGCAGTTTCGGTCATGGGCAGTACAACCGCCTTGTCAATCCATATGTTATTGCTCATAATCGTCTCTTATAACTTTTTCGTATCTATCGAATTGCCGCTGACGGTCACGATCCTGCGCGACTCCTCGGCATTGGTGAATATCTGTATCACCTTGTGGAATACACCCGCCTCCTTCTTGCGGGGTTCGTACACGATCCGTATGACCGATTTCTGCCCGGGTTCGATCGGACGTTTCGAATATTCCGCCTTGGTACACGTACACGAGGTGATGATGCGCTTGATAACCAGCGGAGCATCGCCGTCATTCACGAATTCGAACGTACACGACACGTTTCCTCCCTTGCGGGCAATGTCGCCGAAATCGTGAGCCGTAGTCTCGAAGGTCATTTGCGGTCCCTTCCGGGTCTGCGCGGAGACAACACCAGCCGTCACCAGCGCCAGAACTGCAACCATCACTGTCAGCCAGCCCTTCATAATCAATTCATTTTAAAGATATAGGTTATCGTACCGGTCTGAAGCTCGTGCGTTTCACTCGGCAAGAAACGTGTCTTACGCGCAGCCTCAAGCGCGGCATTCTTCAGCACAAGATTTCTGGTAGTGTTTCCCTTTCCCTGAGAGGTCGCCGAGATCACACGACCGTCAGCATCGACCGTAATCTGTATTACAACCTTGCCCCCCTCATTGATCCGTGGATAGACAGGTTTCACCAACCATTCATCTTTGGTTCGACCGGCCAAGTCTTCTCCCACCGATATATTGCCATGTCCAATACCTTCGTAACTGCCTGCGGGCGATCCGGTCTCCTCACCCTGATTGCCCTGACCTTCGGTCTGGCCCTCCGATGTCGAGGTACTGCCCACGGTCCGGCCCGGAAACATAGCCTTGGGATTGACCTTGCGTTCGGGCGCAGGCTGCGCCTGCTCGGCCGGCCGCGTCGTCCGCTGGTCCGAAACCGTCGTCGAAGCCTCCTCCCGCTTCTGCTGCTCGATCACCGGCGCCTCCTCGTCATCCGCAGTCAGCATCTGCTCGGTGGCCTGCGGAGTCGATTCGGGCGAAGCCGTCGAGGCATCGAGTTCATTTGCCGGCGTATCATCCCTGCCGCCGGCATCCTCCATCATACCGAAGTCGATCAGCATGCCGTTCCCGAATTCGGGCTTCTCGGGCGCCGGAAAGACCACCAGAAACATCAGCACACCCCATATCGCCACGTAGACAGCCGTAGCTATCCATGCAGCGCGTCGACCGGTCGGTTTGTTCGGGTTATAGTAATACATAAGTGACTTTTAGTTCGGTGTGGTGGCCAGGATGAGTCGGTATCCGTGTTCGTACGACAGATTCATCATCTTGACCGCTTCGTCGATCGCCACCGTCTTGTCGCAGTGCAGCGAGACGGTAGGATTTTCCTGACCTTCGAGTTTTGCCTGCAGAACCTGTTCGACACCCTCGATGCCGTCGACCGGTTCCAGTTCGACATAGTACCTGTAGGCACCGCCGCCCAGGTCCTGTATCGAAACCGTCGTATAAGCCTTGTCCTTGAGTTGATTCGAGCTCTTCGGCAGCATCAGCTTCAACGCATTGGGATTGATGAGCGTTGTTGCTATCAGCAGGAACAGCAACAACAGGAACATCAAGTCGGTCATTGATGATGCCGAGAACGATTTATCAACCTTTGAACCTCGTTTGATTGCCATAGCGCACTATTTCTGAACGGGTTGATTCAATATGTCCATAAATGCGATCGAATTGGCCTC
>OLXG01000220.1_pt1 | contig 24541 bp, 29 predicted proteins | sample 1673861 | NCBI WGS metagenome assembly OLXG01 (sample SAMEA103958130, study PRJEB25191) | human gut metagenome | biome: human-associated habitat [ENVO:00009003]; feature: intestine environment [ENVO:2100002]; material: feces | place: Germany | collected 2013/2015
AGCATTTCAGCGGCTTTGTGTTCCCATTTGTGTTCCTTTTACACATTATGGCAGAAATACGCCCTATAAGTCAGAAAATGCCATCACGCCCACGTGAACTTTCACGCCCAAAACAAAAAGAAAAAGTGCTGAAACCTGACGATTTCAGCACTTTTGAAACTGGTGCGCGAGGCGGGACTTGAACCCGCACGCCCGGAGTGAGCACTAGAACCTGAATCTAGCGAGTCTGCCAATTCCACCACTCGCGCATCTCTGGAACGCTCAGTTATAATAGCATTCATGAGGCCGATTGTCAAGTACGATTTTCTCCTTTTGCCCGTTTTTATTCAAATTCTGCTTTACATCGCGGGCCGTAAATGCTAATATTGGTCATGACCTAATAAAAAGGAAGTGTAACTGATGTATACGGAAGACCGCATAGAGCTAAAGCGCCGCGCGAAGGGGATAATGTCGTCCTCAAAGCCCAGCCCCGTCAGCGTGGGCGTGGTGTACCTTCTGGTGACGGGCGTGTTCAGCCTCCTTTCGACAAGGCTTCTGGGCGCGAACCTGTCGGAGAACGACGTGGCGCAGATAATGAACCACATGAACAGCGGAAATTACGAATATGCCATGCTGTACATGCAGGATTTCATGCCCCCAACTTCGGCCTATCTTATAGACTTCGCGCTGAACATCGTCTCTTACATCCTCTCCGCAGGCTTTGTCCTCTTCCTGCTGAACACCATACGCAACACCGGCGCATGTTATGGGAACCTGCTGGACGGCTTCGGCTTCTTCTGGCGCGTGATAGTGCTGCAAATACTGAGCGGGATATTCATCTTCCTGTGGTCGCTGCTGCTGGTCGTGCCGGGCATCATTGCCGCCTACAGATACAGACAGGCGATATACATCCTCATCGACCATCCCGAGATGTCCGTGCTCGAGTGCATCAGCGAGAGCAAGCGCCTGATGAAGGGGCACAAGTGGGAGCTGTTCGTGCTGGATCTGAGCTTCATCGGCTGGATGATCCTCTCCGCGCCGCCCGTCCTCGGCCTCTTTGTGAGCATATACACGACGCCGTATACCGGGCTGACCTACGCGCTGTATTATGAGGCGCTGTGCGGCCGCGTGTATGCGCAGCAGAATGAATACAGCGACCCACGCAATTTCGGCTGATAACAAAAGTCCGAAGCGCCGTCTTGTGCGCTTCGGACTTTTCATATAGTCAGTATAGTAATGAACCGTGCTGTGGCTTTGGCTTGAACTTCGTTCCCGATACAAGTCCCATTGCGCCGAACATCGTCACCATTGACGAGCCTCCATAGCTGAAAAACGGCAGCGTGATGCCGATGACCGGCGTTATGCCGAGGCACATGCCGATGTTGATGAAGGTCTGGAAAGCGACGGCCGCCGTGACGCCCATGCAAACCAGCATGTCAAAGGTGCGGCCGGCGTGCAGGCCGATGTACGCGCAGCGGACGATTATTATCATCAGCAGCAGCACGACCAGCAGACAGCCGAGCATACCGTAATTTTCGCCGATGCAGGCGAAGATGAAGTCGGTGTGTTTCCCGGTAAAGACCGAGGCGCGGTGCCCTTCCTCCACGCCGGTGAAGCGGCCGGAGGCGAGGGTGAGCTTGCTCTGCGTCGTCTGCCAGGTGATGCCCCAGCCATCCGGGTCAACGGTGGGGTCATACGGGGCGACGAGGCGCTTTTTCTGATAGTCCTTGAGAAAGTACGTCCACAGCAGGGGAATGGCCGCCGCAACGGCCGCGCCGCCGACGGCGAACCAGTACAGCCGGACGCCGAGGACGAAGAACATGACCAGAAAAACGGAGATGAGTATTGCGGCGCTTCCAAGGTCGCCGGAGACGACGACTATCATGCCGAACACGATCACGAAATGCCCCGCCATCTGCACGACGGACATGAAGGAGTTTATATCCTTATACTCTTTAAGATAGGTCATCTGCTTTGCAGAGACGACTATGTACAAAACCTTTATGACCTCAGACGGCTGAATGCCTATACCGGCGAAGCGGATCCAGCTTTTGTTGCCGGTGCCGTCGTCCTGCCCGAGGAGAACGAGCGCGATGATCAGCAGCACGTTTATCACGCACAGCGCCTTCCACTGTTCGCCCAGCAGGTCAGAGTCGATCACCGTGAAGATGACGAACATGCCGATGCCGAGGAACATGGAGAACACCTGAACGACGATGAACTTCGTCGGGTTTTCCATGCCGCTCCACCCACCGGCGGACATGCCGGTAACGGCCTTGTGGATGGCCGCAATGCCGAAGAGCGAGCATATGATGCACATAACGAGCAGGAAAATGTCCGCCCGCTGAAAAAACGTTTTCACATAAGGCTTTATCTTTTTTATAATAACACCGCCTTTTTTGCAGAAAGTGACATGCTTTTCGCCACATTGACTAAGATATCACCAAAAACCGCAGCCCATACATGCTGTATTTTAGCACATAATTGGGCTTTACGCAATGCCGCGCGCGGTGTATAATATTACGAATTTAGAAACAATGGAGCTTGCAATGGCAGTATATATTTCCAACAGCGAACATGAAACGGAGCTTATCGGCCAGCGCTTTGCCGAGGGGCTGCCCGGCGGTACGGTCGTTGCGATGTACGGCGACCTCGGCGCCGGGAAAACGGCCTTTGTGCGCGGCATGGCGCGCGGCATGGGGCTTGACTGCCGCGTTTCAAGCCCGACATTCACCATTGTCAACGAATACCTCGGCGAACGCGAGCTTATACATTTTGATATGTACCGCCTGTCCGACGCGGACGAGCTTTTCGACATTGGCTGGGAGGATTATCTCAGCCGCGGCGCTGTTTGCGCAGTCGAGTGGAGCGAGAACGTGCAGGACGCTTTTTTTGGCGATGAAACGGTGGTGCGCATAGAAAAGCTCGGCGACGAGAAACGCAGAATAACCATAGAGGAGGGCGGAAAATGCTGATACTGGCGTTTGAATCCTCTGCAAAGGCGGCTTCCGTCGCGCTGTGCCGCGACGGGGCGCTCATATCGCAGTATACTCAGTGCAGCGCGCTCACGCACAGCCGCACGCTTCTGCCGATGGCGGAGGATATGCTGAAAAACGCGGATATCCCGCTTGACAGCGTTGACCTTCTGGCCGTGGCGCACGGCCCCGGCTCGTTCACGGGGATACGTATAGGCGTTTCGACGGTGAAGGGGCTTGCATGGGCGGCGAATAAGCCGTGCACCGGCGTGTCCACGCTGGAGGCCATGGCATGGCACGGCCTTGCGCGCGGCGGATATATCTGCCCCGTGATGGACGCGCGGCGCGGGCAGGTCTATAACGCCCTGTTTGAGATAAAGGACGCAAAGCCCTGCCGCATGACGCCCGACAGGCCGATAGCGCTGAGTGAGCTTGCGGAAGAGCTGCGCGCGCTGAACGCGCCTGTGTTCCTCGTGGGTGACGGCACGGCGCTTGCAAAGGCGTATTTTGACGCAAACGGCATCCCGTGCGAGGCCGCGCCGGAGAACCTTGTGTGGCAGAGCGCGTGGGGCGTGGCCATGGCCGCGGCGGACAAGCCTGCCGGGAACGCGGACTCGCTTCTGCCGGTGTATCTGCGGCTTTCACAGGCCGAGCGGGAGAGGCAGGAGCGCCTTGCCCGCGAAGAAAAAGTTGACCCATAAATTAATATAAAGGAGAACGAACATGAGCAAAGTATGCGTATTCGACCATCCACTTATCCAGCACAAGCTGTCCATCCTCCGCGATGAAAAGACGAGCGTCAAGGAATTCCGTGAGCTCGTTTCCGAAATAGCTATGCTGATGTGCTATGAGTCCACGCGTGACCTCCCGCTTGAGGAGATAGACGTCAAGACGCCCGTGGCCGTGGCGAAGTGCCACCGCATCGCCGGCAAGAAGCTTGCGATAGTTCCCATCCTGCGCGCGGGTCTCGGCATGGTTGACGGCATGGTCAGCATGATGCCGAACGTGAAGGTCGGTCACATCGGCCTGTTCCGTGATCCCGAAACGCTTCAGCCGGTGAAGTACTACTTCAAGATGCCCGCCGATATTTCTGAGCGCGACGTTATCGTTGTCGATCCGATGCTCGCCACCGGCGGCTCCGCCTCCGCGGCGATCACCTTCCTTAAGGAAGCCGGCGCACAGCATATAAAGCTCATGAGCATTATCGGCGCGCCCGAAGGGGTAGAGCGTATGCAGAAGGATCACCCGGACGTCGATATCTTCGTCGCGGCGCTTGACGACCACCTCAACGACCACGGCTATATCGTTCCAGGCCTCGGCGACGCGGGCGACCGCATATTCGGCACCAAGTAACCAGTTTTCAGAACACGCGCAACGCGCACTGTCATCCGCATGACAGTGCGCGTTTTTTCTTTTATTTATCCTGCGGCGCGAAGAAGTGCCCCTGCGCATAATCGAAGCTTTTCAGAAAGGCCTCCGCCGCCTGTATGCTGAGCGCATCGCGCGGCCGCATCATGTCAAAGGCGTGCATGTCCGTGTGGTATACGTCCAGCTCCGCCCATATTCCGGCTGCGCGCAGCCGGTCGAAGTAGTTGACGGTCTCGGCATAGAACGGCTCACCGTCGCCGACGAAGGAATACGCCGGGGGCAGGCCGGCAAAATCGTCGAGCCGCGCCGGGGCGGCGTAGGGCGGCAGGTGCGCTCTGTCCATGCCGCGCAGATACAGCCGCCACGCGAGGTGGTTGCGCCGCGTGTTCCAGACGCGGCCGTGATTATCGCGCGACGAGTCCGTGTCGCGGTCGTCAAGCATGGGGTAAAGCGGCATCTGAAAGGCGACGTTCACATCGCCCGTGTCGCGCGCCCTGATGCACACGGCGGCAGTCAGACCGCCGCCCGCGCTCTCGCCGCCCACCGTGAGCTGGTCGCTTCGCACGCCGAGGGCGGCGGAGTTCTCCTTCAAATAGCAAAGCGCCGCATAACAGTCGTCCAGCGCCGCGGGGTACGGCGCGAACGGCGACAGCCGGTAGCCCGGCGACAGCACCACTGCGCCGCGGCTTTTCACAAGCTCCACCGCGCGCGACATGTGCACCATTTCCTTCATGCCCGTGGCGTAGCCGCCGCCGTGCACCCACAGAACGCCCGCCGCGCCCTTTGGCGCTTCGCTCTTCGGGGTCAGCAGCAGCGCGGGAATGCCGCCATGCGCCGTGGGTATGCTCAGCCGCCGGACGCGTATGTCTCTGTCAGGTATCATCGCGCGCATTGCCGTCCTCCATCGCTGCGGTGTTCTTCCGCTGATAATCCGTGCCCCATGCCACCATCGCGTCGAGGATGGGCTTCAGGCTGTACCCCGTGGGGGTGAGGGTGTACTCCACACGCGGCGGGACCTCGGCGTACACCTTGCGCGTCAGCAGCCCCTTGTCCTCCATGTCACGAAGCTGCGCCGTCAGCACCTTCTGCGACACGGCGCCGATGGCCCTTTTCAGTTCACCGAAGCGCTTTGTTCCGCCCATCAGCTCGCGCAGGATGAGCACCTTCCACTTGTCGCCGATGAGCATCAGCGTCGTTTCGACCGGACACGCGGGCAAGTTCATAGCTTGATCCTCCAATATATAGTAACCGCAGCTTGATCAAGTGATTTAAGCCGAGTGCTGATATTACAAGCACTTTTCACACTTTGCAACTCATTTTACACCATCAGTACACCAATTTCAATTTAATGCTTCTTCATTTTCGAGAAATTATAGTGACCCTCTTGACAAAAAACATCATTCGCCGTACACATAACGAATGTTATCGATAACGACCGTTATTTACGAGGTGATAAAATGCCGGCAATCAAAAAGATTTCAAAAGAGGCCATCATAGATGCAGAGATCATTGCTTTCTCAGAAGGGAAACGGCTTGATGAAATTGAAAAGGAGCGCGAGAACGGAAAACGACCCTATCAAAAAACGCTGCTGATCATGGGGTCAGGTATTCTTACATTGATCATCGCCGCCGTTATAGCATGTTTGGTGTATGTTAACATCATCACCACAGAGAGACGAATTCCAGCGTCTTTTCAAGCGAATCCATCCGATCCTTGCGCGCGGCGTCTTTGTTCTTCCCGCGCTCACCGCGGAAGAATTTTGCACTGCTTACTTCCATCGGAACGAACATATGACTGCCGTGGTCACAGCTCAGATGCCTGTAGGGGTAGGGGAAAGCGTGCTCCTTCAGGCGCTGCATTATCCGATCCGCCGCAAGCTCCGACGGCCACATGGTGTCCATCTTGGAGGAGATAAGCAGAACGGGGCCGGTGATGTTCTCGGCCTTTATGACCGCGGCGGGGTCAGGCTGCTGCACAAGCGGCAGATACAGGTCGTACATGCTTATTTCACCCAGCCGCAGGCTTTTCCGCAGCACCTGGCCGAGCGGGAACTCCTCCATCACATAGGCCAGCGCAAGGGCCGTCAGCCCGCGGCCCTGAAAGACGCCCGCCAGCATTCGGGCAAGCTCTATCCCGCCGTCACTGCCGCTGAAGCATATAAGCGCCTTTCCCGGATATTTATCCTCCGCTGGGATAAAAAGCTTGCCGAACAATCCGGCTGCCTGTACGCGAAAAGTTTTATTTTCTGTTGCGGTTTCTGGATAATATAGCATAGCTGTTGATACGGATGATGCGGCGGTTCAGCCCTCGCCGCCGAAGAAGCTTTTGCGGAATGCCTTTCCGGTCTTGCTCGCGGCGACGCCGCCGTTGCCGGTCTCCTTCACGTCGGAGGACATCATGTCGCCGACTCTGCGCATTGCGTCGATGACCTCATCCACGGGAATGGCGGACGAGATCCCGGCAAGCGAAAGCTCCGCCGCGGTCAGCGCGTTCATCGCGCCGATGGCGTTGCGCTTGACGCAGGGGACCTCCACAAGCCCTGCGACGGGGTCGCATATAAGGCCCATGAGGTTTTTCAGCGCGATGGCGACGGCGTTTGCCATCTTCGCCTCACTGCCGCCGTGCAGAAAGACCAGCGCCGCCGCCGCCATGGCGGACGCACTGCCTATCTCCGCCTGACAGCCGGCCTCCGCACCGGAGATGGAGGCACGGCTCGCAATGACCGCGCCGAAGCCCGCCGCGACGTACAGCGCCTTTACAAGCTCACCGTCGTCCACGCCGTATTTTTCCGCATACGGAAGGAGAACCGCCGGCAGAACGCCGCACGCGCCGGCCGTCGGTGCCGCGACGATGCGGTGCATACAGGCGTTGCACTCGCCCATGCGCAGCGCCCCGGCGAGTATTTTGCCGATGAACTCTCCGCTTATGGAGCGCCCGGCCTCGTATTGCAGACGCATTTTCTCGGCGGCCCCGCCGACGAGGCCGCTTTTAGACACCTGCGCCGGGTCGTATGAGCGGTCGGCGTCCTTCATGGCAATAAGCCGCTCTTTCACCTGCGCATACGACGCCTCCGCCGTTATCCCGGACTCCTCCGCCGTCATAAGCATGATGCACTCCCAAAGGGGATGGCCGGAGTCCTTCGCCTCAAGCAGCATATTCTCTACGGAATCAAACAACATATGATACACACTCCCTTCAGGGATTGAGCCCGACGGCCCGGATTATGCCGGGCATGGACTCGATACGCTCTATAACGTCCGGCTCTATCGGCGCGTCGCACTCAATGACCATGACGGCCGTACCGCCGCGCGAATTCCGCGTGACCTGAAACGTGGCGATGTTTATATTCAGCCTTGAAAGAATATATGACACGTCCGCGACGCTGCCGGGAAAGTCGCGGTTCTGCACGATGAGCGTGGGCCCGTCTGCGGAAAAGCGCAGCTTCATGCCCGCAAACTCGCGTATCTCTATGCGCCCGCCGCCTATCGACGCGCCGACGACCTCAATGCTGTGCCCGCCGGCGTCGCACGCCTTTATGAGCACGCTGTTGGGGTGCGCGTCACGAAGCTGTATCGTGTCAAAGCGAAACTCCAGCCCGGCCTTCTTCGCGTATTCAAAGCTCTGCGGGATACGCTCATCATCGGGGGCGAAGCCGAGAAGCCCGGCGATGAGCGCCATATCCGTGCCGTGCCCGCGCCCCGTGGCGGCGAAGGAGCCGTGAAGGTACAGCTCCGCCCGCACCGGCGTGCTGCCGAGGAGCTTCCGCGCAACAAGGCCGATGCGCACGGCCCCCGCGGTGTGCGAGCTGGATGGCCCGACCATTATGGGGCCTATTATATCCAATATATCCATAAAACCTCCCCCAAATAAACGCACATGCTATGGCAGAATATTTCATGCACATGATACCATGCGGGAAAAAAGTTGTAAACAGCAATTAAGACGAAAATGCGCCGCCGCCCGGCGCTGTGAGGCGGAGAAAATGCCGCTGGCAGACCTTGGATGCATAGGTGTTGGCTTGTTGACAATCATGCCCTGTTGTGGTATATTACGCACAAGCATTCGACGCGAAAAGCGGTCGAATATTATACTATGTACAAAGTACAAAGGAGAAGAAAATGAAAAAGACACTTGCACTGCTTCTGTGCCTGGTCATGGCACTGTCGGTTCTGACGGCGTGCGGCTCTTCCAACACTGCCGCTTCCACGGCTGACCAGAGCACCGCGTCCGACTCCACCGGCTCCGACGCCGCGGCGGCCCCCGCCGGCACCGGCCACAAGGAGACGCTCGTCATCGGCACAGCTGAGGACATCAACAACCTCAACCTCCAGACGCAGAAAACTGCAAACAACAACATAATCCTCAAGACCACGCACCAGACCCTCGTGTTCTTCAACAACGACCCCGAGGCAGAAACCCGCTTTGATCCGGGTCTCGCCACCGACTGGGAGTTCGAGGATGACACCCATATCCTCATGCACCTGCGCAACGACGTCCACTTCAACGATGAGGACAAGACCCCCTTCACCGCTGAGGACGCAAAGTTCACCCTTGACATGGCAGTCGGCCCCGACTCCAAGATCGCAAGCGTGCTGAACGGCTATGTCGGCTGCGAAGTCGTTGACGATTACACCATCAGAATAGAGATAGAGAGCTACAACAACGAGTTCGTGGCATCCCTGTCCTCCGTGCCTCTGTCCATCCAGTCCAAGAAAGCCTGGGAGAGCGGCATGGAAGAGCCTTGGTACATAGGCACCGGCCCGTACAAGTTCGAGTCCTGGGAAGAGGGCGTCTGCTGCCGCGTCGTCAAGGTTGACGATTACTGGGGCAATGACCTGCCCGCGGATGACTTCTTCAGCGCCGCCGTTTCCGACGCGATAGAGTTCAGACCCTACCTTGAGGCTTCCTCCCGCGTTATCGCCCTCCAGAACGGCGAGATCGACGTCTGCATCGATCCCCCGATGAACGAGCTTCAGTATCTGGAAGAGGACAGCAACATCACCGTCTATGAAAAGACCGGCACCCGCCTGTTCTACTTCGCCTTCAACGTTGAGAAGGCTCCTTGGGACAACCAGACCCTGCGTCAGGCAGTTGCCTGCGCGATCAACCGCCAGGACGTCCTCACCGTCGCAGTTGACGGCAAGGGCACCCTGCAGAAGACCATACTCAACCGCGGCCTGTGGGGCTTCTATGATGACATGGAAGGCTTCGACTACGACCTTGACCGCGCAAAGCAGCTCATGGCAGAGGCCGGCTACCCCGACGGCGGCATTTCGACCACTCTGACCTACTCCACCAGCGGCCCGTACGCCAACATCGCAACTGTTATTCAGGACAACCTCAAGCAGATCGGCATCGACGTCACCCTCAACCCGATGGAGGATGCGACCCTTAAGGAAGCCTGCACCAACGGCGATCAGGAGCTGTTCCTGTGGCGTTGGAACGAGGACTCCAAGGTTGACTTCGTTTACCGTGACCTCTTCTACTCCGGCGAAGGCTCCAACTACCATCACTACTCCGACGCGCACGCCGATGAGCTCATCGACACCGTTGCGACCGAGAAGGATCAGGACGTCCGCCGCGCTGCAAGCACCGAGCTGCAGGAGTACCTTGTTGACGCCTGCCCGCAGGTTCCTCTGTACATCGCAAACCTCGTTATTGCATACAACAGCAATCTCCAGGGTCAGTACTTCTACGGCGGCGGCAACCACAACTGGTGCCACGCATACATTGCCGAGTGATCCCAGGATAAAACTTCAACCTTAGTTTGACCCCCAAGCGGTGTCGCTTTGCGATTATCCATGTCGCTTTAAGCGGCACCGCTTTTTGACCGGCGCGTGTCGAACGCGGGCACATCCTGCGGCGCGGCCGCGCCCGGCCGTATTTCACTGGCGCCTATTATTTCGGAGGTGAATGAGAATTGCTCAAATATATAGGTAAGCGGCTTCTTATGCTGATCCCTGTTATTTTGATTACTTCTTTTCTTATTTTCTGGGCAATGAGCCTTACCGGCGGCGACCCCGCAATGATAGTTGCGGGCGAGGGCGCGACGACGGAAGAGATAGAAGCTGTAAGAGAAGAGCTCGGGCTGAACGACCCGTTCATGGTCCGCTATTTCAACTATGTCAAGGGCATGGTAACGGGTGACATGGGCAAGTCATATGTCACCAATAAGGACGTTTTCAAAACATTTATGGAGAAGCTGCCGAACACGCTGATGCTCGGCGGCGCGGCTGTGCTCATTGCGATAGTGATCGCCCTGCCTCTCGGCATATACACAGCCATACATCAGAATACGTGGAAAGATACGGCAGGCATGGTCTTTGCGCTGTTCGGTACGTCGATGCCGAACTTCTGGCTGGGCCTGATGCTGATAATAATTTTCTCGCTGAAGCTCGGATGGCTGCCGTCGGGCGGCAAGGGCGGCTTTGACACGCTGATCCTGCCCGCGCTCACGGTCGGCCTCGGTCTGGCGGCGCTCATCACGCGCACGACGCGCTCTTCCATGCTTGACGTTATCCGTCAGGACTACATGACGACGGCGCGCGCGAAGGGCTGCTCCGAAAAGCGCGTCATCTTCACGCACGGCCTCAAGAACGCGCTTATCCCCATCATCACGGCAATAGGTCTGCAAATGTCCATGGTCATCACGGGCTCCGTCCTTGCGGAGACGGTGTTCTCATGGCCGGGCATAGGACGCCTCGTTTACGACTCCATCGCCAAGCGCGACACCCCGATGGTCACGGGCTCGATAATCCTGTGCTCGGTGTTCATGTGCCTTATAAACCTGTTTGTTGACCTTGTGTACGCATTCTTTGACCCGCGCATTAAGGCGCAGTACAGCAAGAAGAGGTGAGAGCATGGATAAGGAAATAAAGAAATACAAAAAGAAATCCATGGCGCAGGAGACATGGCACCGCCTTATAAAGAACAAGGGCGCGGTCATCGGTATGCTGTTCCTTCTGGCGCTCATTGCCGTCGCGCTTCTTGCCCCGGCCCTCTTCGACTATGAGACCGACGTTATCGGCCAGAATATATCCGAGCGCTTCATGCCCCCCTGCAAGGAGCATTGGTTCGGCACGGACGAGGTCGGCCGCGACCTCTTCGCGCGCGTTATGTGGGGCGCGCGGTACTCCCTCGCCATCGGCGTGGGCGCGGTCGCGCTGGGGCTGCTGGTCGGGCTTATCACCGGCTCCCTCGCGGGCTTCTACGGCGGGATAATCGACTCGCTGCTCATGCGCGCGATAGATATCTTCTACTCCATCCCGAACATCATGACGGCTGTCGTCATAGTTTCGGTGCTGGGGACGAGTACAGTCAACCTGATAATCGCGCTGGCCTTCTCGTGCGCAAGCTCCTTCGGGCGCATCGTCCGCGCGCAGGTCATGACCATCCGCGATCAGGAATATGTCGAATCCTCCTACGCGATGGGCCTTCCCACGTGGAAGATCATCATCAAGCACATCCTGCCGAACTGCCTCTCCCCGATAATCGTGCAGGTCACGCTGCTCATCGGATCGACGATAATCTCCGCCTCGTCGCTCAGCTTCCTCGGCATCGGCATCCCGGCTCCCTCACCGGAGTGGGGTGCGCTGCTTTCCGGCGGCCGCGCGTACATCAGAAGCGCGGGCTACCTCTGCGTTATCCCCGGCCTTGCCGTTATGCTCACCGTGCTTGCGCTCAACCTGCTGGGTGACGGCCTGCGCGACGCGCTCGATCCGAAACTCAAGAAATAAGGAGGGAATGATATGAAAGAAAATAATACCGTTCCTGAAAACGACCTCGTTCTTGATCTGAAAGATCTCGTGGTGCACTATGAGACCGAGGACGCCGACGTTCACGCCGTCAACGGCATCAGCATCCAGATCGGCAAGCGCCGCACTCTCGGCCTCGTCGGCGAGACCGGCGCGGGCAAGACGACGACGGCGCGCGCTATCCTCAACCTCGTGCCGAACCCGCCCGGCGTCATCAAGAGCGGCGAGATATACCTCGACGGCGAGGACGTGCTGAAAATGAGCGCGTCGGAGCTTGAAAAAATGAGAGGCAACGACGTCGCCATGATATTCCAGGATCCCATGACGGCCCTGAACCCCGTTATGACCGTCGGCGACCAGATCGGCGAGAGCATACAGCTTCACCAGCACGTGTCCAAGAAGGAGGCCTTTGAAAAGGCCAAGGAAATGCTGAAAATGGTCGGCATCGCGGAAAGCCGCGCATATGACTACCCCCACCAGTTCTCCGGCGGCATGAAGCAGCGCGTCGTTATTGCCATCGCGCTTGCGTGCTCACCGAAGCTGCTGATAGCGGATGAGCCGACCACCGCGCTGGACGTCACCATTCAGGCGCAGGTGCTTGAGCTTATGAAGGAGCTTATCCGCGACAAGGATATGTCTATGATGCTCATCACGCACGACCTCGGCGTCGTCGCGGAGGTTTGCGAGGATGTCGCCGTCATGTACGCCGGGCGCATCGTGGAGCAGGGCACCGCGGACGATGTTTTCAACTTCACCCGCCATCCCTATACCGAGGGACTGTTCGACTCGCTTCCGAACCTCAAGCAGAGGGGCGAGGAGCTTGTTCCCATACGCGGCCTCATGCCCGACCCGTCCGACCTGCCGCCCGGATGCGCGTTCGCGCCCCGCTGCCCCTATGCGACGGAACGCTGCACGCAGTCCGTGCCGGAGCTGAGAACGGCGGACGGCAGCGCGGCGCACAAGGTGGCGTGCCACGCATATGATGATGCAAACTTCAGGCTCAGGAGGAACAGCTGATGGGTAAAACGATACTTGAGGTGGAAAACCTCACAAAGTATTTTGCTACGCCTGCCGGGCAGCTTCACGCGGTCGATGGCGTCAGCTTTTCTATCGAGGAGGGCAAGACCCTCGGCATTGTCGGTGAGTCCGGCTGCGGCAAATCGACGACGGGCCGCTGCATTCTCAAGCTTATAGAGCCGACCTCCGGCAGGATAGTCTTTGACGGCGAGGATATCACTTCCTATTCCCGCCGGAAGATGCGCCGCCTGCGTCAGGAGATGCAGATGGTGTTCCAGGATCCCTTCTCCTCGCTTGACCCCCGCCAGACCGTCAGCCAGCTCATAAGCGAGCCGATAATCGAGCATAAGCTGCTCTCCTCCAAGGCCGATATCGACCGGCGCACGCTTGAGCTTATGGAGACCGTCGGCCTTGCCGAAAGATATGTCAACGTTTATCCCCATGAGCTGGACGGCGGCCGCCGCCAGCGTATAGGTATCGCCCGCGCGCTTGCGGTCAATCCCAAGCTCATCGTCTGCGACGAGCCTGTGTCCGCGCTGGACGTGTCCATTCAGGCGCAGATACTCAACCTGCTCAAACAGCTCCAGCGCGACATGGGCCTGACGTATATTTTCATCACGCACGACCTCTCCGTCGTCAAGTACTTCTCCGATGATATCGCGGTCATGTACCTTGGCCAGATGGTCGAAAAGGCGCCGAGCGACGACCTTTTCAAAAATCCGATCCATCCGTATACGAAAGCGCTGCTTTCCGCGATACCCCTGCCCATAGTCGGCAAGGACAAGCCCCAGCGCCAGCTCATCAAGGGTGAGATCACATCGCCCGTCAATCTGCCGGATGAATGCAGATTCGGAAAGCGCTGCGACTACACCGCCGACGTGTGCCGCCGGTGCAATCCGCCGCTTAGAGAGGTCGAGGCGAACCACTTTGTTGCCTGCGCCCGCTGCGGCGAGGTCTGATATTTGGGAGGATATGTGAAATGACAAAGGTTTACGCGCACAGAGGCTATAGCGGGAGATTCCCGGAGAACACCATGCTCGCCTTCAAGGAGGCGGCAAAGACCGGGTGCTACGGCATCGAGCTTGATGTGCAGCTCACGAAGGACGGACAGCTCGTTGTCATACATGATGAGCGTATCGACAGGACGACCGACGGCACGGGCTATGTCAGGGATTATACTCTGGAGGAGCTTCGCCGCTTCAACGCGGCGGCAAGCTGGAACGGGAAGTTCGGCTTCCAGCCCATCCCGACGTTTGAGGAGTACTGCCAGTGGGCGGCGGGCGAAAAGCTCGTCACCAATATTGAGCTTAAGACCGGCGTGTATTACTACGAGGGGATAGAGGAAAAAACTCTGGAAATGGTGCGGAAATACGGCCTTACCGACAGGGTGCTCTTCTCTTCCTTCCTGCACAGCTCCATCACCATCCTGCGCAAGCTCGCGCCGGAGATCAAGTGCGGCGCGCTCGTGGAGAATGACGGCCTTGGCAACCCCGGCTATTACTGCGAAAAGATGGACTTCCAGTGCTTCCACCCCGGCTGGATGTGCCTGCCGAAGGAGGACGTCGATAGCTGCAAGGCCCACGGCATAGAGCTGAACGTCTGGACGGTCAACGACATGGACGTGCTTGAGCGCCTTGTCGAGTGGGAGGTCGATGGCCTCATCAGCAACTTCCCCGCAGTGTGCATGGCATACGTCGAAAGCCGCCGGAAGTAAGGCGCGGCAAAAAGCAAATATTGTGCCTCGCGGCGAAAAGCGCCGCGAGGCATTTTTTGTATACGAAAAAGTCTGTGCCATGCGGCACAGACTTTAAAACAATGCGGTATAATTTAAATCGCAGGCGTTATTCCCAGCGGAAAAAGCGGACGGAAAGGACGGCGCACAGCGCCGTGAGGCCGAGCATACACTCAATGGTCGTGCTCTTCCCCGCGCCGTTTGCGCCCAGCAGGCCGAACACCGTGCCGCTTTGCACCGTGAAGCTCAAGTGATCGACCACGGTTTTACCGCCATAGGCTTTAGTAAGCCCTTCGACAAAAATGGCCTCGCTCATTCCGCGGCCCTCCTCACGGCGCGAAGCTCGATATACCCGCGCCCGCCGCGCGGCTCAAGCTGGATGCGCGGGTTCTCGTCATCCCAGCGGTATCCGATGTTCGCCGGGTCGTACATGTCCATTGCGTACCGCACGGCGCGTATGGCCTCGCAGTAATCCTCCTCGCGGAAGGGCTGACCCTGAAACATCAGATACTCCGCCTCCGGCAGGTGAATGGTGTCAAAGCCCTCCGGAATGACGCTGATGTAGTCCGGCTCGACCTCCACGCCCTGCACATAGGTGGAGGTGCCGGGCTTTTTGTACCGCGGCGGCAGCCACATGGAAACAGGCTCGCCGCAGAGGGAACGCATGCTCATAAGCATGCCCCACACGTTGCAGCTCACCTCCTCGCAGTATGGGAAGTAATCCTCCGCGTGCGTGCCGCGCTTGATGATGCACAGGCGCTCCGGCTTGCGGACGACCTGTATGAAAACCGGTTGAATGTTGGTCACGTTGATGTTCTCCTTTCTCAGTTCGCGGTATTTTGCGCCGTAAGGAATGAAGAACGTGACGGGCACGGGGCGCTTCATATAGTCACTGGGGTTCAGGCCGAACTCCCGGTTGAATGCCCGCGTGAAGGTGTCCACGTTGGCAAAGCCCGCGTCAAGCGCCGCATCGATGACCTTCACCGCGCCGCCGCGAAGCCGCTTCGCCGCCTCTGTCAGGCGGCATTTGCGGATGTACTCCGCCGGCGTCAGTCCGAGATAGCTGCGAAACAGCCTGTAGGAATACCACGGAGAAAACAGCGACGCGCGCGCCAGATCCGAAAGGCTGATCTCCTCCGCACCATTTCGCTCAATATAGTCTTGCATCCGCTGGACGGCCAGCACCTGCTCTCTCATGTGCTTCATCTCCTTACGTGCGGTATTCTACCGCGCCGGGCGAAAACACGCTCGACGTTTTTTGCCCTTTGCACCCCGCAGGGCAGTATAGCAGCAGAGACAGGGAAAGAACTCCCTGTCTCTGTTTTTCGTTATCCGTGATAATCGCCCGTCGCAGAATCGACCGCGACGTAGGGGACGAGCTTGCCGTCTATCTTCACATAGACCTGATATATCCCGTCGCCCAGATCCTCATAATACTCCGGTGTGACGCCGTAGTTTTCAAGCAGGCTTTTCTCGAATTCGACCTTCCACGGCTCAACATCGGAGGCTGGGGCCTCAACCGGCGCGGCGCTTTCGACCGCGGGCGCTTCCGTGACCACAGGCGGAGTCTGCGTCTGCTCCACCGGCGGCGTTGCCTGCTGGGTGGGGGAGGGCAGGGGAGTTGGCGCATCGCCGGCCTGCTTCCCGCAGGCCGCAAGCGCGAAAAGCATCGCCGCCGAAAGAAGCGCGGCAGCCGCGCGGCAGTATCTCACAGAAAAATCATGCTGCTTAGAGTTGGTTTTATTCATCATAATAATGTCTCTCCTTTTAAAAGAGACGCAGAGGAAATACCGCGCGGTAAGGCTCTGCGTCCATGCGCGTCTGGTGTGTCTGGTTACTTCAAGCTTCCCTCGCCACCCATCAGGGCGGTCATTTCCTCAATGCGTTCCAGGGGGAAGGGCGGCTCACACAGGGGCTTCATGGCGATGCTCATGAGCTTCATGGGATTGTCGTCCGCCGCCACGCGGTTGGAGCTCAGCGCGCCGCAGCGCTTGCAGCGGTGTATGACGGCCCACTCGCCGCCCCTGCGCACCCAGACCGATATCGGCTCCATGATGCCGCCGCAGTCGCTCTCCCTGTCGCCCGGCTCTATGTCAACATGCAGACTGGAAAGGCAGTTGGGGCAGTGGTTGCGATGGCCGCTGCCCGCGTTCTCCGGGGTGCACAGCCGGCCGCAGACCTTGCAGGTGAACGTGTCATTGCATGCGTGAGTTTTATAGTAACCCTTTTCAAATGTTTTGCGTTTGTTTTCGCGGTTCATTGTTTATCCTCCTGAAGATGTGTTCCGCGGCTTCGGGAGGAATGGCGTGTGAATGGATTTGCCAGACCTCCCGGTCAGGCCACACGCTCCGGTGATAAAACGATAAGCTTCAAAAAGTTCTCCTTAAATTTGTTTCGTTAAATTTGAATTCGTTTGTGCGTCAGATCTGTTTTTGCTTCATGCTGTAGATGCTTTCCTGCAAATGCCGCAGGAAGCGCCCGGCGTGCGCGCCGTCCATCTGCGTGTGGTGGAACTGGAACGACAGCTTCAATGTCGTCCTGAACAGCCCGCCGTTATATTTGCCCCAGATGATGAACGGATTGTTGAAAATGCCGCTGTATATGCCCACCGCGCCGTCGATCTCCGTGTCCACGATGGCGGAGGTGCCGATGACCATGCTCTCTGTCAAATCGTGGTTTTCACAGCGTTCTGCGGTCTTGCGCGTCAGGCGCAGATAATCGGCGCTGAATCGCTCAAGGCTGTCCGAAAACGGCACGTCGCAGGAGCTGACCTCGCCGCGGCGGTTCTTTACGATGGTGTTGACCGCGATGCTGTCGTATTGCAGAAGCTCCTGCCCGACGGGAAGCGTGTAGAATTCCTTTATCCCGCTTGCCGCCCGGCCGATGCAGTAGCACATCAGCATGTTGAATTTCAGGCCGCGCCTGCGGCTCAGGCGGACGAGCGGCGTCACGTCCAGCGTCTTGAAAAACGTCACCGTCGGGTTCGGTGCATTCATCCACAGCTCGAAGGCCGCCGCGCGTGTCGTGGCCTTCGGGTCTACGCTGACTGGCTTCATGCCTCCTGCCCTCCGTTACAGCGCCGCAAGCGCGGCGATATCCCCGGCCTGTATGGCGGGAAGCGCGCGTTTGAGCCGGCCCTCATCCCAATCCCACCAGCGCAGGGCTTCGAGCTTTTCAACAGTCGCGTCGTCAAAGCGACGGCGGATGGGCTTTGCCGGAACACCGCCCACGATGGTGTATGGCGGCACGTCCTTCGTCACCACTGCCCGCGTGCCGATCACGGCCCCGTCACCGATTTTGACGCCCGGCATGATGACGGCCTCATAGCCTATCCACACGTCATTCCCGATGACGGTATCCCCCTTGTTGTCCCACGCGTCGCATATGTCCTTCGCGTCGAGACCCCACTCGTCGAAGAATATGGGGAAGGTGTAGTTCGCCAGCGACTGCATCGAATGGTTCCCGCTTGTGAACATGAACTTCGCGCCGCAGGCGATGGAGCAGAACCTGCCGATCACCAGCCTGTCGCCGTTGACGGGATAGTGATAGAGGACGTTGTTCTTCTCAAAATCCCGCGGGTCGCGCACGAAGTCGTTGTATATCGTGTACTCGCCGACCTCGATGTTCGGCCCGGTGATGACGTCTTTTAAATAAACCGTCTGCCCGTCATGCGGACGGGGATAAATTCTGCTTCGCATTTTCATTCTCCTTGTAATTAGCCTCAGCGGCTGTGCAGAACAGATGCAGGCCCAGCGCCGCGTTGAAGCCCGTCGCGGCAAACACGCTGAAGCGCTCGGCCACGCCGAAGTATGCGGCGGGCACAAGCTGTATGCCCAGCGCGCCGGTAAGCATCATCCCCAGCGCGACACCGGCGCATATCCCGTATGAGCGGCAGCGCCTGTCCTTTGCCCCGGCGGCAATGATGACCGACAGCGAGATTATCGACAGCAGCACGACCGCCGCCGTGACGATCATGTGCATGACGTCCTGAAATGCGCCCGCGTACCCGCTGTCGCTCAGCGGGAACATCCTGTAGCCAATGGCGGATATCCACTCCATCGCGGCAAAGAGGTATACGCCCGTGCGCAGAAGCCTTGTCTTTTGCCCCTGTATGCCGATGCATACCGCCGTCACGCACACGACCTCACAGGTGTTGTAAAGGGCGCTGAGCTGATTCCACAGCGCCAATGACGGCGCGTTTGCCGCGCTCAGATCGCTGACGGCCTGCGCCATCCAGTCATACCCCGGATAGGCGAGCGGGGAAAGGACGACCGCCGCGGTATAGGACAGCAGACTGACGACGCCCAGCAGCCCCAGCTTTTGAGTCAATGTTCTTTTCATTATTCTTACCCTCGGTTGACATACCCTCGGTTGACAAGGACGCTTTGACAGCCCAATGTTATCCCTTCGCGTGTACCGTGCGGAAGAAGAGACACACGTGCCGCCGCAGCTTTTCAAGGCATTCCGCCTCTCTCTCCGGCTGGCGGTCACATATCCCGATGAGCGACAGCACGGGGGCGACGTACATCATCGCAAGCACCTCCGGATCCGCCGCGCGTATCTCGCCCGCGGCGATAAGCGAGCGGAAGATACCGGCGTGATACGCGACCACGCGATCCACATACCGCTTGGAGTACAGCGCCGCAAGCTCCGGCGAACGGAACTGCTCGATGGTCATCATGCGCCGGAAGCGGCTTATAGACTCGTTGTGAAGCGAGTACTCGAATATCTGGCGCACCTTCTCAAAAAGAAAGTCCTCGGTTATCCCCGTGAAGACAGGGATGTCCTGCGCCGAATCCTGCACGTGGATGTCTATCTTGTCCGTGTCCGCCTCATACCGCGCCGCGGTGGATTCGACTATCGCGTCGAATATGGCCTGCTTGCCCGGAAAATGGTTGTACAGCGACGGGGCCTTGATGCCCACCGCCTTTGCGATATCGCCAACGCTGACGGAATCGTAGCCGTATGCGGCGAAAAGCTCCAGCGCCTTGTCAAGTATCCTTTGCTTCGTGTCCTCTTGTCTCATGACATCACCAGTTAGCTAACTAATGTTCGTTAGTATTATAGCGCCCAATACCCAAAAGTCAAGAGGTATTTAAGCGTTCTGCACTCGATTTTTAAGATCAAAACATGGGTATCTTGCCGTCAAAGCCCGCTGCCCTCTCCAGAAGCGACCCCTTTGCGCCCATCGTGAAGGCGATGTCGCTGCTGCGGATGGAAAGAAGCCGCATTCCGGGCGTCAGATGCAGAAAGGCCAGCATTTCCCCCGTCAGCCGGACTGCGCCGCCCTCGGATATTTCGACCCAGCAGTATGCACGCCCCTTGTAGGGGATGAAGCGCCCGGCCGGGACTGCGTAGTTCAGCAGCTCCGGCGTCTCGGTCAGAATGTGCCCCAGCTTCGACGGCAGCAGAAGCCCCCGCCGCGTCACGCAGAAGCCGCCCGTGCTCCTGCTTCCTGTGAAAAGATATACCCGCCCTTCCGCGTCGATGGAGTATTCCTCCACGGCCTGCGGCGGAAGCTGCACAAGGCCGTCGCGGCCTATTACGGATACTCCGAAGATAAATTTCCCGCCTCTGTTCATCTGCGGCATATGCGTTTCCTCCTTACGGCGCGGCCGGTTTCAGCCGATCATCCTTGCAAGCTCCATCGTCACGATCTTTGCCATCGCGCCGCCGGACATGATGTAGAACCATATCTCGCGTGCCCGCTGCGTTTTTGCGATGGGCGTGGCGACGGCGGCAATGATTATCAGCGCCGCGCCTATGCAGCCGGCGACGGTCGGCACGCTGACCAGCGGGAACAGCCCCGGCGCGCAGCTTCCGTCAATGGCGTGCTGTATGGTCTTGTCCAGCCCGTCCCGCGCCGCCGCGAAGCAGCACACCGCAAGGCCAAAGACCAGCAGCACGGTGCTTCTGCGCCCCCAGAACGTGATATGCGCGCGGCTGCAGACCGAATACCCGATAAACCCCAGCAGGGCCAGTATCATCAGCGTTGTGACTGTCGTCACGGTGTTTCCGAAATAAAGCTTCATAATGATCTTCTTCTCCTTCCCGGCGCGCTTCATATCGCCGTTCCGCCTTTTCGATACCCGGCTTCTATCTTCGCAATGAACCGGTCGATGTGCGCGTCCAGCATGGAGGAAACGCCGCTCTTTTCCTCCGCGGCGTCATACACGCTGTAAAGCAGGTACATCGGCCCGTAGAACTCCAGCGCAAGCTGCATCGCCGTCTCGCCGGAGTCCGTCAGCTTCCGGAAGATCGCCGCCATGTACTCCACCGGCCCCGCGGCAAGATAATTCTGGTACAGCCGCGCAAGCTCCGGCGCGCGGTACTGCTCCAGCGTCAGCATTTTGCGGAAGTTCGCGGGAAACGTCTCCCGCGTCCAGTGGTAGAACTGCGCTGCGCTGTATGCGCGTATCTTCTCCGCGGGAATGCGCAGATAGGCCTCCGCGAAGCCGTCCGGCTCCGCCTCCGGCATTTCGTATTCGCGCGCACGCTCACGGTCCATCTCGTTCATCCGCTCTACTATGCGGTCAAGTATCTCCTGCTTGCTGGCGTAGTGCTTGTACAGCGCGGCCTTGGTGATGCCGAGCTGCTTGGCGATGTCGCTCATAGACGTGCCAAGATATCCGCACCGGGCAAACAGTTCCAGCGCGGCGTCCAGTATACGCTCCTTCGTGTCTCCGGCCATGTCTTTGTCCTCCTTTTACAGCAGTAACCGTTCGGCAACTTGTATTATAGTTACCGAACGGTTACCTGTCAAGAGATATATAAAATTTTTGCGGCTGTCAGTCTTTGATGCTTCTGATCTTCGTCAGGTCGCCGCTGCACAGCGCCTCCATGTTGCGGAATATTTTGTCCGCGTCCCAATCCCACCATTTCAGTGCCAGCAGGTACGCGGTAAGCTCCTCATCGAAGCGCTGCCGGATCACCCGGCATGGGTTCCCGCCCGCGACGCAATAGGGCGGCACGTCCTTCGCCACGACGGAGTTTGCGCCGATGATCGCGCCGTCGCCGATGTGCACACCCGGCATCACGGTCACGTTCTGCCCGATCCACACATCGTTTCCGACGACGGTATCTCCCTTCAGCGGAAGCTCCTCCAGCGCGGGGGTGAACTGCTCCCATCCGCCGCCCATTATGTTGAACGGATAGGTCGTGGGGCTGTTCATCCTGTGATTCGCGCCGTTCATGACGAATTCGACGCCCCTTGCTATCGCGCAGAATTTCCCGATGATAAGCCTGTCGCCCAGAAACTCGTAATGATGCGTGACGTGCTCTTCAAACCTTTCCGCGCCGTCCACGTCGTCGTAATAGCTGTAGTCGCCGGCGATGATGTTTGGCCGGGTAATGACATTTTTGATATATACGATCTGCCTGATGCGTTCATTGGGATATATGCTGTTCGGATCCGGACCTGTCATGCGTCAAAATCACCTCCGTAAGATCACGTCTGACAACCTATAAATTGAAATTGCCTGCAATTTGAATTATAACGTACGACCGGAAAAAACACAAGCTCGTGACGTGAGCAGGGGCTTCATGCACGTGAGGGTGGGATTTAATTGCCTAATATATGGACAAGCGGCGGCGCGGAGTGTATAATAAATCAATTAAACCGATACGCCACACAGGGGGAAACGGAATGAAAAAGAAACATTTGCCCGGCAAGATACTGCTGAGTCTGCTGTGCGCGCTGGAGATACTTGCGCTGACGCACGTCGCGGCCGCCTTCATGCTGAAGGCCTCGCCAGTGAAGCTGGCGTTTGTGCTGGCTGCGGCGGGCTTCGCGGCCTCGCTTGTACTGCGTCTGCGCGCGCCGAAGGCCGCAAGGGCGTTCACGATAGCGGTCACGGCGCTTTTTATTGCGGCGGGCGCGGCGCTTGCTGCTGTGCTGGCGGGATATTCCGCGTCGGCGGTGTACGCCGGTGGAGACGACGGCAAGGCGAATCTTTTTGCGGGAAAGCGCGTGCTGCTTGTCGTGCCGCATCAGGATGACGAGCTCAACCTCATGTGCGGCGCGATAGACGAATATCTGCGCTACGGCAGCGAGGTATACGTGATGTACGTCACGAACGGCGACAACAGAGTGCCCGCGGAGCAGCGACTGAATGAAGCGTTTGCGGCGGTGGCTGTGTGCGGCATAGACGAGGAGCATGTCATCTTCCTCGGCTACGGCGATTGGTGCCTCACGGCGGACGGCGTGCCGCTTTACAACGCCGACGGCGTGGTCGAGTCCAAGGCGGGGCACACGGCGACATACGCCCTCGCCGGGCATCCGCCATTCAGAGAGGGGCGGGAGTACACGCGCGAAAACGTGCTTGAGGACATACGCGACGCGGTGCTTGAGTATGCGCCAGATGTGATATACGCCGTGGACTGCGACATGCATCCGGATCATATAATGACCTCCCTGCTTTTTGACAGGGCCATGGGCGAGATAGTGGCTGCCGGAAGCGGGTATGAGCCGCTTGTTTACAAGGGCATGGCCTACAGCACGGCCTATACAGCGCCGGGGGATTTCTACACGCTCAATATCGGCGCGACGGCTGACCCCGGCGGAGGCCTCCGCGCCTTCGCGCCCGGAACCTATGACTGGGCAGCGCGCTTCCGACTGCCGGTCAGCGCCTCGTCGCTGTCGCGCTCACTGTGGTCAAGCAGCTCCTATCAGGCGGCCAGCCGCCACAGCTCACAGGATGAGGATGACCGCTCCACAAGGGCGATAAACGGCGACAAGGTGTTCTGGCGCAGAGAGACCGGCTCGATCAGCTATGCCGCGCGCGTCACGGCAAGCTCCGGCGACGCAGCGCTTCTGACGGACTTCGTCCTTGCCGACACGGGCAACGCCAGCGCCCCGGCAGACAACGTGACGGGCGTGTGGAGGCCGGAGGCCGCGGACGAAGCGCCCGCGATAACATTTACATTTGACACGCCCCAGACGGTGTACCGCGTCAAGCTCTATGACGACCCGGATCCGGCGGCAAACGTGCTTGCCGCGCGTATAGAATTCGACGACGGCAGCAGCGTGGACGTTACGGCGCTCGACCCGCTCGGCGCGGAGACGGAGATAATAACGGACAGGGAAAACGTCCGCTCGTTTACGGTGCACATCATGGAATATGAGGGCGCGGCGCCCGGACTGACGGAGGCGGAGGTCTATTCCGCGCCCTTCGACCCTGCTGTGAGCTATGTGAAGATCATGAACGCCGCGGGCGATTTCGCCTATGACTACCGCATCGACCCGTCCGGCAGGGAAAGCTTTTCACTCTACGCCTACGGGTGCAGCGGCGACATCGCCGGATATACCATCACCTGCGAGGGCGATGACTGCCGCGCCTACGCCGAAGACGGGGCGCTTGTGGTCGAGTGCCCGGTGGGTGCGCGGTGCAGGGTCACGGTCTCCGACGGGGAGAACGGCGACGCCGCGTATTTTGAGAACACCGGCAGCAGCGGCCTGCCGTATGGGATGCAGCTTGAGATAAACGTGCGTGGAAAGCTTTACAAGGTGCAATTCTTCTTCCTGAATATCCGCCGCTTCGCCATGTCGGTGATGCAGCGCATATGACAAAAAATCCGCCCCTGAGGCTTTGACCTCAGGGGCGGGAGACTGTCAAAGAATCTATGCTGCAAAGTAAAGAGACAGAGCAGCAGGGGAGCTTGAGGGTAGCGAAGCGGCGGCACGGGAGTGAATGACATGCCGGGGGCATGTCAGAGC
>OLXG01000243.1_pt1 | contig 23512 bp, 16 predicted proteins | sample 1673861 | NCBI WGS metagenome assembly OLXG01 (sample SAMEA103958130, study PRJEB25191) | human gut metagenome | biome: human-associated habitat [ENVO:00009003]; feature: intestine environment [ENVO:2100002]; material: feces | place: Germany | collected 2013/2015
GCGCAATGAAATTTGCCTGACGGCAAATGAAATCTTGCTACGCAAGGTGAAATCCAACAAGTTGGATGAAATCAGCACTGCGTGCAGGTAGCGGATTGACGTAATTACAATTCACACGAAATTGCATATCTTTTGACTATGTTATTTATCCCTTTTGCCTTTGCAACCGACAATGCCGCCCTTGACCATGAGGGGTGGGCGGTCGGGGTAGCGGCGCTGTGGGGGTATTTTATAAATTTTGACGACTACAACGACACTATATCTGCCACTTACAATACAATCATTGTAACAAATAGCATTTTTCGAGAGGAACCCTTTCGGGTGATTGCCACGGCGCGACAAAGACAGTCGCTTCTCGCAATGACATATTAGTACAGCCACTATAAGCAGTTATTACCACTACGTCCGCCGAAGTTAATCAACGTGAAGTACGCAAGCCGATTACAAACCGTTAACTTGCTTTTTCGGGGTGGCGAGGTGTTGCATAGCGAAAACATCGTAGCGACGGCGCGGCTGGGTAGGCAACCTACCACTAAGCATAATTGCTCGTCGCGAAGCGAGCATCAGGCGCTTTTCGCATTGCAATTCCTCGACAGGACCCCATAGGCATATTACATCACTTCGGTGCCCATTTCACAAGGTACCCTTCCGGGGGATGCTTCGACTACGCTCAGCATGACATAACTTAACGTGAAAAGCCAAAACTTGTTTTCAATTAGTGGGTGCACGACCCGTGCCTTCGGCGCCCTTTTTACTATTGGGTGCTCGACCCCTTTAGTAATGGGTGCTCAACATACGTTTCACCGCACGCCATTCACAGGCGATTACTTCGTCACGCCCGATTGTTTCAGGGCGGCAAACACCGCCCCTTTCAGCCGGTCAAGGGTGCCGTCGTTACGGATGACAACCGCCTCGTCCACATTCGGCTCGCTTTGCCGCGCAATGATGTCCGACACGTTCTGCCCCGTCACGTTGTCGCGGCTTTTTACACGTTCGACGCGCGTCACGACGTCGCTCCTGACAATCCACACCGCGTACCAGTCGTAGTCGAAAGCGTCAAACACGGGTATTTCCACAAAAATAACCTCGCCGCAAGCCGATTCCGCCTCGGCGGTCAGGCGTTCCTTAACCTTGCCGTAAAACAATCTGCCGTAGTCCGTATACAGTTTGTCGTCGGCAAACACAACGCTTCTGATGTAACCGCGATTCAGCTTGCCGTCATTGGTAGCCGCATTTGTACCAAGCAGTTTTTTTACCGCAAGTACCGTTTCGGGCAAGTCGGCAACGTCACGGGCAATTTTGTCGCAATCCAGCACGGTGTAGCCGCAGTTGCGCAAAATGTTTCCCACTACGCTTTTGCCGCTTCCTATGCCGCCGCATATGGCAATTACCTTACGCTTCATACAGCGTTGCGCCCTCCTCCGTTTCGGCAACAAGCGGACAGTTCATGTCCACCGCGTGTTCCATTTCTTCTTTCAGTATTGCCTTTACTCGTTCCGCTTCTTCGGGGTAGCAGTCCACGATCAATTCGTCGTGTATTTGTATCACTATCTTACTTTTAAGTCCTTGCTTGCGCATTGCCTCGTCCACACGCAGCATTGCTATCTTCATTATGTCTGCCGCACTTCCCTGAAGGGGCATATTCATTGCCGCGCGCTCACCGAAACTACGCAGATTGTAGTTGCTTGACGAAATCTCGGGTATCTGACGACGTCTGCCCGTAATGGTATACACGTATCCCGTTTCCTTTGCCTGCGCAACACTGCCGTCGAGATACTGCTTTATCTTGGGGAAACGCTTAAAGTACAAGTCTATATACTCTGCGGCTTTCCTTACCGTAAGTCCGGTACCCTGGCTTAGTCCGAAGTCGCTTATGCCGTAGATAATGCCGAAGTTTACAGCCTTTGCCATGCGGCGTTGATCGTGCGTGATAAGTTCCTGCGGAATACCAAGCAGTTCCGATGCAACCATGCGGTGTATGTCCTCACCGTTTTTGAAACTTTTTATCAGGTTTTCGTCCCCCGAGAAGTTGGCAAGCAATCTCAGTTCGATCTGACTGTAGTCCGCGCCGACAAACAACCCGTACTTGCTTACGAACATACGGCGTATTTCCTTGCCTATTTCGTCGCGCACGGGAATGTTTTGCAGATTGGGGTCGCTGCTGCTGAGCCGTCCCGTACTTGTAAGCGTCTGATTGAACGTAGTATGCACCAGACCGCCCTTGACAAGCGGACGAAGCCCGTCAACGTAGCCGCTAAGCAGTTTCGCCACTTTGCGATATTCCATCACCGCCTCGACAATCGGGTGTTTGTCGCGCAGGTATTCCATTGCGTCGCTGTTGGTAGTTGCAAAGCCTTTGTGCGTTTTCTTTCCCTTGGGCAGTTTCAACTTGTCGTACAGTATGGTTGCCAGTTGTTTGGGGCTGTTTATGTTAAAAGTTTCCCCTGCCAGTTCATATATGCGCTGCGTAAGAGTTTCCATTTGTGCGCGCATTTCCGCCGACATTTTGTCCAGCAGTTGCATGTCCACCTTTACGCCTTCGCATTCCATACGATACAGCAGGTCGGCAAGCGGCAGTTCCACGTCGTAATAGAGTTTTGTTACGCCTCCGTCGGCAAGTTTCTTGTCCAGTATCTGCGCAATGCCGTAAATGCCTGCGCCCGGCTCGGTGTAGTCGAAAGCGTGACACAGCGATTCTACATCTTTAAGCGCACGATATTCCACAAGATACTGCATTATTGCCACGTCATAGCGCACGTTTACTATGTCCACGCCGGTTTTTGCAAGGCGATGGCGAGTTGTCTTCCAGTCATACACTGCCTTGGGCACACTGCCCGACAGCAGGGGCGCAATTTCGTCGTACACGCTTTGTTCGGTAAGCTCGTCAAGGAAACTGTCGGACATCGATACGCGGTACTGCTTGTCGTTTGCGCCGGCAAGGTACACGTCGTTGTCTTTGTCGTAAAAGGCGATGTAGTCGGCGTTTTGCAGGTCGGTCACGGCTTGTCTGAGGCTGTCCAGCGTGGTAACCTCGACGGTGGTCACTTCCACCACGCGCGCGGCATTTTCGTCGGAAAAGGTGAGGCGACCGATTATGCTTTTGAAACCAAGGTCCTCCATTTTTTTCAACACCGCCCGGTCCGCCGTGTACAGCGTGTCGTAGTCGAGGTCGAAGTCAACGTCGGCGTCGGTTACGATTGTGCCCAATACGTGGCTCATGTAGGCGTCGTCCTTGCACTCGGTAAGGTTTTTCAGCAGTGCTCCCTTTTGTTCGTCAAGGTGGGCGTAGACATTGTCCAGCGTACCGTACTTCTGCACAAGCCCCAGTGCGGTTTTGTCGCCGATACCCTTTACGCCGGGGATGTTGTCCGACGTGTCGCCGCGAAGCGACTTGAACTCAACCACCTGTTGCGGCGTGAAACCGAACTTTTCCACTATGTTGGTTTCGTCAACGCAGTCCACGTCGGTAACGCCGCGTTTGGTAAGCATTACCGTGGTTTTGTCCGACACCAATTGAAGCATGTCACGGTCGCCGGACACGATGTAACTTTGCCCGTCGTATGCCCTGGCAATGGTACCTATGATATCGTCGGCTTCTACACCTGCTTTTTCCACTATCTGCACCTTCATTGCGGCAAGCAGGTCGTGAATGACGGGCACTTGCTCGGCAAGGTCGTCGCTCATCTTTTTGCGCGTGGCTTTGTATTCCGGGTAGATGTCCTTGCGGAAGTTGTGACCGTGCTTGTCAAAAGCGACAATCATCTTGTCGGGGTGGTAGGTGTCGACAAGTTTAAGAAAAATGTTAACAAACCCGTACACGGCGTTGACATTGTGACCGTTTTTGTCATTCATCGGCGGCAAGGCAAAAAACGCACGGTTAAGCACGCTGTTGCCATCGATCAACATAAGTTTTTTCGTGTTCATATTTTTACCCTTTTGCAACGTTGTTTTGCTGTCGCAGCCGCGTCGGTAAATTGCCTGCAAATACAACGTTGTAGTTTATTTGTGGTTTGAGGCGTGCCCAGCAGCTGTCAGACTTCTGCCCACGCGCAAATAATATTTTTGACGGTTTTATTATAACTTAATCTGCGTTTTTTTGCAAGCGTCGGTATTGACAAAGGAGAGTTTGTGGCATATAATGTCTGCGTACCGCAAGCCGAGATTACGACACGGCAATTAAATTTGTAGCGTAAAACAGGTGCGGCTGTGGTACGACAAAAAAAACAAAGGAAACGAGAAATGAAAAAGTTTATCAGAATTGCGTCGGTAATGCTTTGCGCATTGTTACTGTCTGCACTGCTGTTTGCGTGCAACGACAATGGCAATACAGACAAGCCGCAACTGCCCGAACACGACTGCAATCACACATGCCCCGTGTGCAATCTGTGCGTTGACCCGACATGCACCGAAAAAGACTGCGCAAACAAGTGCAGCGGACACGTTACGCCGACAGCATACAAAATAAGCCTTGATTTTGTTGGTGGCAAGGTCGATTTGCACACCGAACTACAACAACAATGCCTTGATGACACGCTGTACATGACAACCTCCTACGCCAACGGCAGCAAGGAACTCAGCAAAACCAACGAACTTAAACTTGCATGGAAAACCGAAGCCGTGACGGACAACGCAAACACCGTAATCGATTACACCGTGGAACTGACTACCGACCCGACCTTTAACAAAGATGTGTGGACGTTTTCCTCTTTTGGCAACGATGTTAACGTTCACAGTCTGAAAATCGCCACAAAATACTACTGGCGCGTTACGGCAAATCTGGACGGCGGCGCAACGGAAACGTCGGACATTTCCGTGCTTGTCACGGCGGAATGCGGACCGCGGATGATAAACGTAGACGGCGTAACCAACGTGCGCGACCTCGGCGGCTGGCAAACTACAGACGGAACGCGCGTAAAACAAGGCTTACTGTACCGTTGCGGACGACTGAACAAGAGCAGCAGCACCACCGTAAGAGTGGAAATTACCGACAAAGGCAAAGATTTTATGCTTGATTACCTCGGCGTAAAAAGCGAAATGGACCTACGTATGGTAAGTAACAACGAAGTCGGAGGACTGACGTACACAAGTCCGCTCGGCGAAAGCGTAAAATATTTGCCTTGCCCGATGGACTACAACACCAGCAATCTGATTATCGGCAATTCAAAGCAGATTGTGCGTATTTTCCGCTACCTTGCCGACCCGTCGATGTACCCGATGATTTTCCATTGCAACATCGGTACCGACAGAACCGGGCTTATCGCTTTTCTGGTGGGCGGTTTGTGCGGCGTGCCCGAAGATACGCTGTACCGCGACTACCTGATGTCCAACTTCGGCAACATAGGAAGTTCACGCACGGTATTTACCATTCAGGACAACTACGTGTACTACATCAAGGAATCCGACGGCGAAACCCTTGCCGAAAAGACTTACAATTGCCTGCTTGCAACCGGTGTACCCGCCGAACATCTTGACGCGGTAATAGGCATAATGACAGGCGTAATTGCCATCGGTGCGTAAGTTGTTTCAAAAAGAAATATACCACAATTTTTTGATACGTATCAACTTTTTGCTTACATCTAATGGCAAAAAGCGACTTTAATTTAATAAACCAAAACTCTATTTCAATCAACAACAACTTTGTTTTAATCACTAAATAAAAGTAAAAAACCGCGCCTTGATTTTGTGTTTCAAGGTGCGGTTTTTGTTGTGTAAATACTAAACCACGACTACCACCTAATACCACATACCAACGAAGTACGCCCTTGACCATGAGGGGCGGGCGGTCGGGGTAGCGGCGCTGTGGGGGTATTTTATAAATCGTGACGTTGAGAATGGCAATAGATTATTATGGCTATTTCGCCATTGCAACAAATAGTTTTAGACGACAGGAACCCTTTCGGGGGATTGCCACGTCGTGACAAAAACACTCACTTCCTCGCAATGACATATTGAGAAATCAACTATAAACAGTTTATTTCTACTACGTCCGCCGGAGTTAGTATACGTGAAGTACGCAAACAAGTTGCAAACGGTTAGTCAACTACATCAGGGGTGGCGAGGTGTTGCCACGAAGCGACATCTGAACGAGGGCGCGGCTGGGTAGGCTACCTACCACAAGACTCAATGCCCGAAGTGAAGCGAGCGAGCACGCGATCGCACTCGTGGCAATTCCTCGGCAGGACCCCAATACACTCACTAACGTACTTCGGCGCCCATTTTCACAAGGAACCCTTTCGGGGGATTGCCACGGCGCGACAAAAACCGTCGCTTCTCGCAATGACATAGTAAAACAAAAGGCGTTTGTCGAACTCTTTCTCTGAAAATTTGCCCTTACGATAAAGTTTTCGGGGTAGGGTAAGGGGAGGGGACCTTTTACCCAAAGGTTCCCTCCCCTTGAAAAATTAAACTCAGTTAATCTGCTTCACAGGCAAAATGAAGTACAACACTTCGTCGCTGTTTTCAATAGTGATAATGCAGCCGTTGTGCTTGGCAAATTCCATCTTGATGGTGTCGGCATTGATTACGCGCAGGCAGTCGTTGATGTAGCGGCTGTTGTAGGCGGCGTTGATGTCCTTGCCCGACAGCGCGACGGCTACGGTTTCCTTGGCAGTACCGTACTGACTTGTAGACGAAATCGTCATATTGTATTCGTCTATGTCCAGTAAAACAAGGTTGTTTTTTTCCTGGCGCGACATGATGGACGCCGTGTTAAGCGAACGTTCGAAGTTGGCTTTGTTGACCGTCAGCGTGCTGACAAACTCGCGCGGCACAATGTTGTCGTACTTGATGTACTGACCCGCAAGCAGACGCGTAAACAGGCGCGTATTGGGCAGCGTTACAAGCAGGTAGTTACCCTCGATGTACACATGCAGTACTTCGTCGCCGTCGCCAAGCAACTTAAACAGTTCGTTGAGGCTGCGCGAAGGCACCGTTGCCGTCAGACGTTCGACCTTTTCTTCAAGGGGCTTTTTGCTCATGGCGAAGCGGTAGCCGTCGGTTGCAACGGCGGTAAGCGTGTAACCGACCCCTTCGAAGTAAACACCTTTAAGCATGGGACGGCTGTCATCCGTCGCCACGCTGAACAACACATTGTTGACAAGTGCTTTGAGATTGCGTTCCACGATGGCGAAGTAGGACGAGTTGCCGATTTCCTCCACTTCGGGGTAATCGTCTACGTCCAGCGTTGCGATGTTGCAGTCGCTGCCGCCGGTGCTTATCATAAGGCGATTTTCGTCGGTATCAAGGGACACTTCGCTGTCCGCATCGGCAATGTTGCGGATGTATTCGGCAAAGATTTTGCCGGGCACAAGCATCTGTCCGCCCACGATTACGTTGGCGTCGATGGTCTTTTCGATGGCGAGATCCTTGTCGGTTGCGTACAATGTCAGTTTGTCGTTTTCTGCCGTAAATTTGATGCATTCAAGCACTGGCGCAACATCTTTGCCGGGCAGTGCTTTGCTAACCTTGGCTACGGCGTCGTTAAGGTCCAGACTGTTTACGATGATTTTCATGCTTACTCCTTCGCCGCGCGTCGGCGGCTTTTGGCTGTTTTCGTTGGTTTTGTATTTATGTATTGTTTGCCTATGTTTGCGTGTTACGGTAAACACATTACGGCAATTTTTTTCTGCAATAGTTACTACCTAATGATTGGTATTTTAGAGGTAATTACACAACTTTTTTTGGCTAAAATTCCGCGCCGTGATAACTACAGATTTAACTATTCTACAAGTAGTAGATAAGTTAGTGTGTGTGGAAATGTGGATTAGTGATAACTGTTACACAGGCGGCACTAAATATCGGACGAAACGGCGTGAAACAACTAAATGTTGTGGTATGTCCGACGTAGGTCGTGTGGACAAGTGTCGCGAGTTACCCACAGCGGTTGTAGAATGGGTGTGGACAAGTTGGGGCGAGACAACCGTGCGACGGTTTTCTCGTGCTCTTTCGTCGTCGCTCGCCGCGATGGCAAGGACGGAAAAAACGTTTTGAGTGGACGAATATTTTGAGTAAAGGGCTACTTAATGACGATAACCTTTGACAGATTTTGGAAAACGTCATACCGAGCGAAGCCGTAGGCAAAGTCGAAACATTCCCTGGAAGGGTACTTTGTGCGCCCTCTTAAAAATTGGCGCCGAAGTGCGGTAGTGTGTGTAAGGGGTCCTGCCGAGGAATTGCCAATTTGGGAGCGGCTGATGCCTCGCGCCGCTTCGCCTGTTAAGGTTTAGTGGTAGGTACTCTTCCCAGCCGCAGGCTCGCGGACGATGTCCCTTTATTGGCAACACCTCGCCACCCCCGATGAACAGGTTGACCGTTTGCAACTTGTTTGCCAACTTCAAGCAAGTTAACTTCGGCGAACGTAGTCCAAAAGTCAACTATGTAGTGCAAATTTCTGTCAGATTACGTCATTTCGACCAAGCAAAGCGCGTGGAGAAATCTCCGCGGAAGCGCCCATATAAAGCCTTTTTTTAATTATGTCATCCTGAGCGAAGTCGAAGGATCGCTCGGAAAGGTACATTGTAAACATCCTTTGTCCAATTGTGTCATTGCGAGGCACCGTGCTTGGAAGTCTGTTTTGAAAATGGCGTGAATTACTATTCGTGCACGCTCCGTGCTCGCCCGAAAGGGTACCGCTTTAATGCCTTTTGCAATTGTGTTCCGAAAGGTGAAATGAATGTTGCGTAAAACATAATTGCAAAAGCCTTTTACAAACGCTCTCTTACCTATATATTATACAATATTTTACAATAAAAATCAATATATACACGCCTGTTGTCGGGATTTGTTTAATATTCGGCTTTGCAAAAGCATTGTTGTTGCCTGCTGATGATGTTGTTGTTATTGCCTGACGTTGTTACCGATGTCGTTTCTTTGCCGAAGCGAAAAGAATCTTCGCGCCTGTACGGGCGGTTGCTGTCGGAATTGTTATGTGCTCGGAAAAAGCGCGTACCCGTTTACTTATTTTTTTTCGCAGTGCTCTCTATGCGCAGTTGCTTTGTTTCGTCGGCAACGGTTTTGAGTTTTGCCTTATCGTCGTCGGACATCAGGCGAAGCGGCACTACCACTTCTTTGCCGTTTTTTAGTGTTACGACAACCACACGGGAAGTGAATTCCGCAAGAGAAATCTCGTCGTTGTAGACGGGTTCAGGCGTGGTATTTACAAAAGCCATGCAGTTCCATTCGTCGTTTGCAAGTTTTGTAAAGACCATGTGAACGTCGCCGTCAAGCCCCTTGTTTACCTTTTTGAACAACACGAAAAAAGGCGTCAGGAGCAGACCGATAAGCCCGACGGCAAGTAATATGCCTCCAAGCAGTTTCTGCTCCCACCGGAAGTTCTGAAACATGAAGAAAACTATAAAAAATCCGATCGCGAACAGTGTTGCGAAACTGCAGAAAAAAATCCCGAACGTTTTGTTTTTCACCGAACGGATGTCTTTGCGTTTGTCGGGATAATCTGTGTTGAAAAAGATTTCGAATTCCATAAGACAAATATACATTATTTCTCGGCGCAAATCAATGATTTTGAGTATGTTTTTGGTGTGGAAAAGACAAATAGGCAAAAAGAGAAAACATGACAGGCAAACGCCGTGGCAAAGAAGTATCCGTAGCGGGCAATTTGAAGTAATCAGATGTTTGTATCGGTGTTGTGTGTCGCCGACTTTTGTGTTATACTTAATTGAAATGCGCAAACCCGGATTTTTCCGATTGAAGAGAGACTGTTAAGAATATGAAATACAAATTTGACAAACAACTGAAAACACATCCGAATCTGCCGTTTTTTAAGGCGATTTTTCCGCTTGCAAATGCTGCCATTGCTCTGCTGCCAAAGGGCATTGACCGCAAAAGTTTTGTTTACGAGCGGCGCAGAGTAAACGGCGTAAAAGTACATTTAATGAAGCCGAAATGTGCCACTAACGGCTGCTTACCGTGCCTGTTTTACCTGCACGGCGGCGGTTTTGGGTACAAAGAGAGTTTTGTGCACTACTACGCCGAACAAATTTATGCCGCCGCCCCATGCGTCGTGTTAAGCGTAGACTACGATGTGTTGCCAAAGGCAAAGTACCCGACGGCTGTAAATCAGACGGTTGCCGTATACAGATACGTGACCGCACATGCGGAAGAATTCGGCGTAGATGTCGGGCGCATTGTTGTGGGCGGCGACAGCGCGGGCGGCAGTCTCGCGCTTGAATTATGCCGCAATCTCGGCGGCGCGGACGTGTTACCCGTCGGAATGATGCTCGTCTACCCTGTTGTCGACGAGCGCGAGGACGGTGCAAGTATGCTTGCCTTTTCCGATACGCCGTTGTGGAACTCCGTCAACAACGCAAAAATGTGGCGTTGGTACCTTGACGGACAATCGTATGTTTCGCCCGTCGTTACCGCCGATAAATACGCATATCTGCGCCACGCATTTGTCGAAACGGAAGAATACGATTGCTTGCACGACCAGGGCAAGGAGATGTACGAAGCATTGAAAGCGAACGTTGCCGACGTTACGTTGCTTGACAACAAGGGCACGTTTCACGGCTTTGATGTCAACACAAATGCCGAAGTCGTTTGTCGTTCATTCGCCGCCCGTGTGCAATTTTTGCAAAAATGCTTTATTTGACTACAGACAACGGCTATACACAAAAAAAACGTTAGGGTTAATTTAGCTATCACCTGAAATAATCAAAAAAAATCCAATTCCCAAGGCGCGAAGCGTTTTTGGCACCCGCGCGTGCACGATTAGAGCTACAGCCGTATACTATTTCAGGCAATAAACTAATAGTGGTCAAGCCTCGGCTTGTTCACATAAAACATTAAGCCGCAGGCGGTTTGCCTACGGCTTTTGTGTTGTTGTTGTTGTTGTTGTTGTTGTTGTTGTTGTTGTTGTTGTTGTTCGGCGCATGAAAGTTGTGTCACGTGCCGAATGCAATTATGCAAAATGTTCGTTTGTATGGTTTTTACGTAATCAAAAACATTGTACGTATTAACTTTTTGAAAACGTGCGATATTTACCTTTGGCTTTTACGTTACTTCGCAAGGGGAATCGGGCGTTTGTCGGCGATGAAAATTACGCCTATCGTACCGGGACCGCAGTGTGCGCCGATTACGGGACCGACTACCTGACGGACGATCTTCGCTTCGGGACGCTTTGCTCTTATCTGGTCGGCAAGCCAATCTCCGTCGTCTTTGCTGTCAGCGTCCACAACGTACACGCTGTATTCCGTGCCGGTCAGCTGCTTAACAACGTTGTCTGCAATAAGTTTAAGCGCGGTGCGCTTGCCTGCTTTCTTGGTGAGTACGCCCAGACTGCCGTTTTCGTCAAGCGTAAGTATAGGCTTGAGCCCAAGCAACGTGCCTGCAAACGCCGCAATACCGCTAAGTCTGCCGCCGCGCTTGAGGTGCATAAGGTCGTCCACTACAAAGTACACCGCCACGCGGTCGGTAAATTCCGTCAGGGCAGCGATAATCTCTTCGTCGGACGCGCCTTTGTTTTTCAGTTCAGCCGCGTATTCCATCTGGATGCCTGCGCCCAGGCTGATGGACTTGGTGTCAAACACCGTGCATTTGCGGTCGGGATATTTTTCCTTCAATTGTTCCAGTGCGGTGTGCAGGTGGTCGAAAGTTCCGCTCATCTTGTGCGAAAAACTTACGTACAGCACATCCTCGCCTTCTGCAAAAATAGGCTCGATGATGTCGACATATTCCTGAGGATTGAGAGCCATTGTTTTTGGCACTTCGCCGCCACGGACGGCTTTGTAAAATGCGTCGAAGTCGGTGTTTTTGCCAAGGTCGTAGTAGTACTCGTTGCCACAGTAACTGTAGGGCATCTGTATACATCTGACGCCCAGTTCTTCCTGTCTCGTGTACCAAAGTTCGCCGTCTGCGTCTATAAGTAAAACACTCATTAGATTTCTCCTTAGATGTTTAACGGCGGAACGAGCCGCCGCAATGCGTGCCGCAAGGATGGAATTTGTTTATTCGCGTGGCGCATATTAACCGTTTGGCGAGAAGCCCTACGAGTTAAACTAAATTTTAACATTTTTTGCGTAGATATACAACCCTTTTTGACCGCAAATGTCGATTTTGGTGCAAAATCAGTGAAAATGACAGTAATTTGTTTAATTTTATGACGTTTTGATAACTTTAATACGTAAAAAAACGACGGATTGCATTGCGGCGAACGATACGGTGCCGCCGGGAAAAATGTCGCAAAAACCGTCGCAGCAATATTTTCGTAATTAAATGTTCCCCAAAAACAGTCTTTACACAGCGGCGGCAAGGGTGTATAATAAGCAAAAAAAGAAGGTGAGCGTATGACAAACGAAACATTGAATGTAATCAAATCTCGTCGCAGCACAAGGGCGTACAAGACCGACCCCGTGCCCGAAAAACTGCTGGACGCCGTGCTGGAAGCAGGTACTTTTGCGCCGAGCGGAATGAACAAACAGTCCCCTACTATCGTTGCGGTGACCGGTGACAAGTACCGCCGCGAAATATCCGCGCTTAATGCCGCCGTAATGGGCGTTACGTCCGACCCGTATTACGGCGCACCAGTTGTCGTGCTGGTGCTTGCCGACAGCAATGCAGGCACTTGGGTAGAGGACGGCAGTTGCGTACTTGAAAACATGATGATTGCGGCGGAAAGCCTTGGTTTGGCAACAGTGTGGGTTCACCGCGAGCGCGAAATGTTTGACAGCGAACGCGGAAAACAACTTTTGCGAGAATGGGGCTTGCCGGAAACGCTTCGCGGAGTAGGAAGCATTGCGCTCGGCTATGCCGCCGCCCCTGCCAAACCTGCCGCCCCGCGCAAAGACGGCTATATTGTAAAGGTGTAAAGAGGAATTTGTGTGGCATTGAATGGTAAAAAAAGTAAGGTCTGTTGAACCTTACTTTTTTTGTGACCCATTGCGAGTCGCTGACTGGTCGAAGTGACGGGACTTGAACCCATGGCCTCTTGGTCCCGAACCAAGCGCGCTACCAACTGCGCTACACCTCGATATTGGTAATTAAGTTGTTTGCTAACTGAAGTTAATTTCCCAAGCAAGGTAATCAAGCAGTTGTTAGCGTACCGCTTCCGCGCTGCGAATGAAAATCTCATTCTTGCGAATTTGTCGGCAAACGACACACTGTGTCGGTTTGCTTTTCGCCAAATTCCAACTGCGCTACACCTCGATATTGGTAATTAAGTTGTTTGTCACATCTCGTTAGCGGTAATATTATACTGTATTATACAAAAAAATGCAACCGATTATTTGAAAAAAGTTGTCGATACCGGTGCCGGTCTGCAAATTGACAAAAATTGCCTGTCTTATAGAAAGAAAAATTTAACAGCACGTAAATCAGAAAAAGCAGTACTTATAAAAAATGCCGTCACGGTTTGTGGCGGCATTTAAGATTTCTGTTTTACTCGCTTTCCTTGGCGGTCAGTGCGGTTACGATGTCTGCCGCGCCGTCGAATGCGTCGAGGTCAAGTGTGTAACTGAGGTTACCCACGCGGAAACGCGTCACGGTGTAGCGACTGATGTGTCCGCCGTAGCCGTCGCTGATGCAGTCAATCTGTTTGCCTGCAAGGGTGTCTGGCAGGTTTTGCGTTTGCATAAACGCCATCGAGCCAAGCGCGCAGTTGACGCTGTTCAGTTTGACGTAGTTGTCTTTGCCGCCCATTGTCAGGATGCAGTTCTGGCTGTAGGTAAAGCCGAACGTTGCCGTGTAGGTGCGGTCGGACGCCGGCAGATACACTGTGACAGTCGGGTTGTCCTTCATCTTGTCCGAGCCCTTTTCAAGGCTGCGTATGTAGGTCAGTATCTGGTTGGCGTCGATAAAGCGGGCATTTGCGTTCAGCTTAACTTCACGCGTGGTTTCTTCGCCGTTTACCGTAACGGTAACCTTGCTGTTTGCAAGGTCGTACACGGCGGAAACGTTGCTTTTCGTCACTTCCTGCTTGCTTTTGCCGATGTAAAATCCGTCCACAGCCGTGCTGCTGCTTACGGGGCGTTGCGACTCGGCGTTTTCAAACACAACCGTCGTTTCGGTGGTGCTTACAAAAGTGATCTGTTCTTCTGTTTCCGAGCCTTCCTTAACCTTGGTTTTGAGTGTTTCCCAGTTAGCAAGGCTGCTCAGTACGCCGCTTTCGGTGATGTCCTCTTTGTTGTAGGTTACGTTGAGCGTTTGTTTGGTCGTTACCGTCCAGGTTGTTTTGTCAGTGCTCTGCACGTAGGTAATCGTGTAGATGCCCTCGACATCGGCAGGGATAACTTCGTCCTTGGAATACGCCGAAACTTCGTTTGCACCGCTTGTGCTGATTACCATGTCCTTGTAGTAGGTGTTTTTGTCCGTTTCGTCTGCTTGGTTTTTGTAACTTTTGAACAGTGCGCCGGAAGTAGTTCTGTCGGCAAAGTCCGCAAGGGAAATTTTGTAAGAGTACGCGTCGGCAACGGCGTTTCCTTCGGCGTCGTATTTGCCCCAGCGAATGGCTGTTTCCGTCGACGCAACATTGTTGCACGCCGTAAGCACGCCTGTCACGCACAAAAGCGTCAGCAACAGAATGGCGAGATATTTTTTCATCTTTTTCTCCGTTTTGAATGCGTTTACGCAGACGTTTTGCTTGCCGCACTGCACCCGAAAAATGTCGCGATTGGTAAGCAAAATTACGCTACGTATACAATTTTTGATGTAATTTGCGGCGTATTACCGCCTTGTAGTTACTTATTTTGGTCGTCGGTTGTTGCCGTGTCGTTGCCGTCAGTCGTTTCGTTGTCGGCAGTCGCGGCAGGCTGCGAAGGTGCAGTGTCGGTAGTCGCGTTTGTGGTATTTGCGTCGCCGCCGTTTGTACCGTTTGCTTTGCCGTTACTACCGTTACTGCCTGCGTTGTCGGACTTGTCCATTTCGGCAAGAACTTCGTCGACGGATTTGCCTGCGACCAGCATTTCAACTTCTTCGGTGTGGATGGTTTCACGCTCGATAAGTACGCGCGCCATGTTGTGCAGCACGTCGAGGTGCCCGGACAGAATTTCCGTAGCGCGTTTGTGACAGCTTTCCACTATTGCGCGGATTTCTTCGTCGATTACGCCGGCGATTTCTTCGGAGTAGCCCTTTTCCGTCTGGTAATTGCGACCTACAAAAATTTCGCCGTCGCTGCCGTAAAACAGCGGTCCGATACGGTCGCTCATACCCCATTCGGTAACCATGCGGCGCGCCTTGTCGGTAATCATTTTGATGTCGCCGCTTGCGCCCGTGCAGTAGTTTTTGATGATAAGTTCTTCCGCAACGCGTCCGCCGAGTCCCATTGTGATTTCGTCCAGCAGTTGTTGTTTGCTTACGTGGTCGTTGTCGTTGTCTGGACGGCTCATGGTGTAGCCCGCAGCCTGTCCGCGCGGAATGATTGTAACCTCGTGAATCGGGTCGCAGTACTTAAGCAAACTGCCCAGTATTGCGTGACCTGCTTCGTGGTAGGCGGTAATGCGCTTGTCCGGTTCCGTCACAAGGCGCGACTTTTTGGCGGGGCCCATTACCACTTTGTTGATACCCTCGTTGACGTCCGCCATGGAAATGACTTTTCTGCCGTCGCGGACAGCCAGTATTGCCGCTTCGTTGAGCAGGTTTTCAAGGTCTGCGCCCGTAAAGCCTGCCGTGATACGCGCCACCTGACGGAAGTTTACGTCCGGTCCGATGGGCTTTTTGCGTGCGTGAACTTTAAGAATGGCTTCGCGCCCTCTTACGTCGGGGCGGTTGACGAAGATTTGTCTGTCGAAACGTCCCGGACGAACCAATGCCGGGTCAAGAATGTCCGCGCGGTTGGTTGCCGCCATTACGATAATGTTGGTGTTGGACTCGAAACCGTCCATTTCAACCAGCAATTGGTTAAGCGTTTGTTCCTTTTCGTCGTGACCGCCACCGAGACCTGCACCGCGCTGACGACCGACCGCGTCGATTTCATCGATAAAGATGATGCACGGCATGTTTTTCTTTGCCTGATCGAACAAATCTCTTACGCGGCTTGCGCCCACGCCGACAAACATTTCGACAAAGTCACTACCGCTGATAGAGAAGAACGGCACGCCTGCCTCGCCTGCAACGGCTTTGGCAAACAGCGTTTTACCTGTTCCCGGAGGACCTACAAGCAACACGCCGTGAGGGATACGCGCTCCGACGTCGTTGTACTTTTGCGGATTTTTAAGGAAGTCGATGATTTCCTGCAACTCTTCCTTTTCCTCATCCGCGCCTGCAACGTCTGCAAAACGGACTTTGATGTTCTTTTGCGCCTTTGCGCGGGAACGACCGAAGTCCATGTTCTGGTTGTTTTGCTTGGCGATGGAACGGAACATGATTACGCCAAGACCGATGATAAGGCACACCCACAGCACGGGAAGGACGTAATCAAGCCAACTTGCCTGGTTGGGGTCGGCTGCAGTGTAATCCAGTGCGGCGTTTGCTACAGGCGCGTCATTGGCAACAGTGCCGCCTTTTTCAATCAATGAGCGGTTGTCCATCGCAGTGTGAATGAATTCTGCGACTTTTTCTGTGTAGCCGACTTCCACGTTGAAGTAGTACTTTTTGCCGGCTGCGTCCACGCATGATACGTGGTAGATGTTGTTGTCTATCTTGACGTAGTTGCCGATATTTTCTTTGAAGTCAGTGTAACTGATTTTTTGAGATTTACTGCTTAGCGACATGAACAGAATTACGAAAAATATCGCAAGCAGCACCAGGGATATAATTGTGTAAACAGCCCCTTTACGTCGTTGTTGATTCAAATTGTTCTCCTTACGCATTCGCAAAGCGAACGCTGACTGAATTTGTTCTTTTGTTGTCTGCGCCCGACGGAAACGCCGCCCGGCGGCTTGTCTGCGTGCAATCGAAGGGCGTTGCTTGTGCGCCGCCGCCTTGACTGCACCTGCTACTTATACGGATAACATTATATCACGTAAAAAGCAACAATGTCAATAAATTTGCCTTGTAACACATTTATTGTAGCGGTTATCGCTTTAACAATCCTTAAAACCCGCAATAAACTTTGCGGCGAGTTTTTGCGGTGAGTATGTGGCGAAACGTGACGAAGCGCGAAAGTTGGGCGCCGAGCACGGGGCGTGTACCCACTAGTAAAAAAGGTGCCGAAGTGCGAAAGTTGATGTAGTGGGGTCCTGTCGAGGAATTGCCAATATGGGAGCGGCTGATGCCTCGCGCCGCTTCGCCTATTAAGGCTCGGTGGTAGGTACGCTTCCCAGCCGCAGGCTCGCGGTGATGTCCCTAATTGGCAACACCTCGCCACCCCTGATAAAGCTGACTAACCGTTTGTAATCGGTTCGCGTACTTCAAGTGTACTAACTTCGGCGTTAAGTAATTGAACGTGGCTATACAATGCTGTTTTCTACGTCAGCACTTTTGGTAATACCCCCACAGCGCCGCTACCCCGACCGCCCACCCCTCATGGTCAAGGGCACTCTATTGGTAGTAAAGGCGGAAAGATAAATGATAGGTAAAAGCAGTCTGCTGTTTTTACTGTCCCATCCCCTTTGTAAAACCACCCAAAAGTTTTCGGAAAGGGGCGCGGGGAAAACACCTTTTGCAAAAAGGGTTTTTCCCACAAACACACCCCCCCCAAAAAAAAAATAAAAATGAAGTATTCTGTAGACTTACAAACAAAACTTAAAAACCTGCCGGGTGAACCGGGCGTGTACATAATGTACGACGCGGACGGCAACATTCTGTACGTAGGCAAGGCGAAGTCGCTCAAAAATCGTGTGCGGCAGTACTTCCACGCGTCGGGCAACAAGACGGAAAAAGTGCTTGCGATGCTGAGCCACGTGGAAACGTTTGAGTACATCATTACCGCAAGCGAAGCCGACGCTCTGAACCTTGAAAACACGCTGATAAAAAAACACACGCCGCCCTACAACATTTTGCTTAAGGACGACAAACAGTATCCGTACATCAAGGTTGACCTTAGGGCGGATTTTCCGAAGTTTGTCAGCACGCGCAAACTTGCAAAGGACAAGTTCAGGTATTTCGGTCCCATTACGCAAGGCGGCGTAAAATCTTTTATGGACATACTTGGTACGGCATTCCCGACGATAACTTGCAACTACAACTTTGCCAAGTTGCCGAAAAACTTCCGTCCCTGCCTTAATTACCACATAGGCAAGTGTCCTGCGCCGTGCGTCGGTAAAATAAGCAAAGCCGACTACCGAAAAATAGTAAACGGAGCGGTGGCGTTTCTGGAAGGCGACGACAACGGTGTGCGCGAAGTGCTGACCGCCAAAATGTACGAAGCCAGCGACAAAATGCTGTACGAGCAGGCGCTTGCGTACAAAAAATACCTGCAACTTATCGACAAGATCAGCCAGCAGCGCATAGCGGTGCTTAACAAATTTGTAGATTACGACATGTTTGCGGTGGCAAGCAATGGCAAAAACTGCGTGGTAAATCACACAATGATACGTGGCGGCAAGGTGGTGTTCAGCGACAACAACGCTGTGACGGACGCAGGTATCGACGAAGCGCAGACGCTTGGCAGTTTTATCGCCGAGTACTGCCAACTTGTAAAACTTTGCGGCGAACTGTACACGAATATACCACTGCCCGACGAGGCGGAACTTGCCGAAACCGTGACAAAACTTACCGACGTCAGGACGACGATACACTGTCCGCAGCGCGGCGACAAACGACACCTTGTCGACATGAGCTACCGCAACGCCGTCGAGTACCTTACCAAAAGCCAGACGGCAATCGACAAACGCTACAATACGACGCATGGCGCGGTGCTTCAACTTAAGGAACTGTTGCACCTCAAAAAATTGCCGACGCGCGTGGAATGCTACGACATATCCAACGTGCAGGGCGTGGACAAGGTTGCCAGCATGGTAGTGTTTACCAACGGGCAAAAGGACGCGTCACAGTACAGACGGTTTAAGATACAAACCGTCGAAGGTGCAAACGACTTTGCCAGCATGCGCGAAGTGCTGCTGCGGCGGTTTGAACGAATGAAAGCCGACGATGGCGTGTTTGGCAAAACGCCCGACCTTATTGTGGTGGACGGAGGTTTGGGACAGTTGGAATATGCACGTCGCGCCATGGTGGAAAGCGGTGTGGAAGTGCAACTTGTTTCGCTTGCCAAACGCGAGGAACTTGTCTACACGTTGGGTAGCAATGAGCCGATTTGCCTGCCGCGCAACAGTTACGCGCTCAATCTGCTTATCAACATTCGTGACGAATCGCACAGATTTGCAATTACCTATTTCCGCAAGCTGCACAACAAAAACAGCGTAAAGTCGGTATTGCAGGACGTGCCCGGTATTGGTGAAAAACGTCGTATCGCGCTTGTGAAAAAGTACAAAAGTATGGACAATCTGCGCGCCGCTACGATAGATGACATTGCCGAAACTGACGGAATGAGCCGACCTGTGGCGGAAGAGTTGTATAAGTTTTTGCATGAGTAAGTGTTTTATGGGGAAAGGGGACTTTTTGAAAAACGTCCCCTTTCCCCATGCCCCAATCCCCCAAAACTTTGAAACGGGCGCCGTTATTTCAACGGCGTTTTTAGATTTTACATAAGTGCGCCGAATCACGGGTCGTGCACCCGCTAATTTGAAACAAGTTGTGGCTTTGCACATTAAATTTTGTCATGTTGAGCGGAACGAAGTGTAGCCGAAGCATCCCCCGGAAGGGAACCTTGTGAAACGGGCGCCGAAGTGTGGTAGTGTGTCTATGCGTGTGTCAAGGAATTAAGTCGCTGCGAGCGCGTGCTCGCTCGCTTCACTTCGGGCATTGTGTCTCGTGGTGGGTAGCCTACCCAGCCGCACCCTCGTTCAGATGTCGCTGCGACTTAACACCTTGCCGCACGTAACAACGCTTACTAACCGTTCGTAATCATTTTGTGTACCTCAAGTGTACTAACTTCGGCGGACGTAGTTTGGAAATCAACTAAATAGTGCAAATTTCCGTCAGATTACGTCATTTCGACCAAGCGAAGCGCGTGGAAAAATCTCCGCGGAAGCGCCATTATAAATTCCTTTGAGTATAATCAGTGTCAAGTTGAGTAAGCAACGTGTTGTTCGTTGAGAAGTCGAAATTTTACTTTGTCGCGTAAATTATTTTACTTTTTTTTTACTAAACAACTAACGGTAGTTTCTTCGTTTCAGTAGGTGCACGCTCCGTGCTCCCCAAAAGGCTTCTTGGTAAATAAAAACAGTCCGAAGTGCGTGTTGTCGCATTCGGACTGTTTTTTTTGTTGTTCTGTTGTTTTGTTTTTGTTGATATGTGCCTTTTTCCTTTTCGGTTGTTTCTGATCGATTGCGTGTCAAAAAATCGCAATATCAACGGCGGTGTGCGAGTCTGTTACTTCTTGAGAGAAGGAAAAAGTGTAAACGCGCCTTCAACAATGAACACAACGCCTATTACGATAAACATCCAGTCAAGCATTGCCCATTTGCTGACAATCAGCAGGATGCCGAGGATAATCGTAAGTGCGGCAACGATGATGCCAATTACGTCTTTGCTGCCTTTGCACAGCGCGATGAGGTCGCTTGCGCCTTTTACTACGAGCAGTGCGCCAAGGACAATCAGAACGATTTCTACAAACAGCCATCCGCCCAGGATTACCACTACGCCGATTGCCGCTTCGATAATACCGTTTGTCACACGTCTCTGGATGATGTCGTACACGCCGAGCGCGATAAACACGATACCGACGATTGTCATCAGCCAGTTGAGCATGCCTGACTTAAACACGATAAACAGCACACCCAACAGGATATACAGAATCGCAGCAATAACATTGTTGCTTACTTTTTTAGTACTTGCCATTTTGTTGCCTCCGTGTGTATTGTACGCAAATGTGCACCCGTGGTGACAATGCGTAACTTAATTAATGCCTATGTTTTACTACCTTATCGCAAAGTTGTCAAGTATTTTGCCGTGGTTATTCTGCACAGTGTGACAACTTGTCAACAAGTGGCGGGTATATGTTAATCACTGACTAATTTTGTCGTCGAAAAATACATACGTATATGATTTTTGTTTACGTGAGTGCGGTGTTTTATGTCGATTGTTACGTTGTTGCGGCTGTAAAAACGGCAACTGAACGTAAGGCGTAAGTCCAAATATTGATTTGCAAAGACAACAACAATCGGTCGGCGCATTCGACTTTTACGTCAGGCAATTTGTCTGCAAAAATCACAATATTGTTAAAACCATTATTGACATCGGTTTACCGTTAGTGTATAATGCAAATGTGACGAAAGTCATAATAATCAAGGAAGGGAAAAATATGAACAAAAGAACATTGCTTACCTGGATTTACGTACTTAAAATCTGTGTGGCGGTAGTTGCCGGTTTGGTTGCGTTGTGTATTCTGGCATCGGGCATCGTCAATTTGGCTCGAGGTTATTCTTCAAGCACGCTTATGGACGCGATTGATGTAATCGTGGGAACGGTTCGCTGGGGATTGTGGATTTTCGTTGTCGGTGAAGGCATTTTGTACGGCGTGGAATATCTTGTCAAACTCAACGACAAGGTGAGCGCAAACATTGTTGCAAAAACATTTGACCTCGATGACCTTGAACGTTTGTACAAAATGAAGCAGGACGGCGTAGTTACCGAAGAGGAATTTAACAAAGCCAAAACTTTGTTATTCAAACAACTTGACGTAAATGAAACGTCACCTAAGAAAGCAAAGAAAAAGCAAAAGAAAACAAATGATGCGGTGTCTGCCGACGGCGGTGCAAAATGAAAGTAAAAGATATACTGAAAAACCATAAATCTATCAGGGCGTGGTTTATCGTTACAATCGTATTCGGAAGTGTTGTTCTGTTTGCATTTCTTTTTTGTGCCTTCTGGGAAATGTTTAAGCTTGGCGTTGCCGATATTGGTTTCTTTACCATTGGATTTTTTGTTGCAATAAATGCAATCGGAGTTTGCATTGCGCTGCTCAATTTTGCCGTAACTATTGACAAGGCAAAACTTGCAGGCATGTACACCGACGGCAATCAAACGGTTGCGACAGAAAAAGTCAGACGGAACGACTTCGATACTATTTCTCACAGGCTGGACAAGCTGTTTGAATTGAAAGAAAACGGTGTAATTACCGAAGAAGAATTTGCCGAGCAAAAGAAGATTATATTAGGGGAGTAACATATGTTTGAAAGAAACGACAGAGTATTTAAGTTCTGGACTAAGTTTATCGGCATTGTTTCCATTGTCGGAATGGTTCTGTGCGTATTGGCAGGTATTATACTGCTGGCAACGGCGAACGGAAATTCGCAATCTCTCACGTATGGCATTTTGATGATAGTGGTGTATCCGCTTGCCATTTTGATTAACTGGGCATTGTTTAATCTGATTTTCTCTGTAATCAGAGATATCAAGTACATCCGCAACAAGTTGTACAGTCAACCAAACGAAAGCGATTTCGTCATTGACAAAATTGTAGAAAATCAAATTCGGAACGAAGCCGAAGCGGCAGAAGCGGCGCAAAAATCCGCCGACGAAGAGTTTGATAAACGGTGCAAGCAACTTGCTACGCTCAAAACATTGCTTGACCGCGGCGTGATTACGCAGGACGAATTTGAGGAGCAAAAGAAAAAGATATTGGGCAAGTAGTTCTGCAATTGTTTTGCATCATGCTGCCCGTTATACTATTGAATACGTAAAAATTCAAAAGACCGCTACTTTTTGTAGTGGTCTTTTGTAATGAAATTTTATATACGTATGTGAATTTTTGTGTTTTGTTGTACGTTTTTCATCGCAATCACTAACAACATTGAGAATGTTCTTGTTTTGTTTCTTCGTGTTGACGCTCGTTCAGTGTATATCCATTTTTTGATATATTAAGGTGTGATTTTTTTATAAGTTGGCTGTAATTATGTAATTGCGAAATATTATTCCGGATTACAATGAACCCTTTCGGGGGAGCACGGAGCGTGCACGATTAGTAAATCACATCATTTTCAAAACAGACTTCCCGACAAGTGCCTCGCAATGACATATTAAGAAACAACAATACAGTGTTTACGTCTGCCCCCTCATCCGTCACTACGTGACACCTTCTCCCAGAGGGCGAAGGTTTTGATGAATGTACCGTTGTCTATACGAAAGAAGTCTATATGGTACCCTTCCGGGGGATTGCCACGGCTACGCCTCGCAATGACATAATTTGATAAAGACTTTATATTGGCGCTTCCGCGGAGATTTCTCCACGCGCTTTGCTTGGTCGAAATGACGTAATTTAACAGAAATTTGCACTATTTAGTTGATTTCCAAACTACGTCCGCCGAAGTTTAACACACTTGAAGTACGCAAGTCGATTACAAACGGTTGACTTGCTTCATTCGGGGTGACGAGGTGTTACCCTACAGCGACATCTGAACGAGGGCGCGGCTGAGAACGTAATATTAAACGACTACATTTGGTAGATTTTTACTACGTCCGCCGAAGTTAGTCAACTTGAAGTTGGCAAGTAAGTTACAAACAGTTCGTCAACTACATCAGGGGTGGCGAGGTGTTGCCAATAAAGGGACATCGTCCGCGAGCC
>OLXG01000259.1_pt1 | contig 22748 bp, 16 predicted proteins | sample 1673861 | NCBI WGS metagenome assembly OLXG01 (sample SAMEA103958130, study PRJEB25191) | human gut metagenome | biome: human-associated habitat [ENVO:00009003]; feature: intestine environment [ENVO:2100002]; material: feces | place: Germany | collected 2013/2015
CAAATTAATATTTTCTTTCAAAAGAAACAATTAATGTCTATAATGCTGAAGCAAAAAATCTATGGTTTCAACTATAAGAAACATAAGATTCCATTCTTTCTATGCAAACAAACATACTTTTAACGGAGAAAGCAAAAATATGAGAAACTTTTCAAGACGTCTTTTTATCATGTTGAGTTTGATTGCCTCATGCTCAACTGTTTTATCATCATGCCGAGTCAGCGATGGAAATAAAATAGAGGATATCAAGAATTTAGATACGACCATAACTTGGTGGAACAACTACATAGAACCAAAAGATCCTGCTACGGCAAATAAAACTGGCTTTGCTGAATATTTCTATGAACAAGAAGTAATAGAAGGATTCAACAAGATCTATCCTAACATCAAAGTCAAAACAGTATACAAAGGAAACTATGCAAAAATTGCTAGTGAGATAAACACAGCAATCAGCGTCGGAAATCAACCTAACATAGCTTCAGTTTATGGAAATAGTGTCGCCGGTTTCTTAAAGAACAACGCCACATTAAACTTAGATAGCTATGTGACTAATAGCGATTATGGATTTGGGAAAGGAGTCGGCGATAATGGAAACATAGTCGAAGACTCTTCGACATCCCTCGATGATTTCAATCAATCATATTTGAATGCTGAGAAAAGCCAGTATCAAGGCAATCATTACTATTCTATGCCTTATTCAAAATCAAGCGAGAGTTTGGTAATAAACAAAGATGTTTTCGAAGCTGAAGGAAGTAAAGCCGCTGGATCTGATGCCTATGACTCAAAAGGAGCATTGGCATACAAAGCTCCTATATCTAGTTCAGCAAAGAAAAAGTACAACGTTCCTACCAACTGGAAAGAATTGATTGCAACTGCCAGACAAATGAAGATAGATTATCCTGATTTGTTTAGTACAGAAAATCAATACAATAACGATGGCTTATTCTACGCCGTTCCATTTTGTTATGAATCTTCTCAAAACATGTTCATCTCCTTTGCGGAAATGATGGATATTCCTTATTCGTCTAACTCTTCAAACAAAGTCAATGATCAAATCTTGTTCAATAACGACAAAGCTAAAGAATTGGTTGTCCAATTGAAAAAATGGAATAACGAAGGCCTTATCTGTACACAAAATCAACTTCCAAAAACCAGTGATGTTTACCATGAATATGCATCATCGATGTTAAGTTACGGAAGAGCCTTCATGGTCATTGTCTCTACAACCCATGCCAGATACTTCTCAGTGACCAATAATGGAAATAACAAGGGCGGATATATAGCATCGATGGAAGAGACTCCTGTCATCGATGAAAATTGCTACGATGGAAAAACTGGGGAAGTAACAGACTCAAAATCCAAAGTCATTTCACAAGGACCTTCATTGACTTTCTTCAAAAAGAATGACGAGAAACAAAACTTGGCTTCATTCTTATTCTATAAGTACTTGACCAACACTGAAAACTCTTCAAAGCTAGCAGCTCAAACCGCCTATTTTCCAATTCGTAATTCATCTTATAATAGTGAAGCAATTCAAAATATAGTAAGCGACGGAAAGAAGGAATTGACAGAAGATAATTCCTATCAGGAAAGAATCAAAACTTATACAGGTCAAGCATTCAACTTAAACACTACATACACTCAAGAAGACCGCTATTTCCTATCTCCAGTCTTCGATCTATCAGCCGATTGTAGAACAGCCGTTGGAAATATCATAGATACGATTTTCAACAATAAAAATATTAAAACAGATGAAGAGATTAGAAACGCTGTAGATGCTGCATTTAGTAATGCTTATAATGCAGTAATTACTCAAGCAAATAGCTAAAGATAATTTTAGATGGAACAAAAACGTAGTTTAGCGGTTTCTTAGTATAAATTGTCTTAATCTAAGCTTAATAATCTATGAAATTTAATAGAAACAATTTATACTAACATTAAGAGGTTAACAAATGAAAAAGACATTTTTAAAATCAATATTACTATCGACATTAACCCTAGTGTCTCTTCTCAGCTGTGGTGATGGTTTCAAATTCATCATCTCCGGTTTAGATAAGCCTTCTAATACAGAATTAACAAATTCGGCTAACACCAATGAAAATAACACATCCAGACAAGATGATAAAAATTCAAATTCTAATGATCAAAGCAATATGGATGACGGAAGCGAATTCACCATATTTTCAATAAACGATTTTCATGGAAAAATTGAAGCAACTAACGCATACAATGGCTTATTAGCACTTCAAGGTGCCATAAGAGGAAATCCTAAATACACTGAGGATTCACCTATAGTTTCTGCTGGCGATATGTGGCAAGGTACATATGTATCTGGATTTGATAAAGGCGAATCTTTAACGAAGCTAATGAATGATTTTCCAATCTCAACTATGGCTTTAGGAAATCATGAATTCGATTGGGGATTTAGCAGAATTGAATTTAATCAAAACAAAGCTAATTATCCTTTTCTTTGTGCAAATCTAATTCAAAAATCCACCAAGAAAAGACCGGATTCTATCAAAGACCACATCGTCTTGGATATAGACGGATTAAAACTCGGTGTAGTCGGTGCTATGGGTGCTGAACTAGAAAGCAGCATCAAGAGTTCAAGGATAGAAGATTTTGAATTTTCTAACGATACAAATCTTTTAAAAGATGCAATCACTTCTTGCGAAGAAGAAGGTGCTAAAAGCACTATCCTAGTTTTACATGACGACAAAGACTCTACCTACACAAATACAATTCAAAGCTCTAAACTAAATTTCAAAGGAATATTTGGTGGTCATTCTCATAGCTTCCAATTGGAACAATCTAACAGTATCATCCCTTATGTTCAAGGCGGATGTGATTCAAATGGATATTCTTATATGACATTTAGTAAAACCACAGGTGCTTTGAAAGATATCAATTACGTTAATGTAGATTCATCGATGGCATCGAATGCCTCAATGGATTTAAAGCAAAAAACAGACAATTTAATCAATTCTATCCCTACAACCATATACGGATACTCAACTGGAAGATGGAACAAAACTAATACGACAAACTTTGTATTACAAGCCATGTTCTACGCAGCTAAAAAGAAATATCCCGACAAGAACTATACGACAGAAACATTGGTTGCATTACACAACAACTCAGGAATTAGAGGTAAATTTACTTCAGGTGAAATGACCAATAAGACAGTTCAAACTGTATCTCCTTTTGATAACGTAGTTACAATTCTTCCAAATAGAGAAGTAAACGGAACTTTGTTAGAGACAGTAGGAAGTAGACCTTATTGCAGGTCATATCCAAATTCTTCGAGTTGGACAACTAAAAGAACTATGGATATAGTCACTATTGATTACTTGGTAAGCGACAGATATTCAGCTGCACTTTCACCTACCAAACCCACACCTGCAATAAACCTTGAAAACGATAAAGGTGAAGACTATATAATCTATGATGTTGTGGCAGATTACATTAAATATCTTTGCCAAGATGGAAATGTGATCGACGCAGCTGATTATAATTGAGGTGAATAAATAGAAATGAACACTTACGGAGAAGGAAGAGAACCAGAATTTCCATCCAAATGGAAAAGGCTCGGTGTAATGGTGATCGACTTCTTCGTCGGTGTCATTTTTGCTTTTCTTTTTTTTGGTGCTGTCGGATATCCGATATACATGAATTTGCCTTCGACCACACAAGCAAAAGAGAATCTAGAAGCAAATTCCAAAGAGCTGACAAATATAGCAGATGAATCAAAGCTTCAAATAGCAAAAGATGGAGCATTACTTTCGATGAAAGAAACAGGCAAGATCTATTTAACCTATTTATTAAAAACATCTTGCTTTAAAAATAAAATTCCATACCAAGAATTAGATTCATCCAATCAAAAAATAACCATAGATATAAAAGAAGAAGATACTTTTTTGAATTTAGATAATGATAATCTAGGTTACTATTTTCTAAAATTCAAAAAAGAGAACAATATTGGTGATTACATCAATGGTGGAACGAATTATCAAGACAAGGAAAGACTTTATTTGAATAAAGTCATTCTTAAATTAGATAGCGAAAATATAGATTTAGTAAATGATGACTTCAATATCGAAAATGATGTCTTCTATTTAAACAAGCAGAACACGTCATGGTTGATGGACTACTTATCCTTCAACGATACTAATTCATCTCCATCAAATGTCTACACAAAACTACAAAATATTTTTCAGTTTGGAGCAAATAAAGGAATAAAAGAAGTAGAAAATAGTTATCAAAGATATAAAGACATTTATAAGAAGTTTATAAATTCATATAATTCATATAGCTGTGGATTTGTATGGACTATGATCATTTGTTATGTTCCAGGTGCTTTGGTGACATTCCTTATCTTTCCTCTTTGCTTCAAAAGAGGAAGAACTATCGGATATAGATTCTTCAAGATGGAAACTATCAGAATAAACTGGGACGATTTCTCAATTCCTTTATTGATAGTAAGGTCTTTAGTTCAAATGATCATAGAATCCTGGATGATAATATTCATTCCAATCTTTATGGGAAGAATGGATGTCTTGACCGTGAATCTTTTTGGAAACGTAAATCTATTTATGATTTGTCTATTCACATTTATGGTGACAATCGTATCGTTAATATTCTTTGCTATAAATAAGAACGATCAAACAATTGCTGACCTATCTTGTCAATCGATAGTTGTAAAGACAGATAATGACTATAAGGAATCTGACTTTAATGTTTCAAATGGAGACCAAAAGAATGGAAAGAACTGAAATTGTTGAATCTTCTGACATCGAATATCCTAAAGCTAAACTTTATAAAAGATGGTTCAGTGGATTAATAGATATAATCCTTACATTATTTATAGGATTTTTGCTTTATGGAATAACTGCTTTAGTGACCAATTACGTCCCATCATATAAAGAAAACAGCCAGACTAGACTTAAATTAGAAATTGAATCAGGCCTTTATGATTCTACAGGAAATTTGATTTTAAACACATTGGAAGATAGCAAGGATTCTTATGATTCCAAAAAGACATGTCTTTCAAAAGCAATAGATGGTTTCTATTCTAATTCCACCTTCTTTGATGACGATACCGCCATGAATCAATATAAAGGTAGAAAGGAAAATGCTATTGATAAAGATGGAAATAAGTTATTTGTTATAGATTCGAATTCAAATCTAGTAGAAGGAAATTTGAAAGCTGAGACTTACTACGATTTCTATGTCTATGAGATAAGCAACTACTCCATTGCTCTATTATCATCTAGCGATTTATTTCAAACCACATCTAGAGTCATTGTTTTAACTAGTGTCATCGAGATGTTCATATGTTTTGAAATCGGTTATTTCATCTCGTTCAATTTGATTCCAATGTTTTTAAAAAGAGGGAGAAAGACATTTGGAATGTATCTATTCAATTTATCAGTACTAACTGATGAAGGATTGGTCGTGTCTGGAAAGAAGTTTGTAGCCAGACAATTGCTGATATTCTTCATCGGATATATTCTAGATATATTCACAGTCTTCATTCCATTCTTGGTGTCTATGGCTATGATGCATTTATCGAAAAGAGGTCAGGATTTCTTCGATTACGTCTCAGGGACATACATTATCGATTCCAAGAATAGAGAAGTATATATGTCGATTGAAGAATATAACCAAGCAAACAAAGTAAAGCAAATGGCAAGGATTGAAAACAAGGATTACCAACCGAAATCTGAACTACATTAAATTTTGGAAAAGAATCTTTAAAATCATAGTTAAATATCTATATATTTTTATATACCTTGGTATATATATAACATCGATGTTAAAAAGTCTTAAATTAAGGAAATGATTGAAAATTATTAAATGAATTTTCTTTCTTAAGTGATATTATTAAATTGGTGTTATGACGAATGTCTATCTGTTGTGAAAGGTCAACAACATGGAAATCAAAATCAAGCATTTGACGAAGAAGTTTCCTGCAGACCCTAAAAAACACATTCCAGACACGATTGCCGTAAATGATTTAAATATCGATGTCAAGGATGGTGAACTTTTAGGTTTGCTAGGTCCATCAGGATGTGGAAAATCCACTACACTCTATATGTTAGCTGGATTGAAAGATCCTTCAGATGGAGAAATCTGGTTTGGTGATGACGATGTGACGTTCTTACCTTCTGAGAAAAGAGGTATAGGATTAGTTTTTCAAAATTATGCTCTATACCCTCATCTCACGGTTTATGAAAATGTAGCTTTCCCCTTAACTAACTTAAAAGTCAGCACAACCGAGAAAGCCCTGGATTTAATTCAAATCAACGCACTTCTAGAGATTTTAGAAGATCCTTTGAAGATTGTTGAGTTGATGAGAAATTCTAAACACAAGGGTAAGATTTCAAAAGAAGGTTCTATCAGAGCATTTTGCTCTCACTACCACGTGGTGACAAGCTTAGCTAAAACTTTATTTTCTTATCGTTTGGACAAAGAGAATGATGATGAATCCATAAAAGCTAAAGCTTTGCAAATCAGCTCTAAGCTCAAGAAGAAGAAGAGCAAGATAGAAACTTCCTATGAGAAGAAGAACATCAAGATTGATGAAAGAGGACAAATTTTGGATTCGACCGGAGAACCTAAAAAAGCTTTCCGCCGTTTGACAAAAGATGAAATCGATGCCTTGGTTCAAGAGACTTCGAGATTGGTTCAAATAGATGAATATCTCGATAGAAAGCCATCCGAGCTTTCCGGTGGTCAACAGCAACGTGTTGCCATCGCTCGTGCTTTGGTCAAAAAGCCCAGAGTTTTACTCTTGGATGAGCCATTGAGTAACCTCGATGCCCGTCTTCGTTTGAAAACACGTGAAGAGATAAGAAGAATTCAAAGAGATGTAGGAATCACTACTGTCTTTGTCACTCACGACCAAGATGAGGCTATGTCTATTTGTGATGAAATAGTCGTCATGAAAGATGGTGTCGCTCAGCAAATAGGTGCTCCACAAGATATCTATAGAGATCCTGCCAACCTATTCGTTGCAAAATTCTTAGGCGTCCCTCCTATCAATGTATTCAAAGGAAAAATCAAAGACCATAAGCTTTATATCGGTGATGAAGCAATCTTAGATACAAAAGCTGAGGATAACGATGACGTATTTGTAGGAATTCGTCCAGAAGGAATAATTCCTGGATATAACGGTAGATTCACCTTGAATGTCGAAAGAATCCAAACGCAAGGAAAAGATACATCCTTGGTTTGCGACCACCAAAGCTACTCTGGTGAAGAAGCCTGTAAGTTCTTGGTGGATTCCGACCAAAATGTCGGGCTTGGAAAGAAACATTTCATAGTTCGTCAAAATAAGGTCTATGTCTTCGACGGCAAGACCGAGAAGAGAATAGCTCTTTAAGGAGAAGCCAAAATGGACTCGAAGAACAATTGGAAAGCCTGGCTTTACCTGGCTCCTACCATAATCCTAATGGCTATCTTCACGTTTTATCCAATCCTAAATACACTGATTCTATCTTTTCAAAAGAACTACGATTCCGCACTTCAAATGAGCGACGGATTCACCTTCGACAACTATTTGGAAATCTTGATGATAAAGCCTAAGGTTACCACTGCGGCAGGTGTGAACATCTATATCGAAGACTTCGTGATGACTGCTCTTCCAAATACATTGATACTCACATTTATCACAGTGCCTGTCTCTATCATATTAGCACTTGCAATAGCTATAGCCTTGAACTCTGTCAAATGGTTGAAGAAGATACTTCAAACTATCTTCTTTATGCCTTATGTCACAAACGCCATCGCTATCGGTATGGTCTTCTCAGTCATCTTCGATAACAATGGTGTCATAAACTTCCTGTTCGGACTAGGGAATAAGGCGTGGATATACGCAGGTACATCAGGTGCGGCTCCTACATATTGGTCTGGATTATTCGCAATATGTACCTATATCGTATGGCACTCCTTACCTTACAAGATTCTGATATTCTTAGGCGGATTGCAAAACATCGACGCTCAGTACTACGATGCTGCAAAAATCGATGGTTCTTCCAAATGGAAAATAGTAAGAAAGATAACAATACCTCTGCTATCTCCTCAAATAGTCTATGTCATGATAACTTCATTCATAGGCGCATTCAAGGAATACACCTCAGTGGTTGGATTATTTGGAAACGAAGGTAGCTTCTCAACTCAGGGAATGCCTAAATCGATGCTGACTGTCGTCTACTATATCTATAACCAGATGAGCAATACGACGACTCTTCAATATGCTGCAGCATCTGCAGTCGTCTTGTTGATAATCATATTTATCTTCACGATGATCCAGAACGCTTGGTCTAAAAAGAGGCTGTACTACTGATGGAAAATAAATTGAACAAAATCGTGATGCAAAGACCGGTGGAAGTCTTGGCAAACTCCGATCTCTATACTTATAAAGGTGAAGAAAAGATTTATGACAACTCCCCTTTAATCGTAGTATCCGAAACTAAATCGCTCCACCTAGTCATCAAAGATGAAGGAATGTCTGTACAATCAAAGAAAGTCAAGACGAAAGTAATTCATGTAATTACCTTGATATTGACTTATGTCTTCTTGATAGCCATGGCATTGTTATTCATCTTCCCATTCTATTGGATGATCATCACATCATTCAAATCCGGTGCGGAAATCAGAGGTTTTCTTCCTGGATATGAAGGTGTGCAGACATTCTGGCCTATAAACTTTCAAAACAACTATGCAAATTTGTTCGAAAGATTTGATTTTGGAACTTACCTATCGAACACATTGATAGTTGGTGTCTGTACTACTATTGGAACTGTATTGACCTGTATTCTCTCAGCCTTCGCCTTTGCTAGATTAAACTTCAAAGGAAAGGAAACAATGTTTGCCTTGCTATTATCTACCATGATGATTCCTGGTGAGATGATGGTCATTACAAACTTCGTCTCAGTTTCTAGATTAGGATGGTTGGATGGAAGTAGAAGTGGAGCCTACATGGCTATGATCATTCCATTCATGACTTCAGTTTTCTATACGTACTTGTTAAGACAAAATTTTAAGCAAATTCCAAACGAATTGTATTTGGCTGCTAAAGTAGATGGAAAGAACGACTGGCAATATTTGTGGAAAGTAATGGTTCCTTTGGCTATGCCATCATTGGTTACAATCCTAATTCTCAGCTTGATGGGAAGTTGGAACGCCTATGTTTGGCCTAACCTCGTCACAGCCGGTCATAAAGAATATGCTTTGATTTCTAACGGACTTAGAGATTCCTTCCAAACAGGAACAGACTTCGACGAATACGGAAGACAGATGGCAGCTACAGTGTTAGTAACACTCCCCTTGCTCATCATCTTCATGATTTTCAGAAAATATATTATGCGTGGTGTTGGTAGAGCTGGTATTAAAGGCTAATAGAAAAGGATAAACAAACATGAAAAATACAAAATTATTTGTAGTCGTTTCTTTGATTGCTACTTTGACTGGATCTTTAAGTTCTTGCGGAAGCGAAACAAAGACTGGAAGTAAAACTATTGAATTTTGGCATTGCTTAGGTCAAGAAAAGACACGTAACCTCGAAAAATTGACTGCAAAGTTTAATGAAGATCATAAGAACACTGATGGCTATCAAGTGGAACTTGTACCTTTAGGAGGTTCCTACGATACTTTGGATGATTATGTGAAGAAACAGTTGAATGCAGGTAAGACACCTTCTATCACCATGGGATACCCCGATTCCTTCTCAGGATATATGGGAAGCCGTGGAGTAGCAAACTCACAGATCTTAAATCTTGATGATTTCATAAAAGGCGATTCTGACTTTGATTCATCCTCTTTCGTGTCCGCTTATTGGGATGAAGGAAAACATTATCAATACGAAGGAACTTGGTCAGTTCCTATGTATAAATCAACCGAAGCCATGTATTACAACATCGGTGAATTCCATAAGACCAACTGGTACAAGACAAACAAAAACAAGACAGAAAATAAAACCGATATGAACGGAGGTTCATATACTGTCGCCTTAGGTGATCCTAACACTTGGGATTGGGAAACTTTGGTCACTGCTTGTACAGCCATCAAGGAAGAAAAGAAAGGTCTCTCTGAATTTTATGCGTTGGGATATGATTCCGACTCCAACCTCTTCATCTCTCAGATGAAACAAAGAGGAATCCAATATACCACTGCTTTGGGAAATACTCCTGACGCTCACTATCCCTTCTATAACGACGCATCTTCAAAAGCTGCTCTTAAGGAATTGACAACTGAAATTCACAATCTTACTTTCAAAAAAATAATGGCTACAAAAACAACCTACGGAAACTTCAGTTCAGACTTGTTCTTGAAAGGAAAGGTTATGTTTACCATCGGTTCTACCGGAGGATCCACATATAACGATCCTACTGGATTGAATTGGGACGATGGTGTTGGATTAGCAAAGGTTCCTGCCTACAAAAATAACCAACAATATATCTTGCAAGGACCTTCAGTATGTTTCTTCAACACTGATGATTCCGCTAAGGAGAAAGTCGCTTGGGAATACTATTCTAAATATCTTTCAAATGATCAATTAAATGTCGCATTGGCTTTGGAAAACTCATACGATCCAGTTAGATTGAATTCTTATGACAGCAAATCATACTCTGCTTGGACTGCTATGGGACTCGATGAAAATGGAAATGACGATCCTACCAAGAAGTTGAAATATCGTATTCCTAATCTCACAAAGACCTTGAGAGAAAACTATTTCACCTCACCTGTCTTCATCGGATCATCTGTTGCCCGTGCGGAAATTGGAAAAATTCTCCAATATGTCGACCAAAAGAACGGAAACATCGATCAAGCTATCGAAGAAGTTTACAACAACAGTGTTCTTGCTTCTAATTAAAGAAAGGTAAAAATACAAAATGAAAAACAAAAAGTTATTAGTCAGTCTTCTATTAGTAACTTCTTCCTTAACATTGTTGGGAAGCTGTGGAAGAAACAATAATACTACATCCACAATTTCAACTCGCTCTATCGATGATTACGATGTCGTAGGCCAAACAAAGTTGAATTTAGATGATGACTTGTTCAATACTTTGATGACCAACAAAAAAACTTCCGCTTACGATAAAACTTTAATGGACTTCAACAGAGATGGTGTTGAAAGAATGTTGACCACTACCGACTATGCACCTAACGATGCTAAAGATGTTTTCACAAACTATGTCGATGGAGATACGACTCAATTCACTTCCTACAACGGAAACTACACTGTCAAAGTCAGATATTTAGGTGTCGACACTCCTGAATCCACTTCCGAAGTCGAGGAATGGGGAAGAAGCGCCTCGCTTTTCAATAAATCCATCTTGAAGAAAGCTAAGTATGTCATAATTCAATCTGCAGGCTCTGCAAAGACTGGAAAAAGAGCACCTGTCGATTTCGATGGATATCAGCGTTCCTTGGCTTATGTTTGGTATAGCAACGAAGACAATCCTACTAAGGAAAGCTTTAGAAACCTCAACCTCGAGTTGGTCTACAACGGATACTCCGGATTCAACGCACCTTCGGATGATATGAAAGAAAGCTTCTATAATGCTTTTTCCGATGCTTATACCATCGCTCAAGAGTATAAGAAGCATAAATTCTCGGATGAGAAAGATCCTAACTACGACTACAATCCCGCTCAAGTCTTACCTTTAGACATGCTTTATGATAAGACTTATTATGTCGAGCACTTCGACCCAAATACCAACGAAAGCCTTGGAACTTACTCTAGTTTCTGCGACGATAAGACCTGGTACTCATTTGATGGATACGTCACCAGAGTAGTAGGAGGTTCAGCTTTCTACATTCAAAACAAAATCGGAGATAACTACTACGGCTTATATGTCTTCACACTTAAAACATATGAACCTGTCCAAGTAGGAAACTGGTTGAGAGTAACCGGAGTTTTGGATTACTACAGTGGAATGTATGAATTGAAAGGTGTCTCCTATAGTTTCTTTAACCATGAAGATAAAGATATCAAATATTTGGACGAAAATGGAAATCCTACCGAAGATGTTACTAAAGTGAAGAAAGAGACTGTCACACCTATCAAAGCAACTTCTCAAGATATCTTGGATTTGAAATATCCTTCCTGCTTAGTAGAATTAGTCGGAGATGGAACAGAATCCGACAAGAACAAAGGATTGATATTCCAAAAAGCTAGCAATAGCTTTGGCGATATCACTTATGGTGGAACCCAGGAAGTAAACACCTATAACGAAGCATATCCCTTCTATAATACTGACAATTCCATGGTTTTATTCGGAAGATACGGGGTCAATTCATCGATTGGTGGAATCGGTGCTTCTGATGCAAGTATCGTCAGAGTCAAGATCAATAGAGATGCCATCATAAAAGGAAACTACACTTCAGAATCCTATGTTTTTGGAAGCGATGATGAACATGTGATAGTCACCGAAGAACAAGCGATATGTTCATATAAGTTCTTCTGTGGTGGAGTATCTTACTATGTACCTGGTTCAGAGACAGAGAAACAAAATGGAATGGATATGAAAGTATCCAATGCTAGATATGCAAAGATGTTGAATGCATCAAGCAGTGCAACCATTACTAAAGGTTTGTCTGTGTACAAGAACACCTATAAACAACAAATAGCTAGAAAAATTGTCGGAATGTCCAACAACTATATCTCTGCTGGTGGAAATAACAAGCCTTCTATCGAAATAGTAAACACTAAAGATTTCAACGAATTAGAAGATTACGTAGCCTAAGGTTAAATGATACAATTCGACCATAAAGGAGAAAAAGACATATGGATGAAACAGAGAAAAGAAAGCAAAGCCATGACCTACACAATAAAAGCAAAGCTTTATTAGAGAAACAAAGAAGTGGGGCTTGTAGCGTTGTAATCGGTGTCATTCTTATAATAATAGGATGTATTTTCCTACCGCTTTCTTATAAAATGGTAAGGAACAAGATACAAGGAATCGATACTTCCTCTCTTGCCTTCATCCTGATGTGCATATGCCTGGGTATTGGAGCATTGCTCCTAATATATGGAATTATCGGGATATCAGTCTCTCTTAAGAAAAGACGTAAAGTCAAAGCCGAGATTAGACAACTTCAAGATGTAAAAACAAAATAAAGGAAAAATGAAAAAAATGAAAAAATCCAAGTCATTGTTTGCTGCTATTCTTGCCGTATTATCTATCGGATTAGTCTCTTGCGGAAATCAACAACAACCTTCCAACAACTCTCAAACCGCTTCTGTAAAGAACCCTTACACCTTCGATGTAAATGGTGAATTGAAAGAGGGAATGACAGTCACATTGATTTTCAAGAACAATGGCTCAGCTATAGTTGAGCAAGCAAGTGTAGTCTACTCCGTAGATGATGCTTCTAAGGCCACTGTTTCTGGAAATAAGATCACCTTCACTGGAAACGGATCTATCAAGATCACAGCCACTTACAAAGGTGAAACAATCGAAAAAACAGTAGAAGTAGCTGAGGGTGAGCATATCTACACCATAGCCGAGGCTAAGGCTGCTAAAAGCGATGCAAATAAATTAATAAAGATGAGAGGAAAGGTGACAGCTTCTTTAGGAACTTCAGCCTACATCTCCGATTCAACTGGTGGTGCTTATATTTACAACTGGTCATTCAATAAAGCCGATACAGCTATTACTAACAAGTCATTCACTGTCGGTCAAACAGTTGATATCACTGCTTTTATCGTTCACTCTAACAAAAAAGATATAAATGGAAATCAAATAGAAAGAGGACTTCAAATAAGCAACTATAATTCCGGAAGTAGAGTAAGTGGAACATCCGCTATAGTTTCTACCACAGAAGTCGAGGCCATGAAGCCTATCGAATTGGATGAAGCTGGATATAAAGTATTAACTTATGATAAAGTAGGAAATCTCTACACATTCGAAGCTGAATATGTGAGCGGAAACCCCAAAAACAAAGGAGAAAATGTAAAATTTAAGTTAGGAAACACTGACATAGTTTTAAGAACCGACCCACATGACCCCGCTTCACCTTCCGACACTTTAGTGGCTGGAAAGAAATACAAGATTACAGCACCTTTATCTTGGTTCAATGGTGCACAATTCGCATATGCTTCTTCCGGTGTTTCTATTGTAGAAGCTGATTCAAAGTCTTTGGAAGTTTCATATACTGGAGATGCATATGTTGGAGAATTTGTTAACCTAGTAACAACTGCTAGCGGAGTTAAAGTAACTGAAGGTGTAACATACACAATAGAAGAAGGAAGCAATTTAGCTTCACTTACAAATGGTGTCTTGACCATCACTGGTGAAGGAACTATCAAGGTAAAAGCCACTTATGTCAAAGATGGTAAAACATTGACTGCTGAAGTAACTATCAATGCTACTAGCCTTACTCTTTCTAAGCTGGCAGAATTGAAGTCAATGACTGAAGGGAAAAAAGTTAAATCACGTGGTTATGTCATGGGTTATACCGAAACTCCTAGAAGCAAATCTGGACTCTACGATAAGGTATTTGTCGCAGATGGACAGGATTACTTTATTCTTTATAAGGTTCTACCCGAGCAATTAACTGGAATTAATGTAGGTGATTTAATTGAGTTTACTGGTTATATTAAGAATTTTAAGCAGGCTGATGTTACCACATACGAAACAGTAACTAATGTCATTACAAAGTTGACTGAAGCTGATGCTTCTATTGTCAAGCCAACAGCCACAGAATTGACATCTTCAAGTGCCACTTTTACTTTTGGTCAAGTCAACATTTCCAAAGCCTTTAAAATCAATCAGGGTGTAGTCATTTCAAATACCAAAGACTCAAAAGGAAACATGATTGTCGAGTTTACTCTCGGTTTAAATGAATATGAATTATTCATTAATTCAAGTGATTATGACATTACTAAAGATTCTTTCACTAAACTGATACCTGGTGCTGTATTTAATGCAGATGTGTTTGCAGATGCTACTAACTTCTTCTGTCCTTCAAATATACAAATTACCGGTGAGCAAGAAGTGCTTACATTGGATAAAAAAGAAGGCGAAATCAACATTCACGGCAATGATAAGACTCTTCAGTTAAATGCCACCTATGCTGGTGGATCTAATACCGATCCAATTGTTTGGTCTTCCAGTGCAGAAAGCGTTGCTACTGTCGATCAAAACGGTTTAGTAACTGGTGTTGCTGTTGGTGAAACAACAATAACTGCAAAGAAGAGCGAAACTCTTTATGCTAAAGCTAAGATTACTGTAGTAGATAAGACTGTAACTAAAGTAACAATTAGTTACTCAGATTTAACAGTAACGGAAGCAGGTGCAATAAATCAAGAAGTAAAAGGTATAAAAATAGAAATCTCCAACGGTATTGTCAATAATGATAGGTTTAGAGTTTATAAAGGCCAAGCTTTAAAATTGACATCAAATATTGGTTTAATGACAAAAGTAGTATTCACATGTACAGCAAACGGAACAAATAGATATGGACCTGGAAATTTCCAAGGAGCTAACTACACAGCTGGAGAAGAGAAAACAGGAACCTGGGAACTTGCTGCAGGAGCTTCATCACTAACTCTTACTGCTTCCATAGCACAAGTACAAATAACTCAAATGGAGATTTCCTACATTTCTTCTGCTAAATAAGGTTAATAATATCAAAAATGAAAAACTGCTCAATTGAGCAGTTTTTTTATTTGATAACATTTTTCTTAAAAAAATTTAAATTGCAACTAATACATCGTAGGATCTAATCCAAATTGACTAGCGTATGTATGATATATATTCTTAGTTCCTGAATTGATTCCACCGTATAAATAAAGACCTAATCCTGGAATATCGACAAAAGGATTTCTATTGTTGATTTTATCCTGAATCCTATTATTTCTTATCATTTCATATTTGGATGAGATAACAGGGTTTAAGGCATCCCATTTAAGAAGAACTGAAATCTTGCCCATATTTTTTGATGATCCTTTCTTGTAACTAGGGTCTTCATTTAATACAAGCCCCAAATGTTGATATGCAACATGCTCATACATAACTGATCTAGCACAAGCACCTTTCCACTCATCCATTTCGACATAATAACATTTGGAATCTGTTTTTTCTCCATAAATGTCGTTTCCACGTGCACCATTTTCTTTGGAGTCAGCCAAATGTAACATATGAGGATCTGCATAAGCTTCTTCATTAGCTTTTCCAGTTAACCCTCTAGATTGAGGCCATACATGTTCTTTATTGACAGTACTTTTATCATACTTCCTACTCTCACTAGTATAAATTAGAATAACATTACCGGGCTTTTCTGGATTCTCCTCAGCATATTTCAATACTTCAGTAGCGTTCTTATAACTACAGGGCTTTTTCATCTTTCTATTCAAAGAATTTAACGCTGTCAGCAACTTTGATGGCTCCAATTTAAAATCTATAGAAGAATAATAGTTCCCAGCATCACTAGATATACTAGGCCAAGTTACAGGTACATTTTCAACAACATGTATCAAACATTCATCATACACAGATGAATCATTATTCCATTCAGCTCTTACATATGTATCACCGATACTCTTAGCCTTAAGGTTGACAGTTGCTCCAGAATAAGACTCAATAGATACAATTGATGGATTACCGACAGACCAAGATATGTCATTAGAATTTATGTTTTTAATAGTAGCATCAATTGAAGAAGTCATGCCGATTTTCATCGTCATAGAATCATTCAAATCTATTGATGGTACCTTTATACTTCCATCAGATAAAACAGTCAAAGAAACTGTTTTAATAAAATCAGTTCCATCTATAGAAGCTGTTATTATAGAAGACCCCTCTTCTAATCCAAATACTTCTACCATAAGACCATTATACTTAGGTGATAATCTAGCTTTTGAAGTATCATCTATAGACCAGATGACATCACCGTCGACATCAGGTTTCTTAGCAACATTAATCTTCACTGTTTTTCCCACTTCAACTTCGACAGAATACTTATTCAAAGCAAAAGAATCATCTTCTGTTTTTGACGAATCGGAAGGATTAGTTTGAGTTGTTTGATTTGTAGAACCATGATCGTCACTATTAAAACTACTATTGGTTAAATAACCATTTCCACAAGAAAAAAGAAGAGAACTTATATAAAAGATGGAAAAGATTTTTTTGATTGAAGATTTCATATAAAATGCCACCTATTTCAATTCAATTTTAACATATAAAACAAAATAGATGATTTTTATTTCTTAAACTTGAAAAATAGATATATATTTAGACAAAAAAAGATACAGCTTTAACTGTATCTATCATTTACTAGTGGTGCCCCTTGGCAGAATCGGACTACCGATTGGTCCTTACCATGGACCCGTTATACCACTTAACTAAAAGGGCATTTGACTCGCTTCTTTTGAAAGCCTGATAAGGTTAAACCTTATAAGCCTATTTGTCAACTATAAATTTATAGTTTCTTAAGAAACTAGCCATAACCCAAAAAATTATCAAGAAGAAATTGCTTTTTTAAATAGAACTAAGGAAGAATCTCTGATCTTAGAAAGATGGATAGTTTCATACTTGAGAACATTTACTAATCCAACTTTATTGGGATTTTTCTTAACATCAGCCTTTCTAGCCATCATGACATCACCTGAATCTTTATGTGATAGATATAAGGCAAGTTCACTTGCAAGAAGTTTGTCATCGTCTTTAGCATTTCCATCCAATAAAACTATATGAGATCCGGGATAATCCTTTATATGGAAGAACAAATCATGTTTATTCGCTATTTGGAAAGTCAAAGTTTCATTTTGAAGATCGTTCATTCCAAATCCGATTCTATCACCCCAAGGAGTCAAAAGAATATGAGGAGAATAGGCCTTCTTCTTTTGAAGCTTTTTATTTCCTCTAGAAGGATCTTTCAAGTACCCTTCAAAGACCAACTCCTCTTTCAATTCCAAAAGATCCCTATTTCCTGCCATAGGGACTTCTTGAACTTTTTTCTCTAGATATGAAAGTTCATCCTTGGCTTTGACTTCCAACTCCTTTAAAGTAACAACAGCTTGTTTGGCTTTCCTATACTGCTTGAAATAGTTATTGGCGTTCTCAATAATATCTTTTGATGGATTCAACTGAATTATGACTCCATCACAATCCATTTCTTTCATTCCTGGCTCATATTCAGTTTGATGGAGAAAGAGAAGATTTCCATAATCCATATAGACTAGTTTCTTGTTGGATAACTCATAATCTTCCTGCAAATTCTTTATCTTCTTTTTTGTTACTTTTATTGCTTTATTGAGCTTATCCATCAAGTCTTTCTCTCTCAATTCTTTAGCTAGACTCTTTTGATCCTCGACAAAACAATCGTAGATATTAGATACATCTATCTCTTTTGCCTTGTCCATGTCGAACTGATATGGATATACGTATCCATTTTCATAAAAGAGACTCTTTGAATCCAAGACTGTATCCCTAGCTTTTTCAAAGCCTATCTTTCCAGATAAATCTGATAGTTTTCTAAAAATCTCATACGATAGAAGAGGCTTAGCCTCTTCTAAAGACTTCGTATCTTTAGAAAAGACTTCTCTTTCAGGTGGATAGATATAAGGAACATTCCTAGTTAAATATCGCTTAGATAATATGTCACCTCTCTCTTTAAAAAGAGAAATAATCTTTTTATATGGATAAGCAATTAAATAAACATTAGGCTTCGATGGAAATAGTTCTATTATCAAATCATAAGCTTCATTTAATTCGCCCAATTCTTTATGAACTATAGAAGACCTGATGGTTATCACTCTCTCGCCTTTTTCTTTAAATATAGCTTCTATCTTAGTTCCTGCCAATTTCTTTAAAGAATTGAAAAAGGGAGTGTTGTCATTTGTCTTTGTAAACTTTTCTGTGGAATAAGAAACAAAAGGTTTAGATGAATCTAGAAATAAAATGATCTCACCTCTACCATTGAGGCCTTTATCCTTAAGTTTCTCACTGCCGTGAAATGGCAGTGCGTATTGATTGACACCTAAGGCATAAGGGCAATCTAGAAAAGAACCTACTAGATTTTCCTTCATCTCTAAAACGATTCTATCGAGAACAATATTATCTAAAGCCATACTTTTCACCTCTACTTTTATATATTTTAAGTCATTAATGCAAATGGCAATCGGTTTCTTGTGCAACCTCAGCAAAATTGTCCTATATTATTAAAACCAAATAATAGGGGGTTACTATGGAAAAAGGTTTATTGATAATTATGAGCGGTCCTTCTGGAGTAGGAAAAGGAACACTTAGAAAACTTATCATGGCAGATAAATCGTTGAACTTAGCCTATTCAGTATCTATGACCACAAGAAAGCCTAGAGAATTCGAAAGAGACGGAATAGATTATTTCTTTGTCAGCCAAGAGCAATTCGATAAAGCTGTAGAAAATGATGAATTACTCGAGCATGTCTGCTTTGTGAACAATTCTTATGGAACACCTAAAGCTTATGTAGAAAAGTTACAAAACGAAGGAAAGAACGTCTTTCTTGAAATCGATGTGCAAGGTGCTTTGAAAGTATTGAAGAATGCCGATGGCCCTCATACTTTGTCTTTCTTCGTAGTACCTCCTTCTTTAGATGAATTGAGAAGAAGAATCAAGGATAGAGGGACAGAGACTGATGAAGTCATCGATGAAAGAGTAGCCAGAGCTTCAGCAGAAATAAAAGAAGATAAAGCCTATGACTACATAGTTTTGAATGACAATATTCAGACTTGTGCCGATGAGATAAGAACCTTGATTCTACACACAATAAGAAAAGGTCAAAAAGATAAGAATCAACAAAAAGGCATAAAAGTACCTTCTAATTTAAATGTAGACCTAACCAAGAAAGATTAATCCTACTTTTATAGATGTTTTACCTTCTTAAAGTTCTAATAGGAAGAAGTGCTAAATCTATAGATAGACCTTTTTCATATTACTGCCCTATAGATTTAAACCCGATGAAATTCGAAAGAGTTTCAGTCTCTTTTGGAAACTCAAAAAAGGTTGTCGGACTAATAATCGATACTCCTGAGAAGATAGATATAAGCATAGAAAAGTATCAAGAAAAAGTTGGATTTAAAATATCGCCGATCATTTCTATTCTCGATGACAAACCACTTCTAACAGACTCACAGGATAAATTAGCTAAAGAGATGAAAGAATATTATCATTGTCCTTTGATTTCTCTATATCAGGCGATGCTTCCACCTTCTTTCAAGCCTAAGGATTCATCCTTGTCAAAGCCAAAAGAAAAAGATAGGTTGATGGTCAGTGTCAAGGACACCGACACTTCATTTTTATCTTTCAATGAAAGAAAAATGTATGAAAAGATTAAAACCTATGGCGATCTATTCAGTTCAGCTGAAATAAGAGGCAGAGCTTGTTATCAATCCTTACTAAGCAAAGGTTTGATATACGAACATCTAGAAAGAATAGATAGAATAAGAGAAGTAAAGACATTAGATTTAAAGCCTATCAAATTGAGTGAAGATCAGCAAAAATGCAAAGATGAAATAGACTCATCTAACAAGACTGTTCTTTTAGAAGGTGTTACCGGTAGTGGAAAAACAATGATCTACCTAAAGCTTTGTGAAGAGGCTTTAAGAAGTGGCAAGACTGCCATTGTCTTGGTGCCTGAGATTGCTTTGACAAATCATGTAATCCAATTATTTAAATCATATTTTGGAGACAAAGTAGCATTGATGCATTCTTCTTTGACCCCAGCTAACAAAATGGATGTCTACCTAAGAATAATGGAAGGAAAGACTTCTATTGTCATAGGAACTAGATCTGCTTTATTTGCACCGTTGAAAAATCTAAGTTTAATAATATTAGATGAGGAACAATCGGACTCATACAAACAAACAAGTACACCATTCTACGATGCCAGAATCGTTGCATCTATGCGTTCTAGAATAGACAATGCAAAAGTAATACTAGGATCTGCCACTCCATTAGTAGAAGATAGATGCAGAGCTTTAAAAGGCTTATATAGCCATGTAGTTTTAAACCACAAGTTTGCTTCTTCAAATCAAGTTAATGCGACTTTCGTAGACATGTCGGATTTATCCAATCTATCCCCCAAATACTCTTCTATGCTTTCCATTCCTTTAATAGAGGCTATTAAAGAAAACTATGAGAAAAAAGAACAGACAATGATATTGATAAATAGGAGAGGTTATTCTCCTATCGTTCAATGCAAGAGCTGTCATAGGACTATGAAGTGTTCTAACTGCGATATTCCTTTGGTCTACCATAAGAGATATGATGAATTAAACTGTCATAGATGCGAATATAGAGTCAGGTTCTCGAATCTTGTCTGTCCGTATTGTAACGGATCGGAATTTCAAACCCTAGGATATGGAACTGAAAGAATCCAAGATATACTTCAGAACATTTTCCCTAATATGAAAATAGCTAGATTGGATAGAGATACATCGGCCGAGAACATGCGTGCTAAGATTCTGGATGGATTCAGTCAAGGCGAATATGACTTATTGATAGGAACTGAAATAATCGCTAAAGGACACGATTTTCCAAATGTAACCTTAGCCGCTTGCCTTTTTGCAGATCAAGGCCTTGCAATCCCATCATATATGGCAAATGAAAGAACATTCGACCTTATCACACAGTTAGTAGGAAGAAGCGGAAGACATGAAAAAGAGGGTAAAGCCATAATCCAAACATACAATCCTTTAAACAAAGTTTTGATTCTAGCCTCAAGACAAGATTACAATTCCTTCTATGAGATGGAGATTGAAAACAGAAAAAGATTTAAATGGCCTCCTTATTGTTATTTGACCCAAATAATAGTTCAAGGAGCCAATTTGGAAAATGTCAAAGATGTCGCTTATGCCATAAAGAATTATTTAGCCAAGAAACTGATTAATAAAAGAAGCGACATCTTTGGACCTTACGATCCATACGAATTTAAAGTCAACAACCAATTCTTCAAGAGGATATTAGTTAAATTTAAAGACCCAAGTCTAGTCAAAGAAACATTCGACAATCTTCAAAGCATCGCTGCTCCAACTCAAAAAGACGTAAAAATAACGATAGATAAAGATCCAAGAGATAGCTAGAAGTTGAAAGTAGAAAGCAAAATGATAGAATAGAAAAGCTAAAGAGGAGAAATATTAATAATATGATTTTCATTAAAATAGAAGGTGCCGATCCTTATATCGCAACAGATTTTACCAGAGATATAGAAGATGACTTAGTTAAACTTTACGAAAATCTTCCTAGCGAAGATTTGAATTTCATCATCGAAAATTCCTTATTTATCCACGAAGGACAAGAACAAACCTCATTCCAAGTCTTCGTAAAAGTTTTATCGCCAAAGTCATATGAAGAAAAAGAAAAGGTCATAGAGAATTTCTTAGCACTTCAATTGAAAAACATTGCTATTCATTCCCACATCATATTTGAGTATTATGATGAATCCAATGCTTATGATGAATCTGACGTAAACTATCCTTTGTATATGACCGAAGAAAACATGGTCAAAGTCGATGGTAATGAAAATGTAGTCGAAACAAACGAAGACGATTCAACCATCGAACCATATATGGGAAACATCTTCGAAGACTTGGATAACTTTATTGCAAGTCATCCAGAGATGAGCAAGGATGAAGCTACACTAGAATACTACAAGCAGAAGAAAAACAAGTAAACTAAAAGGGGCTGTTGCAAAATCCTGATTCAAAATCAGGTGAGCAGCAGCTCCTTTTCTTTTTCCGTTTCACCGGTCATTTTCT
>OLXG01000263.1_pt1 | contig 22683 bp, 18 predicted proteins | sample 1673861 | NCBI WGS metagenome assembly OLXG01 (sample SAMEA103958130, study PRJEB25191) | human gut metagenome | biome: human-associated habitat [ENVO:00009003]; feature: intestine environment [ENVO:2100002]; material: feces | place: Germany | collected 2013/2015
ATGATCTGCAGGGCGTTCAGCAGCTGGCGCTTGTACTCGTGCAGGCGCTTTACCTGCACATCGAAGATGGCATCGGTGTTCAGTACCACACCCTGGTGCTTCCTGGCGAAGGCGGCAAAGGCAAGCTTGTTCTGATGCTTGATGTCCTCCAGACGCTGAAGGACCGCCTTGTCACCGGCGTAGGCCTCCAGCTTTTTCAGCTCCTGCGGATGGGTGAGATAGCCCTCGCCGATCAGGTCGCGGAGCAGTCCGTCCAGACCGGGGTTGATCTGGGGTACCCAGCGGCGGTGGTCGATGCCGTTGGTGACGTTCTTGAACTTGTCCGGCATCATCTGGCAGGCGTCCTTGAACAGGTCCTTCCGCAAAATCTCGGAGTGCAGGGCGCTGACGCCGTTGACGGCCATGCTGCCGGCGATGCACAGGTTGGCCATGCGGACGCCGCCGTCCCAGATAATGGCCAGCTTGGCGGTCTTGACCGGGTCGTGATAGAATTCCTCCACCTGCTGCTGCCAGCGGCGGGAGATCTCCTGCAATATCTGCCACACGCGGGGCAGCAGCGTTTCGAACAGCTGCTGCGGCCAGACCTCAAGGGCCTCGGAAAGCACGGTGTGGTTGGTGTAGGCCACGCAGTGGGTGGTGATGTGCCAGGCCTCGTCCCAGCCCATGCCGGCATCGTCGATGAGGATACGCATCAGCTCCGGGATCACCAGCGTGGGGTGGGTGTCGTTGATCTGGATGACATTCTTCTCATGGAAGTTCTTAAGGGTACCGTACTGCTGGATGTGCTTGCGGGTGATGGACTGAATGGTGGCGGACACGAAGAAATACTGCTGCTTCAGCCGCAGGGACTTGCCCTCGTAGTGGTTGTCCTCGGGGTAGAGCACCTGACTGATGGCGTCAGCCATGGCGCGCTCCTCGGCGGCATGGAGGTACTGGCCCTCGCTGAAGAGCTTCATGTCGATGGGTTTGGGGCTGCGGGCCTGCCACAGACGGAGGGTGTTCACATGGTCGGTGTCGTAGCCGGCGATCTCCATGTCGCAGGGGATGGCCAGCACACGGGTGTAGTCCTCGTGGACCACCATCAGGTGGTTGTTGTCCCAGCGGGTGCGGACCTTACCGCCGAAGTGGACCTCCTCCGCCTCCTGCAGCTTGGGCAGCAGCCACGCGTCGCCCAGCTGCATCCAGTCGTCGGGCAGCTCCACCTGCTGGCCCTCCACGATCTTCTGCTTGAAAATACCCAGCTCATAGCAGATGGAGTAGCCCGTCGCCGGGATCTCCAGGGTGGTCATGCTGTCCAGATAGCAGGCGGCCAGACGGCCCAGACCGCCGTTGCCCAGACCGGCGTCCGGCTCCATGTCGAAGATGTCCGCCGCCTTGAAGCCCAGCTCGCCGATGGCGGCGGTCAGGGGCTCCAGCAGCGCCAGATTGAAGGCGTTTTTCATCAGGCTGCGGCCCATCAGGAACTCCAGCGACAGGTAGTGGACCTTGCGCTTTTCCTCGTGGGCCGTCTCCTCGCGGGTCTGTACGCCGTGCTCGGCCATGATGTCCCGCAGGACCATGGCGCAGGCCTTCATCATCTCGCCGTCGGTGGCCTGCTGCTCGGTGCAGCCGTAGTTGAGGCGCAGCTTCTGCACGATGGCCTCTTTCAGGGTCTCTTTGTTGTAGGTCATATCGGGTAACTCCTCCTTGGGTCAAAGGTTCTCATAAATGTGCCGGTAGGCCGCCGCACTGCGGCCCCAGCTGAAGTCCGCGGTCATGCCACGGTATCGAACGGTGTCGAAGCCTGTCCGGTCGCCCCGGTACAGGCCGGTGGCCTGACCGATGACGGAGAGCATGGCCCCGGCGTCATAGTCGCCGAACAGGTAGCCGGTGCCGTCCTCCTGCCCCACCTGGCAGGAGCGCACGGTGTCCGCCAGACCGCCGGTGCTCCGCACGATGGGCACCGCGCCGTAGCGCATGGCGATCATCTGGCTCAGGCCGCAGGGCTCGCTGCGGGAGGGCATCAGGAACAGGTCCGCGGCGGCGTATACGCGGCGGGACAGGTCCTCGGCGTACAGGATCTGGGCTGACACGCGGCCGGGGTACTGACCGGCTTTCCAGCGGAAGAAGTCCTCATACTGCCTGTCGCCGGTGCCCAGCACCACGAACTGGCAGCCGGTGGCCATAATGCCGTCCATGGCCTGCTGCACGAGATCGAGCCCCTTGTGGCCCACCAGCCGCGTCACCATGGCGATCAGCGGCGTGTCCGGCTCCTGGGCAAGTCCGAGGGCAGCCTGCAGGGATGCCTTGCACACGGCCTTGCCGGCCGGGTCTGCCACCGTGTAATGCGCCGGAAGCGCCGGGTCGGATGCCGGGTCGTAGGTGACGGTGTCGATGCCGTTGACCACGCCGTGCATTTTCCAGCCGATGGCGTCCACCACGCTCTCCAGCCCCTCGGCATAGGCCGGGTCATGGAGTTGGGCGGCGTAGGTGGGGCTGACGGTGGTGACGGCGTCCGCCATGAGCATGGCACCCTTCATCAGGTTCACGTCGCCGTCCATGCGGAGGGTGCCGTCATCGTACCAGCCACGATCCAGACCGAAGAGCTGATCTACGCTGTCGCTGCCGTAGCGGCCCTGATACTCAATGTTGTGAATGGTGAACACCGTGCGGATATGGCGTATCTCCCACCAGCGGGTGGCCGCGTCCTTGAGATAGATGGGCACCAGCGCCGTCTGCCAGTCGTTGCAGTGGAGGATGTCCGGCATCCAGTCCAGGCTGGGCAGCAGGTCGACGACGGCCTTGCTGAAAAAGGCGAAGCGCTCGCCGTCGTCAAACTCACCGTACAGGCGGCCGCGGCGGAAGTATTTTTCGTTGTCCACGAAGTACCAGGTCACGCCCCGGTCATGGAGGGAGAACAGGCCGCAGTACTCATGCCGCCAGCCCAGGTCCACGTAGATATACCGGCGGAAGGTCATTTTCTCCCGCCACTGGGGGCCGATCTTGTCGTACAGGGGCAGAATGACGGCGGTCTCGACACCCTCCGCCGCCAGGGCGGGGGGGAGGCTGCCGGCCACATCGGCCAGGCCGCCGGTCTTGCAGAAGGGATAGGCCTCGCTGGTCACATACAGCAGCTTCATGGCAGGCTCCTTTCTCTTACACCGTCGCGCCCTTGGCGATGACGATGGGATAGCGCTCATGGCCCATCAGGGTCACATTCTCGCTGACGGTAACGTATTTGTCGGTGATCACGCCCCGCAGTATGGCACCGCGCTTGACCACCGTGTCCTTGAACAGAATACAGTTTTCCACGCTGGCACCCTTTTCAATACGCACGTTGCGGAACAGCACGCAGTTTTTTACGCTGCCCTGGATGTCGCAGCCGTCGGCCACCAGCGAATTCACGCAGCCGCCCTCCGGGTCGATGTAGCTGGAGGGCGAGTCGTTCTCCTTGCCATACACCGGGCGCTCCGGGCAGAACAGCCGTCCGCGCACGCCGGTATCCAGCAGCTCCATGCTGCGGTCGTAGTAGTTCTGCAGGGTGCTGATATGGGCGGCGTAGCCGTCGTAGACATAGCTTTGCAGATGGAGGCGGCTGCTCATGCCCTGAAGGATATCCCGCCGCAGGCTGTAACGGTTGTGGCTCAGGCACTCCGTCACCAGCTGGATGAGCAGCTCGGTCCGCAGGACAAAGATGTTCAGGCAGCGATAGCCCTCCGGCGTGTGCAGGCCGTAGGCCGTGTCGGTGATGCGGCCCCGGGCGTCCAGCCGGAAATAGGTATCCTGCCCGTCGCCGGGGACGGCGGTGCAGACGGCGGTGATGTCCGCGCCGGTGTCGATATGGCGGCGGAGCACGTCCTCCAGGGGCGCGTTGATGACCGTGTCGCTGTCGGACAGCACCACGTAGTCCTGGCGGATGCTCTTCAGGTAGTTCATCACACTGCCCAGGGCATCCACGCGGCCGCGGAACTGGCCGTCGCCGCGGTGCTGCTCATTATAGGCGAAGGCCGGCAGCAGCGTCAGACCGCCGAAGTTGCGGCTCAGGTCCCAGCTCTTGCCGCTGCCCAGGTGGTCCAGCAGCGACTGGCACTTGCCGTGCATGATGACGCCCACGTCCGTGACGCCGGCGTTCACCATGCTGGAGAGGATGAAGTCGATGATGCGGTAGTCACCGCCGAAGGGGATGGAGCCGTGGACGCGATTTTCGATGAGCTCCCGCAGACCGTTTTCCTTGTCGTAGGAGAAGATGATCCCGTGCATTCCGTTCATGGCCGCACCTCCTTGCCGTTTTCGCCCAGCATCATTTTCGGTTCGATGACCGCGCCGTCCGCCACGGAGGTCCGGGGCCCCAGCACGGCGATGCCCCAGTCCTCAAAGGGGACGCTGCCCGGGGCGCCGCCCACCACGGCGTTTCTGCCTACGCGGCAGCCCTCGCCCACGATGGCGTAGGACACCTTCGCGCCTGCCTCGATGACGGCGCCGGGCATGACCACGGAATAGGAGACGGACGCGCCCTCGGCCACGGTGGTGCCGGTGCTGAGGACGGCGTTCTTTACCTCGCCCAGCACGGTGCAGCCCTTGGCCACGGCGCTGTTGCCCACATCGCCCGTTTTACCGATGTAGGTGGGCGGGCAGGTGGGCGTGCGGCCGTAGATGCGCCACTTTTTATCCAGCAGGTTCAGCCCGGAGCCGGGGGAGAGCATATCCATGTTGGCGTCCCACAGGGAGTCCAGCGTGCCCACGTCCTTCCAGTAGCCCTCGAAGCGGTAGGCGGACATCCTCTCACCGTTTCGCAGCATAGCGGGGATGATGTTTTTTCCGAAGTCGTTGTCGCTGCGGGGGTCAGTCTCATCATCGATGAGGTACTGGCGCAGCTTTTTCCAGGTGAAGATATAGATGCCCATGGAGGCCAGGTTGCTTTTCGGTTCCTTGGGCTTCTCGGCGAACTCGGTGATATTATCATCACCGTCCACGGCCATGATGCCGAAGCGGCTGGCCTCCTCCCAGGGGACCTCCATGACGGAGATGGTGCAGTCGGCGCCGGTGGCCTTGTGGCGGCGCAGCATCAGGGAGTAGTCCATCTTATAGATGTGGTCGCCGGAGAGCACCAGCACGTACTCCGGGTCGTACAGATCCACGAAGCCGATGTTCTGGTAGATGGCGTTGGCGGTGCCCTTGTACCAGACGGCGCCGCCGGCGCTCTGGTAGGGCGGCAGGATATGTACGCCGCCGTTGACACGGTCCAGCTCCCAGGGCTGGCCGCTGCCGATGTAGGTGTTCAGCTCCAGCGGCCGGTACTGGGTCAGTACGCCCACGGTGTCGATGCCGGAGTTGGTACAGTTGGACAGGGGAAAGTCGATGATGCGGAATTTGCCGCCGAAGGGCACGGCGGGCTTGGCCATGCTGCCGGTGAGCACGTACAGGCGGCTGCCCTGGCCGCCGGCCAGCAGCATCGCCACACACTCTTTTTTCATCCTTGCGTACCTCCTGTGTTCTGTTTTTTCCGGGGGCGTTTTCCCTCCCGGCGCAGCAGCACCGCGCCCAGGGGCGGAATGGTCAGGGAAAGGGACGTCTCCCGCCCGTGGGAGGGGATATCGTCCACGTCGATCCGGCTGCCTGCCGGAAGGGCGCAGCCGCTGCCGCCCCAGCAGGCGTCGTCCGTGTTGAACAGTACCTCATACCGCGCCGCCGCCGGCACGCCGAAGCGGTAGTTGTCCCAGGGGACCGGCGCGAAATTCACCGCGCAGATCAGCTCGTGGCCCCTGCGGTCCCGCCGCAGAAACACCAGCACGTTGTTGTGGTTATCATCGGCCACCAGCCATGTAAAGCCGTCCCAGTCCCGGTCGTTTTCCCACAGGCACCGGTTGCGCTTATACAGCCGGTTCAGCTGCCGCAGGCACTCATGGCTGGCCCGGCAGGCGGGATCGTCCAGCAGATACCAGTCCAGCTGGCCGCGGAAGTCCCACTCGTGCCACTGGGGCAGCTCGCTGCCCATGAACAGCAGCTTTTTGCCGGGGTGGCACAGCATATAGGCCCAGAAACTCCTTACACCGGCCAGCTGCCGCCAGTCGTCGCCGGGCATCTTGCCCCGGAGAGAGCCCTTCATGTGGACCACCTCGTCGTGGGACAGGGGCAGGACGTAGTTTTCCGAGAAGGCGTAGACCATGGAGAACGTCACGTCCCGGTGGTGGAACTGGCGGAAGTAGGGGTCCATCTTCAGATAGTGGCACAGGTCGTTCATCCAGCCCATGTTCCACTTCAGGTTGAAGCCCAGACCGCCCTGCTCCGGCGGATAGGTGACCAGCGGCCACGCGGTGGACTCCTCCGCCACCATCAGCGCCGCCGGGTCGGCGGCAAAGGCTGCCCGGTTCAGCTCACGCAGGAAGTCGATGGCCTCCAGGTTCTCCCGGCCGCCGTCCTTGTTGGGACGCCACGCGCCGCCCTGCCGGTCATAGTCCAGATACAGCATGGACGCCACCGCGTCCACCCGCAGCCCGTCGATGTGGTATTCCTTCAACCAGTAGACGGCGGAGGACAGCAGGAATTCCCGGACCTCCGGCTTGCCGAAGTCGAATACACGGGTGCCCCAGCCGGCGTGCTCCCATTTCAGGGGGTCGCCGTACTCGTAGAGGCAGGTGCCGTCAAATTCGATAAGCCCGTGGCTGTCCTTACAGAAGTGGGCGGGCACCCAGTCCAGTATCACGCCCAGCCCCGCCCGGTGCAGGGCATCCACCAGGGCCATGAAGTCGTGGGGCGTGCCGTAGCGGCTGGTGGGGGCGAAGTAGCCGGTGCACTGGTAGCCCCAGCTGTCGTCCAGGGGGTATTCCGTCACCGGCAGCAGCTCTACGAAGTTGTAGCCCATGGCCTTTACATAGGAGGGCAGCTCCTTTGCCAGCTCCACATAGCTCAGGGGAGAGCCGTCCTCGTGGCGCTTCCACGAGCCCAGATGCACCTCGTAGATCAGCAGCTCGCCGTTCACCGGCGGCTTTTCCAGCCGCTGCCGCCGCCAGTCATCGTCCCGCCACTGGTATCCGGACAGGTCGTAGACCTTGCTGTCTGTCCCGGGACGGGTGGCCGCATGGAAGGCACAGGGATCGGCCTTCCAGACCACCCGGCCGTCCGCGCCGGTGACCACATACTTGTAGGCGTCGTAGACCTTGGCGTTTTCCGCCGCCGTTTCCCACACGCCGGTATCCAGCCGGGTCATGGGCCGGGGCTGCCAGCCGTTGAAGTCCCCGGCCAGCGCTACGGCGCGGGCGTTGGGCGCCCACACGCGGAAGGTGAAGCCCTGCTCCGCCGGGTGCGCGCCAAGGTAGGTGTAGATGTCGTGGGCCGGGTGCCGCGTCATGTGCTCAGCTCCTTTTCTCTCACTCTGCTCGTCTGCTCTATGGTAGCACGCCTGTTCCGACAAAGGACGCGAAACAGGTCGCTGGTAACGTTACCGACATTGTACCCCATTTTTCCCGTCCCGTCAACAAACAAGGCGCTTTTTGTGCCGCGGCGGGGGCGGAAAAGGGCCGCAAGCACAAAAGGGAAACGCAGGCGCGCTGCGTTTCCCTTTTCGTTTACTCATCCCGCTGCTGCACGGCGCTGCTGCCGTTCAGGCCGAAGTCGTCCGCCACGCTGGCGGTGTCCCGGCGCAGCATGGTCTCCATCACCCGGATATCGCTGTCGATATCCATGGCATCGGTGCGGTACAGCTCGTCCAGCTGGTGCTCGAAGCCCGCCACAATGCTGTCCATGGTCTTTTCGATCTTGGCCTTGGCCTGGCTCAGGTTCTCGCCGCTGACGCCGGCCTCCTCGAAGCTGGCGTAGTTTTCCAGCAGCTTCAGGGTGGTGGGCAGGTAGTAGTTCAGGAACGTGCCGGCGGCGTCACGCTTGGCCTCGTCCTCTTCAATGAGTTTGAAAATACGGCTGGACACCTGCTCCATGCGGTCCAGCTTGGCGCTGATGGCCTCGTCGGCGATGCGGTCGTTCAGCTCGCGGATCTGGGCCAGGATGGCGGCGTAGCCCGCCGGCGCGGGCGCGGCCTGTGCGGGCTGACCCTGCTCCGCCTTGGCGCGGTGGGCGGCATCAAAGTACGCCGTGGCGGCGGCCTGGGACTTGAAGAGCATACCGCTGCCCATGTCGATATAGGCCTCGTCACCCCAGAGGCCCTTTTCCAGCATCAGGTTCACGTCCTTCTCCACCCGGCGGCGGGACACGTCGGCGGCCCGGGCCAGATAGTCCAGGGGCACGGCCTGCTTCTGCCCGACGGTGCGGAGGTAGGTGGCAAAGCGCCGCTGGCGGCGCTTCATGGCGCCGCTGCCCAGCAGCAGGGATGCGCCGCCGGCCATCATGCCCAGGGGATAGAACAGCTGCCGGGCAAAGTACCACCACTCGTTGTAGTGGTAGGCGTAGGACAGGTTGTCGCTGACGGCACTGAGCATAGCCACGCAGCCCAGAATACCCAGCACCGCGCCGATGATCTTCATGGTTTTGGCGCCCTTGTCGGAGTAGTTCGGCGTCTCCGTGACCTTGCGGACGGTGTTCTTCGCCGCGGAGGCGCGCGCCTGCGCAGGCTTCGCCTCGGCGCTGCCCGCCGCCGTCCGCTGCCACGCATCCCGCGCCTGCTGGCGCATTTTCCTGCCGCCGCCCTCGCTGAGCTTGCTCAGCAGCAGGATCAGGCCCACAGGCCAGGCCACGGCAAACATCACCGCGATGAATATCCACGACCCCAGGTCGTTATTGTTCTTTTTCGGCGGCTTCGGCTGAAGACCGTTGTTCTCGTCGTATTCGTAGCTCATGCTTCCCCTTCTCCCTTTCCCCGCAGCTTTCGCTTGTTGCCCTTTTCGTCCACAATATAGGTATTCTCCAGCACGCTGCGGGCATTGGCCATTACCGCGTTCAGGTACTCCTGCCGCAGTGCAGCGCGCTCCTCGATCTCCGCGTCTGTCAGCCCCTCGGCCTTGGCCTTGCGGGCCAGCTCGTTGATGCGTGCTATCTTCTTCTCGTCCATAGCTGTTTCTCCCTTATATGTATCGCCGTATGTCCACCGGCAGGCGGCCCTTTTTCGTGGGAGCGCCCACGCTGTCCAATACGCATTTTCCCAGACCGCGGCAGGTGATGGTATCCCCCGCCGACACGGGCTTGTCCGGCTTCACACAGGTGACGTAGTTCACCTGTACGGACCCCTTTTCCACGGCCTCCGCCGCCCGGCCCCGGCTGAGAGAAAATCCCGCCGCCAGCACGTTGTCCAGCCGCAGGGAGGAGACGGTGTCCCGCAGTTCCTTCACCGCCGCATGGGGGACCGCCAGCGCCGAAAGCGGCAGCGGTGTTACGGTGAGCTTCTCCCGGCCGGCGCTGTCCCAGTTCTGCAGCAGGAAATCCGTCATGGACGGGTCCAGCAGCACCTGACAGCCGCCCTTTTCCACAAGTATATCGCCTATCTTCTCCCGGGTCAATCCCAGAGCCATCAAACTGCCCAAAAAATCCCGGTGGGTCAGGTCGCCGCCGCTGCGGCACGCGGCCCGTACCGCCGCGACCTGGTCGTCAGGCGTCTCCAGCCAGTCCGGCAGGAACACCAGCCGCCGGCGCTCCGCGCCGTCATAGCCGCCCCAGAAAATGCCGGACTCCCGCGCGCCCAGCAGCACCAGAAAGCCCTGCGCTGCAGCCTGCTCCGCAGGGGAGAGAAAGCCTGTGGTCGTGGGAATGCTCCGCGTGCGGCACTGCTCACACTTATCCCACACGCGGCTCAGCAGCAGCCGTTCCTCCGGGCTGTGGGCGGCTCTGTCCAGCAGTTCACGTCTGTCCATGTTATGCCCCCAAATTCTGCGTGCGGTACAGTGTGGCGTACACGCCGTTCTTCGCCAGGAGTTCCTGGTGGGAGCCCTGTTCGGCGACGACGCCGTCCTGTATCACCAGTATCCGGTCGGCCGAACGAATGGTGGACAGCCGGTGGGCGATGATCAGTGTCGTGCGGCCTCGGGCCAAACGGTCAAAGGCGCCCTGAATGCGGGCTTCCGTCACGCTGTCCAGCGCGGAGGTGGCCTCATCCAGTATCAGAATGGGCGGGGCCTTCAGAAACACCCGGGCGATGGCCACCCGCTGCTTCTGCCCGCCGGAGAGCAGCGCGCCCCGCTCGCCCACATAGGTGTCGAACCCGTCGGGCATGGCGCAGATATCGTCGTAGATCTCCGCCTGCCGCGCCGCCTGCTCTACCTCAGCGTCGGTGGCGTCGGGGCGGCCATAGCGAATATTCTCGCGGATGGTGTCGGCAAACAGGAACACGTCCTGCTGCACGATGCCGATGGCCCGGCGCAGGGAGCGCTGGGTGACGGCGCGGACATCGCGGCCGTCGACGGTGATGCTGCCGCTGTCCACGTCGTAGAACCGGGGCAGCAGCTGGCACAGGGTAGTCTTGCCGCCGCCGGAGGGCCCCACCAGGGCCACCGTCTCGCCGGCGGGGATGTGCAGCGTCACGTTGTGCAGCACCTCGGCCTTTTCGCCGTAGGCGAAGGAGACGTCGTTCACGTCCACGCGGCCCTGTACATGTTCGAGGGGCTGCGCGTCCGGCGCGTCCTGAATGGACGGCTCGGTGGCCATCAGCTCAATGAAGCGGTGCAGGCCCGCGAAGCCGTTGGAGAACATCTCGGCGAAGTTGGCCAGCTTGCGGATGGGACTGACGAAGGCGGTGACGTATAGGGAGAAGGTGATCAGATCCACATAGTCCATTTTCTCCCCCATGATGAGCCAGCCGCCCACGGCGATCACCGCCACCGGCAATATGCCGGTGCAGAACTCCATCACCGCGTTGAAGCGGCCCATCTCCTTGTGAAAGCCGCGCTTGGCGGTCTTGAACACCTCGTTGGCCTCGTCGAACCGCTGCTGCTGGGCTTCTTCGTTGGCAAAGGCCTTGGTGGTCCGCACGCCGGACAGGCCGGACTCAATGGCGGCGTTGATGGTGCCGGTCTTGACCTTGGCAGCCTGGGAGGCGGCGCTCATCTGCCGGCGGCGGCGCAGGGCCATGGTCAGCAGGACAGGCAGCAGCACCAGCAGCACCAGTGCCAGCTCCCAGCGCAGGGTGAACATCACCGCCAGCGCGCCCACGATGGTCACCAGGGAGATGAACAGATCCTCCGGCCCGTGGTGGGCCAGCTCCGTCAGTTCAAACAGGTCACTGGTCAGGCGGCTCATCAGCTGGCCGGTGCGGTTGCGGTCGTAGAAGTCGAAGCCCAGCTCCTGGATGTGGCGGTACAGATCGCGGCGGATATCCGCCTCCACGCGGATGCCGAAGGTGTGGCCCCAGTAGGCCACCACGAAGTACAGCGCCGAGCGCAGCACATAGGCGGCCACCACCACCGCCATGACGATGAAGAATACCCGGAACTGCCGCTGGGGCAGCCAGGTATACATGGCGGCGCGGGACACCAGCGGGAACGCCAGGTCGATGCAGGCGATGAGGAACGCGCAGGACAGGTCCAGGGCGAAGAGCCGCCGGTGGGGTTTGAAGTAGGAGAGGAATATCCGCAGGGGGCTGCGGGTCTGATAATCTTTCGTGGTCATGCTATGCCTCACTCGGTGTTTTTTTGAACATATAGTATAGCACATCGGCACGGCGTTCGCAATAGCACGGCGCCCCGGCTTGCGTGTCGGGGCGCTGCGTGCTATAATTGGGCCATGACCTGGCCGATAGGGCCGTCGATGGTGACGGCGGCGCCCAGGCCGCTGCCGGCCCCGCCCTTGTTGATGACCGCCAGCTTATGGCCGCGGTAGTACTGTATCAGCCCGGCGGCGGGATAGACCACCAGCGACGTGCCGCCGATGATGAGCACGTCTGCCTGCCGGATATAGTGGATGGCGCGGGCCATCACGTCCTCATCCAGGGACTCCTCATACAGCACCACGTCCGGCTTAATGATGCCGCCGCAGGTGCAGCGGGGAATGCCGCGGCTCTCCGCGATGCGCTCCACACCGTAGAATTTCCCGCAGCGGGTACAGTGGTTCCGCAGCACGCTGCCGTGGAGCTCAAGGACCTCCTGGCTGCCGGCCTTCTGGTGCAGGCCGTCGATGTTCTGGGTGATGACGGCCTTCAGCTTCCCCTGCCGCTCCCATTCCGCCAGCTTGCGGTGGGCGGCGTTGGGCTGGGCGTCCAGCGCCAGCATCTTGGCGCGGTAGAAGTCGAAGAACTCCCCGGTGTGCCGCTCAAAGAACGTATGGCTCAGCATGGTCTCCGGCGGGTATTTGAATTTCTGGTGATACAGGCCGTCCACACTGCGGAAGTCCGGTATCCCGGACTCGGTGGATACGCCGGCGCCGCCGAAAAACACGATGTTGTCACTGGCGTCTGTCAGTTCTTTCAGTCTGCGGATGGTGTCGTCCATACTGTCCCTCCATTTCTTTTGTAAGGAGCATACGCTATGAATATTCAGATCTTCGGAAAAAGCAAGTCCTTCGACACGAAAAAGGCGGAGCGCTGGTTCAAGGAGCGCCGCATCAAGTACCAGTACATCGACCTTGTGAGCAAGGGCGTATCGCCGGGGGAGTACCGTTCCATCCGGGCGGCCGTGGGCAGCTTCGACGCGCTGGTGGACAAGGACTGCCGGGCGTATGAGGCGCTGTACATGGCCTATATCACGCCTCAGGCGGCGGAGGAAAAGCTGCTGGAATACCCGGAGCTGTTCGCCGCACCCATTGTCCGCAACGGGAAGCAGGCCACCGTGGGCTATTGCCCGGAGATATGGCAGACGTGGGAATAGGAATAAGGGCTCTCATCCGTGCGCCGCAGGCGCACGGTTTTTTTCGGGCAGCACCGCAGCTTTCACTGTGCGGTGTTGCCCTTAGTCCGTGTAGCTGTGCTCCACCGTGACCACGGCGTAGTAATTGCCGTCCATGGCGCGGACCAGAGCGCGTATCTCCTGCGCTGCCTGGGCCGGGGTCTTGCTGCTGGAGAAGGGCAGCACCGCGTCGAAGATCAGGTTATCGTGTGTGGTGCCCCGGACCACGCGGAAGTCGTGGATGGTCAGACCGGGATCCACCTGCTTCACCAGCGCGGCCACCTGTTCCTTCAGTGCGGTGACGGAGCCGTCGGTGACGATGGGGTCCATGTGGATGACGGCGTGGCAGTGGAGCTTCTCCATCAGTTCCTTTTCAATATTGTCGATCACATCGTGCATGGCCATGATGTCCCCGTGGGCGGGGACCTCCGCGTGGAGGGTGATCATCAGACGGCCGGGGCCGTAGTCGTGGACCACCAGATCGTGTACGCCCAGCACTGTGTCGTTGGAGAGGACGATATCCCGTATCTGCTGCACCAGCGCCGGGTCGGGCGCCTGCCCCAGCAGGGGGGACAGGGTCTCTTTTGCGGCCTTGTAGGCGGAGAACAGGATGAACACCGCCACCACCAGGCCCACATAGCCGTCCACCGCCAGACCGGTCCATTTGCCGATGAGCATGGCAAGGAGCACCGCCAGGGTGGAGACGGTGTCGGAAAGGCTGTCCGTGGCGGTAGCCTCCATGGCGGCGGACTTGATCTTCCGGCCGACGGCCCGGTTGTACAGCCACATATAGACCTTCACGCACACGGAGGCGGCCATGATGGCGATAGCCATCAGGGAAAAGGTGACGGCCTCCGGATGGAGGATCTTGTCAAAGGAGGACTTGGCCAGCTCCACACCCATCAGCAGGATCAGGCCCGCTACGATCAGGCCGGATATGTACTCGATGCGGCCGTGGCCAAAGGGGTGGTCGGTGTCCGGCTTTTTGCCCGCCAGACGGAAGCCCAGCAGCGTCACCGCCGAGGAGCCGGCGTCGGACAGGTTGTTGAAGGCGTCCGCCGTGACGGCGATGGAACCGGACAGCTGTCCGGCGAAGAATTTGCCGATGAACAGCAGAATATTCAGTGCGATGCCCACAGCGCCGCACAGGGTGCCGTAGGCGCGGCGGACGGCGGGGGAGGACACGTTGTCCCGGTCAGGAATGAGCCAGCGGCTCAGCAATCGTATCATAGCAGTCGTCTCCTTTCGGCGGGTAGACCCGGCGCTTTGTCAGCCAATAGCACAGGGGGATGGCGTACAGCAGTATCTCGTAGGGGATGGCGGACATGTCCGCGCCCAGCATGGCCAGCGGGATGGACACGGAGATGTTCCAGGGGATCAGCGGCGAGAGGACGATGCCGGAGTTCTCGATGTCAAGGGCCATCTCGCCCCTGCCGTGGCCGCGCTTGGTGTAGTCGTCCTCCAGCAGCTGGTTGCACACCACCGCGCAGGTGGACTGGTTGCAGAACACCATGCTGCACACCACGGAGATCGCCGCGCAGGCGGGGAACCGCCCGGCTCTCCGGGCCAGGCGCTGGGCCAGATGCGCCGCGCTGTTCAGCACGCCCATGCCGCCCAGCAGCCCGGCGTACAGCCCGGCGCTGACGGCCATGATGGTGGCCGAGACCATGGACATCATGCCGCCGCCGGAGAGCACGTCGTGCAGCGCGCCGGGGGCGGGGAGGTAGCCCAGCACCGCATCCCGCAGGGTGGGCAGCAGAGCGCGGCCCTGGGCGAACACCGTCACCAGCAGCGCCGTCAGCGCACTGACGGCCATGGTGGGCCGGATGGGGACCTTGCACAGCGGCAGGATCAGGATCAGCAGCGCCGGGATGGCCGTCCACCAGCTGAGGCTGAAGGTGCCGGACAGCTGGTCCAGCACACCGCTGTCCACCATGGCCAGCGGGTGCGTTACGGACAGGGCGGCGTAGGCCGCGAGGCTGACCAGATAGGGCAGCCAGCCGGTGCGGTGCATCATGTGCAGGTTGTCATAGAGCTTGGTATCGGTGGCGGCGGCCACCAGCGTGGCGCTGGAGGAGGCCGGCGAGCAGCGGTCGCCGAAGTAGGCGCCGGCCACGATGGTCCCCGCCGTGATGGCCACGCTGACGCCGCCGGAGCGGGCCAGGGCCATCAGGATCACGCCCAGGGTGCCCACCACGCCGAAAGACGTGCCCAGGGCGTAGGAGATGAAGCTGGTCAGCAGGAACGTCACCAGCAGGAACAGCTGCGGCGTGATGATGCGCAGCCCGTGATAGATGAAGAAGGCGATGGTCCCGGCGCTGCGCCACAGGGCGGTGATGGCGCCGATGAGCATGTAGATCACGATCACGCAGCACATTTTGCGGCCCTGCGCCCAAGCGGCGTCCCACATGGCCCACACGGTCATCCCGCGGCGCAGGCCCAGGGCGGCGAAGGCTGCTATGCCCACCCATATCGCAAGGATCAGGGACTGGCCCAAAAGGATGCAGAGACCCACTGCGGCCAGAAACAGCAGAAAACAGAAGACAGCGCCCATGTTACCTCCCCGGGATGGTCAGCGTCATGCGGCAGCACAGATCATCCAGGTCGCTGTCGGTGGCGGCGGGCAGGCGCAGGCGTCCCCCGCATTTGGCACAGGTCAGGTCCACCGCGCCGCGGCGCACCTGCATGGTGTATTCGTGGCTGCCGCAGGCGCAGGCGATACCGCCCCGGGCGGCGATATCCTTCAGCTCGGACAGCACCTCGTACATGATGACGTTGTCGGTGAAGGCCTCATCGGGGGACGCTTTTTCCTTGGCCACCCGCAGGGCCAGACCCTCCATGGCCTTTCGCACCTGGGCCTCCTCGCCGATGTAGCAGCATAGTTCCTGCTTTGCCGGACAGGCCAGGCCGATGCCCCGGCCGTGCAGCAGCGCACCGGCGTCGCACTCCGCCTGGTGGTGCCCACCGCACACGCCGCAGGGCACCTGAAGCCGGAAGCGCAGGCCGTCCGTCTCAGCGGTCAGAGCTTCTTTGCCGCATTCACATTCCATCCGCGCCGCGGCGGCGTTCAGGGCGAAAACGCTGCGGCTGTGCAGCACGGCCTTGCCGCAGGCCGGACAGATATATCCAAAGCTACGCATTTCTTCCATGACATACGCTCCTTTGTCAACCAAAAGTCACAACAAGTTCCTGTATTATATACCATTTATTCGCTGTTTTCCAGTATTGCGGGAAAAAGAGTTTTACATTATAATGGCGCCGTTATCCCACGCTTCAAAGGATGTGATACCGTGCAGAACAGGAGCTTTGCCGCGGCGGTGAAGGCGGCGTTTCCCCATACCATCCCCATTATGACCGGCTATCTGGCCGTAGGCATGGCCTACGGCGTGCTGATGGCCTCCAAGGGTTACGGCTTTCTGTGGGCGGGCTTTGTCAGTGCCTTTGCCTTCTGTGGCAGTATGCAGTATGTGGCGATCACACTGCTGACCACGGCTTTTGATCCCCTGCAGGCCTTTGTGCTGAGCCTGATGGTCAACGCCCGGCACCTGTTTTTCTCGCTGGCGCTGCTGCCCAAGTACCGGGGACTGGGCAGGCTGCGGTATTTTATGATCTATACCCTCAGTGACGAGAACTTTTCCCTCTCCTCCTCGGTGGAGCCGCCGGAGGACACGGACCCGACGCTGTTCTACTTTGCCATGAGCTTCCTGACCTGGCTGTACTGGGTGGCGTTCTCCATGCTGGGTGGCCTGCTGGGTGGGCTCATCACCTTTGACATCACCGGCATCGACTTTGCCCTGACGGCGCTGTTCGTGGTGCTGTTCATCGAGCAGGTCGTCAAGAAAGAGAACCGCGCCCCCGGCGCTGCCGGTCTGGTGTGCGCTGTGGCGGGTCTGGCCGTTTTCGGCGCGGACAACATGGTCATCCCGGCCATGGTGCTGACCCTGGCGGTCCTGCTGCTGGGAAGGAGGAAGCTATGCGCCTAGACACGATACATTCCCTGATCATCGTGGCGATGGTGGCGCTGGCCACCCAGATCACCCGATGGACGCCGTTCCTGCTGTTCTCTGGGGACAAGAAGCTGCCGAAGGTGGTGGAGGACCTGGGCAGGCTGCTGCCGCCGGCCATGATGGGCCTGCTGGTGGTGTATAGCCTGCGCAGCACCGACCTTCTGGGCGGCAGCCACGGCATTCCGGAGGCCATCGCCGTGGCGGTGACAGCCGGGCTGCACCTGTGGCGGCGGAACACGCTGCTGTCCATTCTGGCAGGCACCGTCTGCTATATGCTGCTGGTGCAGCTGGTGTTTTGAAGATCTGCGAAAGCGCCGTCCCGAGGGACGGCGCTTTCATATTTTCCCGTAAATGGTGCACACTACGGCCAATGCTATGTTTGCGAGGTGCGTATCATGGACGTAAAACGCTTGAGCCGGCAGACCTGCCGGTTTTTGCAGCCGCCGGGAGTGGTCAGCTTTGCGGCGGTGGCGGGAAAGCTGGAGGGCGAGGGGCCGCTGGGCGGCTGCTTCGACGCTGTGGGGACGGACGCCTTCTGTGGGAAAAAGACCTGGGAACAGGGCGAGGCACAGATGCAGGCGGATGCCCTGCGTCTGGCCCTGCAAAAGGGCGGGTTGGCGGCGGAGGACGTGGACTGCGCCTTCGCCGGGGATCTGCTGAACCAGAACATTGGGGCCACGTTTGCCCTGCGGGATTTCAATATTCCCTTCTATGGGGTATATGGGGCCTGCTCTACTATGGGGGAGACACTGTCGCTGGCCGCTATGGCCGTGGCCTCCGGCGCGGTCCGTATGGCGGCGGCGCAGACCTCCTCCCACTTCTGCACGGCGGAGAGGCAGTATCGGATGCCTCTGCCCTACGGCAGCCAGCGTTCTCCTACTGCCCAGTGGACGGCCACGGCGGCGGGGTGCTGCATTCTGGGGGCCCAGGCGGAGGGACCGTATATCACCCATGTGACCCGGGGACGCATCGTGGATCTGGGTGTGACGGACATGACCAACATGGGCGCGGCCATGGCACCGGCGGCCTTCGACACCCTGCAGGCAGTGTTCCGGGACACCGGCACCGCACCCGGGGACTATGACCTGATCCTCACCGGCGACCTGGGCGATGTGGGCAGCCGCATCGTGCTGGAGCTGTTCGCCCGGGAAGGCGTGGCGCTGGAGAATTACACTGACTGCGGACTGGTGCTCTATGACCGGAAGAGACAGGATATGCACGCCGGCGGCAGCGGATGCGGCTGCTCTGCGGCGGTGCTCTGCGGCTATCTGCTGCCGGAGATGCGCCGGGGCCGGTGGCGGCGGGTGCTGTTCGCCCCCACCGGGGCGCTGCTGAGCCCCACCAGTTCATTTCAAGGGGAGAGCATACCGGGCATCTGCCACGCGGTGGTGCTGGACCGGACGAAGGAGGATGCGTGATGGAGTATCTCAATGCCTTTCTCTGCGGCGGGCTGCTGTGCGCCGTGGGCCAGATCATTCTGGACAAGACAAGCCTGACCCCGGCCCGTATTCTGACGGGCTATGTGGTGGCAGGTGTGCTGCTGCAGGCTGTGGGTGTGTATCAATATATCGTGGACTGGGGCGGCGCCGGGGCCACCGTGCCCCTGACGGGCTTTGGCTACTCCCTGGCAAAGGGTGTGGCCAAGGCTGTGGCGGAGGAGGGCCTGCTGGGTGTGCTCACCGGCGGATTGACCGCCACCTCCGGCGGAATCGCCGCGGCGGTGGTGTTTTCCCTGTTGGCGGCGCTGCTGGTGCGGCCCAAAGAAAAACGTTGACAAATACCCGGTGGGGGTATATAATGCGACCGTGATCAAAATACCCCCAGGAGGTATACGACTGTGGAAAATACTTGTTGCTGCTGCCAGGGAAAGACCAAGCACCGCACGCCAGAGGAGCAGAAAAAACTCCTGAACCGCCTGTGCCGCATTGAAGGGCAGGTGCGGGGCCTGCAGGAGATGCTGCAGAAGGACGCCTACTGTCCCGACATTCTGATACAGGTATCCGCCGTGGGCGCGGCACTGAACAGCTTTAGTAAAGAGCTGCTGGCTACCCACATCCGCACCTGCGTGGCGGATGGTATCCGACAGGGGGACGACGAGGTCATCGACGAGCTGGTGACCACGCTGCAAAAGCTGATGAAATAAGGAGATGGCAGTATGACAGAGAAATTCGTCATCACCGGCATGACCTGCGCCGCCTGCGCCGCCCATGTGGAAAGGGCCGCGGCTTCGGTGCCCGGCGTACACAGCGCGTCGGTAAATCTGATGCTGGGCTCCCTGGTGTGCGACAGGGACGAAAATGTGGACCCCGCCGCCATTGTGGCCGCCGTGACGGCGGCGGGCTACGGCGCGGCGCCGGAGAGCGAGGCCCGGCGGGACCTGCACGCGGAGCAGGACGCGGCGGTAAAGGCCATGGGTCGCCGGCTGCTGTGGTCGGTGGTGTGTCTGGTGCCGCTGTTTTACCTGAGCATGGGGCACATGATGGGACTGCCGGTGCCCATGTTCATGCACACACAGCCCTTGCTGTCGGCCTTTGTGCTGCTGGCGCTGACGGTGCCCATACTGATTTTGAACCGCAGTTATTTCACCGTGGGATTTTCCCGGCTGTTCAAAGGTGCGCCCAATATGGACTCGCTGGTGGCGCTGGGCGCGGCGGCGGGGCTGGTGTACAGCCTGATCGAGATGGGCCTGCTGGCGGCGGGAAAGGTCACGGGTATGCCGGACCTGTACTTCGAGTCGGCGGGCATGATATTGGCGCTGGTGACGGTAGGTAAGTACCTGGAGGAGCGCTCCAAGGGCAAGACGACCGGAGCCATCACCGCCCTGCTGGCGCTGGCGCCGGAGTCCGCCGTGGTGCGTAGGGACGGCAAGGAGGTCACCGTCCCCACCGAGGACATCAAGGCCGGCGAGACGGTCATCGTCCGGCAGGGGGGGCGTATCCCCGTGGACGGCACCGTGACGGCGGGCAGCGGCACCGTGGACGAGTCCGCCCTTACCGGCGAGAGTATGCCGGTGGAGAAGACTGCGGGCGGCAAGGCGGTGTCCGCCACCATCCTCACCGGCGGCTATCTGGAGCTGACGGCGGACCGGGTAGGCGCGGATACCACTCTGTCCCAGATCATTCAGCTGATGGAGCAGGCCGCCAGCGGCAAGGCACCTATCAGCCGTCTGGCGGATAAGATCAGTGCCGTGTTCGTGCCGGTGGTCATTTCCATCGCGCTGCTGGCGGCTATCCTGTGGGCTGCGGTGGGCGGCATGGGTGTGCGCTTCTGCCTGTCCATCGCCATCGCCGTGCTGGTGATCTCCTGCCCCTGCGCTCTGGGCCTGGCCACGCCGGTGGCCATCACTGTGGCTACGGGCAAGGCGGCGGAGCAGGGTATTCTGGTAAAATCCGCCGCCAGCCTGGAACTGATGGGCCGGGTGGATACGGTGGTGCTGGACAAGACCGGTACCGTCACCGAGGGTAAGCCCCGGGTGACGGATGTGCTGTGCGCAGACGGCATGGACGAGGACACGCTGCTGTCCGCCGCCGCGTCGCTGGAAAAGCCTTCCGAGCACCCGCTGGCCGGGGCCATTGTGGCCGAGGCGGAAAAGCGCGGTTTGGTCCTGCAGCCGGTGTCCGACTTTACCGCCGTGGCCGGCGGCGGTGTTGCCGCCCGGGCGGAAGGTACATTACTGCTGGCGGGAAATGAGGCATTTATGGAGACGTCCGGCGTGGCCGTCAGCGAGGAGATGAAGTCCGGCGCGGCCAGACTGGCGGAGGACGGTAAAACGCCGCTGTTTATCGCCGCAGGTACATCGCTGCTGGGGGTCATCGCCGTGGCGGACGTGGTCAAGGCGGACAGCGCCGCCGCCATTGCCGCCCTGCGGGAGATGGGCTGCGACGTGGTGCTGCTCACCGGCGACAACCAGCGCACGGCGGACGCCATTGCCCGGCAGGTGGGCGTCAGCCGGGTCATCGCCCAGGTGCTGCCCCAGGACAAGGCCCGCGTGGTGCAGGGGTTGCAGGCCGAGGGCAAGAGGGTGGCCATGGTGGGCGACGGCATCAACGACGCCCCGGCGCTGGTGACGGCGGATGTGGGCCTGGCCATCGGCGCGGGCACAGATGTGGCCATCGAGTCGGCGGACATCGTGCTGATGAAGAGCAGCCTTATGGATATCGCCGACGCGGCAGCCCTGTCCCGGGCCACCCTGCGGAACATCCGTCAGAACCTGTTTTGGGCGTTCTTCTATAATTCTGTGGGCATCCCGGTGGCGGCGGGTGTGCTGTATCCGGCCTTTGGGATCACCCTGAACCCCATGATCGCCGCCGCGGCCATGAGCCTGAGCAGCGTGTGCGTGGTCAGCAACGCCCTGCGTCTGCGGGGCTGGAGGGGCCGCAGACGGGAGGAAACGCCGACTGCAAAAGAGCCGCAGCCGGTGCAAAATATAAATAATAACGAAAGCAGTAAGGAGGATACCGCTATGAAAAAGACCATCACTATCAAAGGCATGATGTGTGCCCACTGCGTCTCCCATGTGGAGAAGGCGCTGACCGCCCTGGGCGTACAGGCGGACGTGGATCTGGCGTCCGGGACCGCCGTCGTCACCGGCAACGCCAGTGACGAGGCGCTGAAGAAGGCTGTCACCGACGCCGGTTACGAGGTCGTGGAGATCAAGTGATGCAAAAAAGAGCACCCCCGCAAGGGGGTGCTCTTTTTTATGCGCTTTTACGCGGCACCGTCAGTCTCGGTTTCCTCGACAACGGGAGCGGTCTGCGCGGCGGTGCGGGTGACGCTGTCAGCGGTGAGGATGGTGCCCTCGCCGTCGGCGAAGCGGATGGCGACGCTGTCGCCTACATTGAAGATGACCGCCTCCGGCTGCTGCGCGGCGGAGATGACGTAGTAGTGCTCGTCACCGGTCAGGCGCAGGTAGTAGAGGGTATTGCCGTCCACCACGGCGGAGCGGATATCCTCCAGCACACCGATGACTTCGTTCTGGCCCGTCAGGGGCAGGTCGGCGTCATCGGCGGATACCAGACCCTTCTCCGCCAGGATGCGGCGGTAGTTGGCCTCACACTGGGCCACCGTGTCGCCGGTGGCCACGATCTGGTACTGGCTGACGTTGACCATGGCGTACATCTTCACCAGGCCCGCCGCGTCCTTCAGCGCCATGAAATAGGTGGGTTGCTCCGCCACGTTCAGCAGCAGTGGGAAGGTAGCGGTGTACTTCATCTGCTGCACCTGACCCTGGGCGGACTCCATGGCGGAGTACTCCTCCGCGCCGGCTACGGCGTAGAACCGCGTCTCCTTGGTGCGCTGGTTGGACAGAATGAAGCCCACATTGGACTCGTCGGACACCACGGAGGTCACGCCGGTATACATATACACATCGTCGCCGATGGCGATGTAGTTATAGCCCTCGGTGGTGACGGTCACCTCGCGCTGGCCGAACAAGGAGTTCCAGAAGCCGTTGATATAGGTGCCGTGATAATCGTACTGCTGGATGATAAGCTCAGCGGTGTAGACGTGATCCACCCACGAGGGGATATCCGCCACATCGTAGTACACCGTCTCGCCGGTAACGGCGTTCACCAGCGCCGCGCCGGTGATATCCGTGCCGCCGAACAGGCCGATGGTGCGGTCGATCCGCGGGCAGACCCACCACGGACGACCCTCCTCGTCGATCTCGAAGGCAGGCTCGTCAAAAATGAAGGTGGGATAGTGGAAGCGGAGATAGCGGTAGAGATTGCGGCTGAAATGCTCGGCGGGCGTATAGCGGATGCCCTCCTCCAGCCGCACCACCTCCACATTCTGGGTCACCATGTCGATGATGAGGTAGGCGGGCAGGCCGCTTTGCCGGTTATTCAGCCACTTGATCCAATCGCCGTAGCGCAGGGCCGTGACCCGGACGGGGCGGCCCTTATAGTTGATCTGGGTATAGTCATCGTCCACCTCGAACTGGG
>OLXG01000273.1_pt1 | contig 22197 bp, 17 predicted proteins | sample 1673861 | NCBI WGS metagenome assembly OLXG01 (sample SAMEA103958130, study PRJEB25191) | human gut metagenome | biome: human-associated habitat [ENVO:00009003]; feature: intestine environment [ENVO:2100002]; material: feces | place: Germany | collected 2013/2015
TGATATAGAGCTTAGCCGTTCACTGCTTCTTCTGATGCGGATGCTGTAAAACTGTTATCAGAAGCCGGTGATCCTTCTTCTGGATGAGTATGATGTTCCCATTGCAAAAGCCAGCAGCAACGGATATTATTCGCAGATGCTGGACGTGATGCGGGCTATGATGAGCACCACGCTCAAAGACAACACCTCCCTCAACTTTGCTGTTGTTACTGGCTGCCTGAAAATTGCCAAAGAAAGCATCTTCACCGGGACGAACAATTTTGTTTCGGACACGATTCTTTCTCCCCGGTTGAGCGAATCCTTTGGTTTTACACAGGCAGATGTAGATCAAATGCTGAAAGATGCTGGTCTTGAATCGCAGTCTGCTGAAATCAAGGCATGGTACGACGGTTATCATTTTGGCGATGCAGACATTTATTGTCCGTGGGACGTAATCAGTTATCTGCGGGATTTCCAGTATGGTGTAGCACAGAAGCCGAAAAGCTATTGGAAAAACACCAGTGATAACGCCATCATCCGTTCTTTCATCGACTATGCAGGCGACAATATCACCACAAAGCTTGAAACTCTGATGGCTGGCGGCTCTATTATTCAGCATATTGAAGAAAACCTGACCTACGATTATCTGCACTCCTCTGAGGAAAATCTTTGGAGTGTGTTGTATCTGACAGGCTATCTGACCAAGGTGCGGGATAAGGATCTGACAGATTCGCTGCCGGATGGCTGCTCTGCGTTGATGATTCCCAATGCAGAGATTCGGGAAATTTTTGAAACCACTGTAAGCAAATGGTTTGATGACAGTGCAAAGGCATGGAACCGCAGCCCGTTGTTTGATGCAGTCTGGAGCGGAAACAGCGAAGCTTTGACAAAAGAAATGACCAAGCTGCTTCGCATGACCATCAGCTACCATGACTATCGGGAGGATTTTTACCACGCTTTCCTTGCAGGCATCTTTACTGGTGCTGGCTATGTGGTGGAATCCAACAAAGAGCATGGCGAGGGGCGCAGCGATGTTATTGTAAAGGATATCCGCAATGGCCGTGTGGCAATTTTTGAAGCCAAGTATGCCAAAACTCTGGATGCTCTGCCGGATGCCTGTGATACTGCCATTCAGCAGATCAATGACCGGATGTATGCAGCGGACTTCCGGGACGACTATGATGACATCCTCTGCTATGGCATTGCATTCTTCAAAAAACGCTGTATGGTAAGGAAAAAATAATTATCTACTGGGGAGTATCTTCGGATGCTCCTCTTTACTTTTGCAGGGCAGTCCGAGTGGATTGTCCTGTTTTTATTTGGAGGCACACAATGAAAGAAGAAAAAATCAAAGTCCTTGCGCTCCTGCCAATGGAGCTGCCAAAGGAGATCGAGCTGGACAACACCCTTGAAGCCATGCAGAAATTTGTAGGCGGGCTGATCGAATGCATCACATTGAGTGATACCGGTTCAGAGGTCACACTGGTCTGCAATGATGAAGGCAAGCTGCTTGGCCTGCCGCTCAATCGTCCGCTGTGGGATGGAGCCGATGTTCTTGCCGGGCCGGGATTTCTGGCCGGATGCGACAACGAAGGGAATCTGACTTCCCTGCCGCAGAGTGCAATGGATTTCTACAAAGAGAAATTCAGAGCTTTTATCGAAAAAATCAAAAAGCGCAAGCTGAACTACGCTGCCATGCGTGCAGACGGCGAACTGCCAAGAGAGGAATACCAAGCCCTTTGCAAACAGGCAGACGACGAGGTCGCCCGCTTGGAGCAGGAACTGAAAGCCCTCTCCCCTGCGCCCGATCCCCAGACGGTTTCTTCGGACATGAAAGCGATCTACGATTTTCTCTCTCAGAAGGTCGATGTGCACGGTGCCCGTCTTGCTCCCGAATTGATTGACCAGTTCGTTGAAGTGGTCACCCCCATTGCCGATTACTCCTACCGCTGGAAGCTGAACACCGGCTGCAAGAAGTCCAAAGAGGAGCGCGCCAATCTGATGGCTGTGTCGGAAAAGCCCATCCTCACCTTCACCATCGACTTTGAAACCGCCAAGCGTTACCGGGAAGCCAACAAGATGCCCCACCAGTTCCGCCGTGCAGCGTGGACCGACCTGACCGTGGAGGTGTATCTGTGATGCTTCTGGGAAGCAGCTCTGTGTTAAACGCAATTCACCTCATACATGAGCAAACAAATAAGGCCCACCGCCAAAATTGACGATGAGCCTTATTTTATGCTTGATTTTTAACGATAATTCGCCATAAAATCCTTATGCTCTCGGATTTTTGATAGCAGCCTGTGCAGCGGCCAGACGTGCGATCGGCACACGGAAGGGAGAGCAGCTGACGTAGTCGAGGCCAACGTTGTGGCAGAACTCGACGCTCGTGGGGTCGCCGCCGTGCTCGCCGCAGATGCCCAGGCCCAGGTCGGGGCGGGTCTCGCGGCCGTCGTGTGCAGCCATCTTGACCAGCTTGCCGACGCCGATCTGATCCAGATGCTGGAACGGATCGCTCTCGTAGATCTTGTTCTCGTAGTAAGCACCCAGGAACTTGGCAGCGTCATCACGGCTGAAGCCGAAGGTCATCTGGGTCAGGTCGTTGGTGCCGAAGCTGAAGAACTCAGCTTCCTTGGCGATCTCGCCTGCGGTCAGGGCAGCGCGCGGGATCTCAATCATGGTACCGACCTGGTACTTCATATCGACGCCTGCAGCAGCAATCAGTTCGTCAGCAACCTTGACGACAACGTCCTTGACGAACTTCAGCTCCTTGACCTCGCCAACCAGCGGGATCATGATGTGCGGGGTGATCATGTAGCCGGTCTCAGCGGAGACGTTCAGGGCAGCCTTGATCACAGCGCGGGTCTGCATAGCAGCGATCTCGGGATAGGTAACAGCCAGACGGCAGCCACGGTGACCCATCATGGGGTTGAACTCGTGCAGGCTGACAACAACGTTGTTCAGCTCCTCGGTGGTCATACCCATGTCCTTAGCCAGAGCCTCGATGTCCTCGGCCTTGGTGGGCAGGAACTCATGCAGCGGCGGATCCAGATAACGGATGGTCATCGGACGCTCGCCCATGATGCGGTACATAGCGGTGAAGTCGGCCTCCTGGAACGGCTCGACCTTAGCCAGGGCAGCCTTGCGCTCCTCAACGGTACGGGCGCAGATCATCTCACGGACAGCCTTGATGCGGTCCTCGGCGAAGAACATGTGCTCGGTACGGCACAGACCGATGCCCTCGGCACCCATGTCAACGGCGTTCTGCGCGTCGCGCGGGTTGTCGGCGTTTGTCATGACCTTCATCTGGCGGTTTGCGTCAGCCCAGCCCATGAAGCGCTTGAAGTTGGCGTTCTCGGTGGAAGCGACGGTAGCGATCTGGCCCTCGTAGACGTTGCCGGTGGAGCCGTCGATGCTCATCCAGTCACCCTCGTGGAAGGTGTGGCCGTTGATGGTGATGACCTTGGCGTCATAGTCGATGGCGACGTTGTTATCGTTGCCGCAGCCGGAGACGCAGCAAGTGCCCATGCCGCGGGCGACGACAGCAGCGTGGCTGGTCATACCGCCGCGGACGGTCAGGATGCCCTGAGAGACCTGCATGCCGACGATGTCCTCGGGAGAGGTCTCGAGACGGACCAGAACGACCTTCTTCCAGGCATCGTCCTTGACCTTCTCCTCGGCCTCCTCAGCAGAGAATACGACGCGGCCGCAGGCAGATCCCGGAGAAGCGGCCAGGCCCTTGCCGATTGCCTCGGCGGCCTTCAGAGCGGCAGCATCAAACTGCGGGTGCAGCAGGGTGTCCAGCTGCTTGGGCTCGACGCGCAGAACAGCGGTCTTTTCGTCGATAACGCCCTCGTCGACCAGGTCGCAGGCGATCTGCAGAGCAGCCTGAGCGGTGCGCTTGCCGTTACGGGTCTGCAGCATGAAGAGCTTGCCATCCTCGATGGTGAACTCCATGTCCTGCATATCCTTGTAGTAGTTCTCGAGGCGGGTTGCGATCTCAACGAACTGATCGTAGACCTCGGGCATCTCCTCATGCAGCTTGCTGATGGGAGAAGGAGTACGGATACCGGCGACGACGTCCTCGCCCTGTGCGTTGATCAGGTACTCGCCCATCAGCTTCTTTGCGCCGGTGGCGGGGTCACGGGTGAATGCAACGCCGGTGCCGGAACGATCACCGGAGTTGCCGAATGCCATCTGCTGCACGTTGACAGCGGTGCCCCACTCGTAGGGGATCTCGTTCATCTTACGATAGACGTTGGCGCGGGGGTTGTCCCAGGAGCGGAAGACGGCCTTGACGGCGCCGATCAGCTGCTCTTTGGGGTCCTGCGGGAACTCTTCGCCCTGCTTCTCCAGGTAGATGGCCTTGAACTCCTTGACGAGTTCCTTCAGGTCCTCAGCGTCCAGCTCGATATCCTGCTTAACGCCCTTGCGCTCCTTCATAGCGTCGATGCGCTCTTCAAAGAAGCTCTTGCCCAGCTCCATGACGACGTCAGAGTACATCTGGATGAAGCGGCGGTAGGAGTCATAAACAAAGCGCTCAAACTTGGGATCGGGGTTGCCCTTGATCATGGCGGCGACAACGTCGTCATTGAGACCGAGGTTGAGTATGGTGTCCATCATGCCGGGCATGGAAGCGCGCGCGCCGGAACGGACGGAAACAAGCATGGGGTTGTTGAGGTCGCCGAACTTCTTGCCGTTGATCTCTTCCATCTTCTCGACGTACTGCATGATCTCAGCCATGATGTCGTCGTTGATCTTGCGGCCATCCTCATAATACTGGGTGCAGGCTTCGGTGGTGATGGTGAAGCCCTGAGGAACGGGAAGCCCTATGTTGGACATCTCCGCAAGGTTCGCACCCTTGCCGCCCAAAAGCTCACGCATGTTTGCGTTGCCTTCAGAAAACAGATAGACGTATTTCTTACTCATTAATTTTTCGATCCTTTCTTTTGTCGAATACATAAATATTGCAATCAGCCACTGCTTAGAATAACATAAACCGACGTTAATAACAATATGATTTGTGCACAAATCTCCGTCTATTTATTCACAATTTGCAGGAAACGTTCACAAATCGCTAATTTTTTCACAGATTGACACAAATTGTCCCGCGTCGAGCGCTTCCCCGCGGACGCGCGCGTCGAGGCCGCAGGCCGTCACGGCGTGCTCTATATCCGCCTTGTCGAGGCCGAGACCGGCGGACAGCGCGTTGACAAGCGTCTTGCGGCGCTGGTTGAAGGCCGCGCGGACGATGCGGAAGAAAAGCGCCTCGTCACGCACGGGATAGGGCTTCTCCGCGCGCCGCGTGAGGCGGATGACGCTGGAGGTGACCTTCGGCTGCGGGATGAAGCAGCCGGGCGCGACGTCAAAAAGCAGCTCACACGTCATATACCACTGCACGAATATGCCGAACGCGCCGTAATCCGGGGTGTTCGCCGGGGCGCAGATGCGCCGCGCGGCCTCGCGCTGGATCATGACGGTGATGGTGTCGAACTCGCCGCTTTCTATGAGCGCGGTGAGCACAGGCGTCGTCACGTTATAGGGCAGATTCGCGCACACGACGGGGCGCAGCCCGGCGAAATGCCGCGCCGCAAGTGCGTGGATATCCTGCCGGAGGATGTCGCCGAAGATAAGATCAACATTAGCGCAGCCGGAAAGCGTCTCTGCGAGGACGCCCTTAAGCGATTCGTCCAGCTCCACCGCTGCGACCTTGCCCGCGCGCAGGGAAAGCTCCTTCGTCAGGCAGCCTATGCCGGGGCCGATCTCAAGAACGCCGGTATTTTCATCGAGCCCGGCGCTGTCCGCGATATCGCGCGGCACCCATGAGGCCACGAGGAAGTTCTGCCCCAGCGATTTTGAGAAGCGGAAGCCGTGGCGCGCAAGCAGCGCGCGAACCTCGTTTATATCCGTAAGCTCCATGCTCACTTCATCTTTCTGTAGCGGAGCCACTGGCCCGCAAGGCACATGCAGATTAGCACAGTTCCGCAGAGCTTGGCGAAAAGCTGCGCGTCGCTGTAGGCGTAGAGCACGACGAGCGCGAATACGGCGATGACCGACCAGATTATCGCGGCGACGAGATAAAACACGGGACTTTTATTCATGGCTGCCTCCTTGCTTGTTCTTCAATATTTTTTCATAGCACTGGCGCGCGGGATCGTGCCCCGCCTCGCAGGCGATGTTGACGTTGCCCCTGTAGCGGAAGCCGCTTTCGCGCAGGAGGCGCTGCATGGACTTGTTCTTGCGGTGGGTGTCGCTGCGGATGCACCGCAGGCCGTACTCCCCCGCCTGCTTTTCCGTGCATTTTATAATGAACTCCGCTATCCCGCTGCCGCGGTATTCCGCCGCGACCGCCGCGCGGTGCAGCACGCAGTAATGCATGTCGGCGCTCCACTTGCCGTCGGTAATATTGAGATAGCTGTCCTCCTCGCGCGTGGAGAGAGTGAAGAAGCCCGCGATATCACTGCCGTGGGTGACGACGAAGCACTCGCCCCGCTCCATATCGCGCAGGAACGCGGCCTCGTCCGGGTAAGCGCCCTGCCACTGGTCGATGCCATGCTTTTTAAGACTGCGGCGGGCGTCGTCCGTGATGCGCAGGATGTCCGCCATATCGTCCGGCCGCGCTGGCCTGTAGGCAAGCTCCTCCGTCAGTTTTTTGCGCGTTGCGTCCTTTTTTATCTCTTCCATAAGCGCGATGTCCTCCTTATCCGTCAGCTTCAATTTTGCGAACATATCCGGCCTTTTGGCCATGGTGCGCTCAAGCTGTTTTTTGCGCCGCCATTTATCCACCTTGCTGTGGTCGCCGTTTATGAGCACCTCCGGCACGGCGCGCCCCTCCCAGACCTCCGGGCGGGTATACTGCGGGTACTCCAGCAACCCATCCCAATGGCTTTCGCCGGTGTAGCACTGCTCGTCCGCCAGCACGCCGGGAACGAGGCGGCACACGGAGTCCGCCACGGCCATGGCGGCGATCTCCCCGCCGGTCAGGACGAAGTCGCCAAGCGAGATCTCCTCATCAACGCAGGCCTCTATAAAGCGCTCATCCACGCCCTCATAATGGCCGCAGACGAGCACAAGATGGTCGTAATCGCGGCGGAGGCGCTTGGCCGTCTCCTGCGTATAGGGCTGCCCCTGCGGAGACATATAGATAACTCTGGAGTGGCGGCCGGAGGCGGTGCTCATCACGTGCGCAAGGCAGGATTTGAGCGGCTGGGCCATCATGACGCAGCCGAAGCCGCCGCCATATGGATAATCGTCCACCTGACACTGGCGGTTCTCCGTGAAATCGCGTATCTGGACGCAGTTTATCTCCACTATCCCCTTTTTCGCGGCGCGGCCGATTATGCTTTCATGCAGGACGGCGTCCACCGTGGCGGGGAAAAGCGTCATTATATCTATGCGCATTTCGCTTTTCATGTCACATGCCCTCTATAAGATGGACGGTGATGACCCCGGCCTCGGCGTCAGTCCTGAGGATGAACTCCGGCACGGCGGGGATAAGGTGCTCCTTCTCGCCGCGCACGACGTAAATGCGCGAGGCGGGCGTTTCCATGATGCTCTCAAGCGTGCCGACATCACCGCCGGTTTCATCGACGACGCGCGCGCCGATGATATCCTGCAAAAAGTACGCGCCGCGCGGCAATGGCGCGTCCGCCCTGTCGATATAGACCGTCCGTCCCTTGAAGCGCATTGCGGAATTGACATCGTCCACCCCGTCGAGCTTTGCAAGGAGGAAGCCCTTATGCTCCCGCGCGGAGAGCAGCCTGATGGGCGTACCGTCCACGAACACGCGCCCGCATTTTTTCAGGAAGGACGGCGAATCCAGCCAGACCTCTATCTTGATCTCACCGGCAACGCCGTGCGTATTTGTGATGCGGCCGGCTTCAATATACTGCTGTTTTTCCATATTTCAAGCGCGGCGAAGCGCCGCTCCTCCGTTTCTGATAGAAAACAGCTTATTATAGCACGGCAATGCAGCATTTGCCAAGAAAAACATGCGCCTTATGCGGCGGTGAGCTTGAGGCCGACTATTCCGGCGAGCAGGAGCGCGGCGAAGAATATGCGCGCCGCCGTGACGGGCTCTTTGAAGAAAACTATGCCGACGATGACGGAACCCAGCGCGCCTATCCCCGTCCAGACGGCGTAAGCCGTGCCGAGGGGCAGCGTCTTTGTCGCGCGCGCAAGCAGCGCGAAGCTGACGGCCATACCCGCGAAGGTCAGCAGCGTCCAGCCAAGCTTCGTAAAGCCCTCTGAAAGCTTCATGAACGTCGCCCAGACGACCTCAAATATTCCCGCGACACCCAGCATTACCCATGCCATAAACATTGTCCTCCTTATAAAAAAGAATAAAAAATGCGCCCGCCCCCGCATCTTCAATGGCCTAACGATGCGGAAGCCAACGCTTCGCCCCGCCCGGCGGCGGGGATGAGGGTACAATATCATATAAGGCGGGGCTTGTCAAGCGCGGGGAGCAAAAAACCGGGGTGGAAAACCACCTCGGTCTTTCTCTTTCAGTCCATAATCTCGACTGAGACTTTTTTGCCCTTTCTCTGGGCGACGGCCCGCATAAGTATACGGATCTGCTTGACGATCCTGCCCTGCCGGCCAATGACCTTGCCCATATCACCGTCAGCGACGCGAACCTCATAAACGGTCTCGCCGTCGGCCTTGCGCTCGGTCACAGAGACTTGCTCCGGATTATCCACAAGACTCTGCACAATGTAGGTCAAAAGTTCTTTCATGCAGGTTGATGCTCCTTATCACGCCTCGACCTTTTTCAGCAGGCCGCGGACTGTATCGGTAGGCTGTGCGCCGTTTGCGATCCAGTACTTTGCACGCTCCATGTCAACCTTGATCTTGTCGGTCTCTGCGGAGGGATCGTACTGGCCGATCTCTTCGATGAAACGACCGTCGCGGGGGCAGCGGGAGTCTGCAACGACGATGCGGTAGTAGGGAGCCTTCTTAGCGCCCATTCTGCGCAGTCTGATTTTTACCATGTGTATATTCACCTCCATAATATTTCTTGATATATTACAAAACGCTTTCGCGTATTGTAAGCTTAAAAACCGGGGAAGCCGCCCATGCCGCCAAAACCGCCGAAGCCGCCGGGCATCCTGCCCATCTTCTTCTGGAGCTTCTTCATGTTCTTGCCGGAGAACTGCTTCATCATCTGCTGCATCGCGTCGAACTGCTTCAAAAGGCGGTTGACATCCACAACGGACGTGCCGGAACCGGCGGCGATGCGCTTCTTCCTGCTGGAATTGAGCACGGAGGGGTTCTCCCTTTCGGCGGACGTCATGGAGAGGATGATGGCCTCCTGCCGCGCCATGGACTTTTCGTCTATCTTCGCGCCCTTGAGCGCCTTCGCGTCAAGGCCGGGGATCATGCCGGCGATATCGCCCAAATCGCCCATACTCTTGAGCTGACCCATCTGGTCAAGGTAATCGGCGAGGGTGAAGCGGTTGGCGCGAAGCTTTTCCGCGGCCTCAAGCGCCTTCTTCTCGTCGAAGCTCTGCTCCGCCTTTTCTATGAGCGTGAGCACGTCGCCCATGCCGAGGATGCGCGAGGCCATGCGGTCGGGATGGAAGGGCTCTATCATGTCGAGCTTCTCGCCCACGCCGATGAACTTGATGGGCTTGCCCGTGGCCGCCCTAATGGAGAGCGCCGCGCCGCCCCTTGCGTCGCCGTCGAGCTTTGTGAGCATGACGCCGGTAATGCCGAGCGCCTCATCAAAGGCGGTGGCCGCGTTCACGACGTCCTGACCTGTCATGGCGTCCACCACGAGAAGGATCTCAGCAGGCTCGACCGCGTCGCGGATGTCCTGCAGCTCCTTCATGAGCGCCTCATCTATATGCAGGCGGCCGGCCGTGTCGAGAAAGACAAGGTCGTTGCCGTGCTTCTTGGCGTGTTCCACCGCAGCCCTGGCAATGTCCACGGGGTTCGTCTGCCCCATCTGGAACACGGGGATGTTGAGCTGCGCGCCGACAGTCTCAAGCTGCTTTATGGCGGCGGGCCTGTAAATGTCACACGCGGCGAGAAGCGGGCGCTTGCCCTGCCGGCGCATATACCCGGCGAGCTTTGCCCCGTTCGTCGTCTTGCCCGCGCCCTGAAGGCCGACGAGCATAACCACGCTTGGCGCCTTGGAGCTGATGTTGAGCTTCTGATTCTCCCCGCCCATGAGCTTGCACAGCTCTTCATTGACTATTTTAATGACCATCTGCGCCGGGGAAAGCGCTTCAAGCACGTCCGCGCCCGTGGCGCGCTCCGTCACGGTCTTTGTAAAGTCCTTGACGGCCTTATAGCTGACGTCCGCCTCAAGAAGGGCAAGGCGAACCTCGCGCATGACTTCCTTCACGTCCGCCGGGGTCAGCCGCCCCTTGCCGCGCAGCTTTTTGAAGGCGGCATTAAGTTTTTCACTCAAGCTTTCAAAAGCCATCGGTCTACCTCATAAAACATCCTGCCGGATCTCATCCAGCTCCTTTGCGGCGGCTGTGACGATGTCCAGCGCCTCACCGGTGCAGAGCTTGCCCAGCCGCGCAAGCTGTTCGTCCAGCCTTTCAAGCACCTTCTGCGTGGCGGAAAAGCGGGCGACAAGCCCCGTTTTTTCCTCCATACCGCGCATCGCGCCCTCCGCGCGGCGGATATTATCCCACACGCCCTGGCGGGAGACGCCAAGCTGCTCGGCAATTTCGGCAAGAGAAAGATCCTCATTATAATGCAGATCATAGCACTCGCGCTGCTTTTCCGTGAGAAGCTCCCCGTAAAAGTCAAGCAGCATACTTCGCATAAGTCTGCCATCCTCCACGGCGTGCCCTCCTGTCAAGCTTTTTACCTTTGCAGAGTATACACCGGCTTCATGCCGCTGTCAAGTATTTTTTCTTGTCAGGCGGCGCGGTGGGATAAAATCTGCATATTAATTCCTGCATTGGGAAAAATGGACGTATATGCCCCGCGCGGGCAAACCTACAGCAAGAGGAAAGATAAGTTTATGGACACCATGAATTCCGCCATATACATTGAAAACGACAGGCTTTTCGACTACGCCGCGGCCGCGGCGCGGCTGCTCACGCCCGGCGGCGAACGCACGGGGCGCGGCGACGCGCACAGGATGCAGAAGCGCTACAGGGAGATAAAGCACTGTCACGCGGAGATTGCGCGGCGCTTCGGCAGTATGCCGTCGCCCCCGGCGGCCTGCGAATGGCTGCTGGACAACTGGTACATGATAGAGCGCGAATACCGCGCGTCCGTGCCGCAGATAGTGGCCGCGCGCCGCCTGAGGCGCTGCACGGAGGGCACGCTGCCCGGCGCGCTGGCGCGCACGCTGCTGCTGTCAGGCCGGGGCGAGGTCACAGCGGAACGCTTCGGGATATTTTTAAAGGGCTTTCAGTCCGTGACGGTGCTGCGGCGCGCGGAGCTGTGCCTTCTGCCGGCGTATCTGAGCGCCGCCGTTATAGAAAGCGTGGCCGGGGTATGCCGCGAAATGCGCTACGCCTCCGAGACGGAGGACTACGCCAAGCGGCTGGAGGCGCTGTTCGGCACGCTGCGGCTGTTCGCCGTGCTGGACACGGAAAAGCTCGTGAACGCCGCCGACGTGACGGGCGGCATCCTCGCGCGCGACCCGGCGGGCGAATACGCGCGCATGGACGCGGGCACGAAGCTGGACTATCTGCGGCGCGTGGAGGCGCTTGCCCGGCGCGAGGGCGTTGAGGAGCACGTATATGCGCGCCGTCTCATAAAGCGCGCGGCGCAGGACAAAAGGCACATAGGCTTCTACCTCTTCCCCGCGCGCGGGCGGCAGGCGGCGGCGTGGTATATCGGGGCAAACGTGCTGACGGCGCTTTTCATGACGCTGCTTCTGGCGTTCATGTTTCAAAACGCGGCGGCGGCGCTGCTTCTGCTGCTGCCGGTGTCAGAGCTCGTGAAGAGCCTTATCGACTTCATACTGCTGCACATAGTGCGCCCGCGGCGGCTGATGCGCATGGACATGCGCGCCGGTGTGCCGGAGGCGGGGCGGACGGTGTGCGTGATATCCACGCTTCTCGGCGGGGAGACCGACGTGAAGCGGCTGGAGGAGCTGTACCGCGCGTGCGTGAGCGAGGGCGTGAACCTCAGCTTCGGGCTGCTGGCCGACCTGCCGGTGGCGGACAGCGCCGAGGCCGACGGAGACGAGGCGCTTATCCGCCCCGTGCGCGAGGCCGTGACGCGCCTGAACCGCAGATACGGCGGGCGCTTTTATCTTTTCACCCGCGGCCGAAGCTTCGACGGGGAGCGCTACAGCCCACGCGAGCGCAAGCGCGGCGCGATAATGGAGCTTGCAAAGCTCATCTGCGACGAACCGAGCGAGCTCGAGGTGACGGGCGAAAGAGACGCGCTTATCGGAACGAAATATATACTGACGCTCGACAGCGACACGCGGATATATCCCGGCGCCGCCGGGGAGCTTATCGGCGCGATGCTGCACCCGCTCAACCGCCCCGTGATAGACGCGCGCACAAAGGCCGTCACGGCGGGACACGCCATCGTGCACCCGCGCATCGACACGGAGCTTTCAAGCTCCGCCGAGACGGACTTCGCCCTGATATTCGCCGGGGCGGGCGGAAGCGACCCCTACGGCAGTCTGTGCGGAGAGCTGTACATGGACGCGTTTTCAAGCGGCGGCTTCGCCGGGAAGGGCGTGATAGACGCGCGTGCCCTGCTGGAGTGCACGCGGAGCTTTCCGGAGGGACGGATACTCAGCCACGACGCACCGGAGGGCGCATATCTGCGCGGCGCATACATGGGCGACGCGGAGTTTTCGGACCGCTTCCCGGCAAAGCCGCTTGCATACTACAAGCGCCAGCACCGCTGGATACGCGGCGACTGGCAGAACATTCCCTTCATATTCGCGCGCGGACTGAGCGACATCGACAGGTGGCGGCTGATAGACAGCCTGCGCCGCAGTCTTATCGCCCCGGCAACGCTTGCGGCCATCACGGCGGGCTTCTTTCTGCCCGGAAGCGGGCTGCGCGTGGCGGCGTGGGCGGCGCTGCTGGCCCTGCTGGCAAGGCTTTTTCTGTCGCTGGCGGAGGGCGGCATGTCCCGCCGCGGCAGCGGGAGGATACGGCGCTACACGCGCATACTGTCCGGCGTGGGCGGCGCGATAGTGCAGACCTTCATACGGCTGTGGCTGCTGCCATATGAGGCGTGGATATCCCTGACGGCGATAGCGGCGGCGCTGTGGCGGATGCTGGTGTCGCACAGGCGGCTGCTGCAATGGCAGACGGCGGCGCAGGCGGAGGGCGGGGGCTCTCTGGCGCGGCACGTGCGGGCGATGTACTTCCCCGTGCTGCTGGGGCTTGCGCTGACGCTGCTGTGCCCCGCCGTGATAGGCAAGTCCGCGGGGCTGATGTGGCTTTTGTCACCGGCGGCGGCCTTCGCGCTGTCTCTGCCCGCGCACAGGGAGGCGCAGCTTGCCGAAAACGAGCGGCAGTATCTCATCGGCGCGGCAAAGCGCAGCTTCGCCTACTTTGAAAGCTTTTTCTCCGCGGAGGACAGCTTCCTCCCGCCGGATAATTTTCAGGAGCAGCCGCCCGTGGGGCTTGCGCGGCGCACCTCGCCGACGAACATCGGCCTTGCGCTGGCGGCGCACACCGCGGCAGCGGACATGGGCATAATAAGCCCCCGGCAGTGCGCCGAATACACGGCGCGGGTGCTGGACACGCTTGAGCGTATGCCGCGGCACAGGGGGCATTTTTACAACTGGTACGACACGGCGACGCTTATGCCGCTGCTTCCGGCGTACATCTCCACCGTTGACAGCGGCAACATGTACGCGGGGCTTCTCACGGCGCGGCAGGCCATGCTGGAATACGGCGAGGGCGAGACGGCCGCGCGGCTGGACGCACTGATGGCCGGGATGGACTTCGCCCCGCTTTACGACGGCGTGCGCGGGCTTTTCCACATCTGCTACGACACGGAGAAGGAGCACGGAGCCGGGGGCTGGTACGACCTGATGGCAAGCGAGGCCATGCTGACGAGCTACATCGCCGCGGCCAAGGGCGACGTGCCCGTGAAGCACTGGCGGCGGCTGAGCCGCGCACAGCTTCAGAAGGACGGCTACCGCGGCCTTGCAAGCTGGACGGGCACGATGTTTGAATACCTCATGCCGGAGCTTTTCCTGCCAGTATACAGGGGAAGTCTTTTATACGAAAGCGTGCGCTTCTGCCTGTACGCACAGAAGCGCCGCGTGTGGGCAGGCAAGCCGTGGGGCATATCGGAAAGCGCGTTCTACTCGCTGGACAGCGCGCTGAACTACCGCTACAAGGCGCACGGCTGCGCGGCGCTGGCCCTGAAGCGCGGGCAGGACGCGGACATGGTCGTGTCGCCGTACTCGACGTTCCTCGCGCTGGCGATAGACCCCGAGGGCGGCGTTCGCAATCTGCGGCGGCTGGAGGACTTCGGCGCGCTGGGGCGCTGGGGCTTTATAGAGGCGCTGGACTTTACGCCGGGGCGCTGCCGCAGCGACCGGGGCGAGCAGGTGCGCTGCTACATGGCGCACCACATCGGCATGAGCGTTATCGCCGCGGCAAACGCGGCGTGCGGCGGAAGCGTGCAGCGCAGGTTCATGTCCGCGCCGGATATGGCGGCGTTCTCGCTGCTTTTGCAGGAGCGCGTGGGCGACGGCGGAGTCGTCATCCGCCGCGACAGCTCAGACGTGCCGGAACGCGGAGGGCGAAGCGCCGTGATGCGCTGGCAGCTTCGCGGCGGCGCGGAGGACACGGCGCGGCGCTGCTGTGTGCTGTCAAACGGCGCGTACAGCATTCTTGCCTCAAACCGCGGGCACACGCGCGCCCAATGCGGCAGCATCACGATATACGACTGCGCGCCCGGCCTCGGCGCGGAGGACGGGATAAGCATCCTGCTGGACGGCCCCGGCGGAGAGCGGCAGCTGCTTCCCACTGGAAGCGCGCTTTTATGGGAGCTGGAAGAGGAAGCCTGCCGCATCACGGGCCAGACGGGCGCGGTGGAATACGAGTGCACCGCGTCGGCGGCATACGGCGACTGCGGAGAGCTGCGCACGGTCACGCTGTGCGCGGCGCAGGACATGCGCGTGCGCCTTTCGCTGTGCTTCAAGCCGCTGCTTGCGCCTATCGATGATTATATAAACCATGTGGCCTTCTGGGAGCTGGGCATGAAAGCCAGCGAGGAGGCCGGGATGCTTAAAATACACCGGCTGAAACGGGCAAGCTGTCCGCCGCTGTGGCTGTGCGTGGCGTCCGGGCATACGCTGAGCCTGAGCGCCGACAGGGGCGGCGGGCTGGGCTGGCTTTCCCACCCATATGTGCGCGCGGAGGCCGAGCTTGAGCTGAAAGCCGGACAGGCGGAAAGCGTGCGCTTCGCCCTGTGCATGAGCACGGACAGCGCCGAGAGCGCCGCCGGGGCACAGCGCATACTCGTCTCTGGCATAAACGACCGCGGCAACATGGTGGGCGCGGGCGCGGCGCATCTGAAAATGAGCGGCGAGGAGGTCGGCGCGGCGATGGAAATGCTGGCGTCGCTCTGGCCGGACAGGACGCAGAACGCCGCGGCGAAAAAGGAGCTGTGGCCCTTCGGCATATCCGGCGATGCACCGGTGATATGCTGCGACGGGCGCGCGGTGGAGGCTGTCGAGCTTTTAAAGCGCTTCTGTCTTCTGAAAAGCTGCGGTGTGAACGCGGACCTTGTATACCTGACGGATGAGCAGGGCGAATACTATCAGCCCGTTTCCCGGCGGCTTATAGAGACGCTGTCCGCGGTGGGGCTGGAGGCGCTGATTGGCGCGCCGTGCGGCGTTCATTTTGCGCCTATATCAGCGGCCTCGACTATCATAAGCCGCGCGGCGTACACCGTCGGCAAAGAGCGTGAAACGCTTCCCCCGCCGCCGTGGCCGGAGAGCGGCGCGCCGCGTGCACCGGGCACAGTACCGCCGCACGAGTGGCGCGACGGCGGATTTGAATTCACCGTATGCTCCACCCTGCCGGGGCGCGTGTGGCAGAACGTCATGTCAAACGGCAGCACGGGCTATATCGCGGCGGACAGCGGCTGCGGCTGCATGTGGTATGAAAACGCGCGCGAAATGCGCATAAACCAGCCCTGCGCCGATATAAGCGCCGTGCAGGGCAGCGAGGCGCTGTGGGTGGAGTCGCAGGGGCGGCGGATAAGCCTTTTTGCCGCAAACGACGGGCTGAAATGCAGCGTGCGCTTCGCGCCCGGCATGGCAAGCTGGGAAAAGGTGTTCGGGTCGAAGCTCATAAAGACGACGGCCTTTATCCCCGCCGGGGCCGACGCGCGCGTAATTATAATAGAAGGCGCGGCGGGGCTGCGCCTGCACTGGGCGCTGCGCGTCGTGATGGGCGGCGGCGACGCGAAGGCCGTGAAAACAGGCACACGGGGCGACATGCTGACGGCGGAGAATGCGGAGGCGTACCTGCCGGGCGCGGAGCTTCTGGCGCTGTGCTCACAGCCGTGCGAGCTGAGCTGCGACTACAGCCCGCCGGCGCTCGTCATGACGGCGGCCGCGGGAGACGTGACCGTGATAGTATGCGGCTGCGGCGGCGAGGCGGAGCTGCGCGCGCTGGCGGAACCGTCGAGCGCTTTCGCGGCGCTCAGCGACGTGCGCGGGCGCTGGAACGCGCTTTCGCGCAGGGTCGCCGTGGCCTCCGGCTGTGCGGCTCTGGATGATTATATGAACACATGGGCCGTATATCAGTGTATCGCCTGCCGCCTTGAGGGGCGAAGCAGCCTTTATCAGAGCGGCGGGGCGATAGGCTTCCGCGATCAGCTTCAGGACGCGGTGAATATGCTGCTCGTCTCGCGGGAATACGCGCGCGAACGCATCATCGACTGTTGCAGGCACCAGTACGCCGAGGGCGATGTGATGCACTGGTGGCACCGCCATCCCGAGGGCGACCGTGGCGTGCGCACGCGCTGCTCCGACGACCTGCTGTGGCTGGTCTGGGCGGTGTGCGAGTACACGGAAAAGACGGGCGACTATGAGATATGCGGCGAGGAGGCCGTATACCTCAGCTCTCCCCCGCTGGAGCAAAGCGAACATGACCGCTATGAAACGCCGCGCCGCGCCGGGGAGAGCGCAAGCGTGCTGGAGCACGCGAGGGCCGCGCTGGAGCTGTGCATAAGGCGCGGCACGGGTGCGCACGGCCTGCCGCGCATGGGCAGCGGCGACTGGAACGACGGGCTGGACGAGGTGAAGGGTGAAAGCGTGTGGCTGGCATGGTTTCTGAAAAGCTGTGCGGAGCGCTTCGCCGCGCTGCTGGAGCATTTCGGCAGGCCTGACGCCGCGCGCTTTCGCCGATGCGCGCAGGACATGGCCGAGGCGGCGGAGGCGGCATGGGCCGGGCGCTGGTACGCCCGCGGCTACTACGCCAATGGGCAGATGCTGGGCGGGGCGGAACGCATAGACTCCGTCGCGCAGAGCTGGGCCGTGCTCGCCGGGAGCGTGCCGGACAGCAACCGTCCGGAGGTCGCCGTGGATTCCGCCGTGCGGATGCTGGTGGATTGCGCGCACTCGCTCGTGCGCCTGTTCGACCCGCCGTATGCCGAGGACGGCGGCGATCCCGGCTATATCGTCAGCTACGGCGAGGGCTTCCGCGAGAACGGCGGGCAGTACACCCACGGGGCGATATGGCTGGCGATGGCGTGCTTCCGTCTGGGGCGTTGCGAGGACGGCTGGGATATTCTTTCCATGCTGCTTCCCGCGCGGCACGACGGCGCGCGCTATGAGGCGGAGCCCTTCGTCCTCGCCGCCGACGTATACTCCGCGCCCGGCCACGAGGGCGAGGCCGGATGGAGCTGGTACACCGGCTCGGCCGGGTGGTATTTCAGGGCCGTATACGAGGAAATGCTGGGGTTGAAGCTCTCCGGCGGGAAGCTTACCGTGCAGCCGCATCTGCCCGGCGCACTGCGGGAATGCCGCGCATTCTGGACGGACAGCGCCGGCGTGCGGCACGAGATATGCATACGCCACGGCGGCGTGACCGTGGACGGCAAAAAATATGGCGGAGAGCCGATAGGATAAGGGCAAAAATTCACACAAAGGCTACCAATTTTGACAGAGCGGTGCTATAATATTTGAAAATAGTATTTCGGAACATTCGGAGGTGACTCATGGATATTTCAAGAAAAGAGATATTGCCCGGCGTGGCGCTGACCTGTCTGCGCTCCGACAAATTCAAGACCGCCTGTCTGAGTCTTTCGCTGCTGTCGCAGCTCAGGCGCGAGACCGCCTCCATGAACGCGCTCATTCCCTTCGTTCTGCGGCGCGGCACAACGCTTTACCCAGATATGGAGGCCATATCCCGCCGTCTGGACGAGCTGTACGGCACGGCGATCGAGCCTGTCGTGCGGCGCGTGGGCGAAATACAGTGCACGGGCTTTTACGCCAGCATCCCGGAGGGGGATTTTCTCCCCGGCGGGCAGGACATCCTGCGCGATGCGGCAGGGCTGATGGGGCAGATACTGCTCTCCCCCGCCACGCGCGGCGGGCTTCTTCTGCCGGACTATGTGGACAGCGAGCGTGAGAAGCTGTGCGAGCTTATACGCAGCCGCGTCAACGACAAGCGCGGTTACGCGATGATGCGCTGCATGGAGGAAATGTGCTGCTATGAAAACTACGCCGTGGGGCGCTACGGCTCTGAATCGGACTGCGAGGGCATCCATTATCAGAAGCTGACGCGGCACTACCGCAGTCTGCTGCAAACGGCTCCGATAGAGCTGTTCTACTACGGCAGGGCGGACAGCCGCCGCGTTGAGGAGGCCGTGACGGATGCGCTGGCGGCGCTGCCGCGCGGCGAGATAGACCTTGACATCGGCACAGACGTGCGCATGAACGCCGTCGAGGCTGAGCCGCGCTATGTTGAGGAGGCGATGAGCGTCACGCAGGGCAAGCTTGTGATAGGCTTCCGCCTCGGCGACGCCATGGAGGATCCAGACCCCGCCGCGCTGACGGTTTTCAACAGCGTTTTCGGCTCGGGCAGTACGTCCAAGCTTTTCGTGAACGTGCGGGAGCGCTTGCAGCTATGCTATTACGCAAGCTCCGGCATCGACATGCACAAGGGGCTTATGGTGGTATCGTCGGGCATTGAGTTCGACAAGTTCGACGAGGCCAAAAGTGAGATATTCGCCCAGCTTGACGAAATAAAGAACGGCAATATCACCGATGACGAGCTGAGCGCCGCAAAGGCCGGTATCGCCTCCGCGCTGCGCTCGTCGATGGACAGTCAGGGCGAGCTGGAGGGCTTCTATCTTTCACAGACGCTTGCGGGGCTGGATTACGGCCCGATGGAGCTTGCGGAGCTGGTGGAGGACGTAACGAAGAAGGACGTGGCGGCGATAGCGCGCGGCGTCGAGTGTGACCTTATATATTTTCTGAAGGGCAACGGCGAGGAAGGAGATGACGGCGGCGATGATGAATAAGCACGAATACAAAAACATCGGCGAGGTCCTTTACTCGGCCACTCTGCCGAACGGCCTGCGGCTGTCTGTCGTGCCGAAGCCCGGCTTCAACAGCTTTTACGCCGTGTTCGCCGCAAACTACGGCGGCGCACACCGCTGCTTTGAGCTGGACGGGCAGAAGATATCCACGCCCGCCGGTGTCGCGCACTTTCTTGAGCACAAAATGTTCGACCTGCCCGGCGGCGACAACGCGCTGAACATTCTCACGGCGAACGGCGCTGACCCCAACGCCTTCACCTCAAGCGGAATGACGGCGTACTACTTCCAATGCACCGAGCATTTTGAGGAGAACCTGAGAATGCTGCTGCATTTCGTGTCCACTCCGTATTTCACGCCGGAGACGGTGGAGAAGGAGCAGGGCATCATCGCGCAGGAGATACGCATGGGCGAGGACAACCCCGGCGTCGTGCTGTATTATAACCTTCTGCGTATGCTGTACGGCCACCACCCGATACGCGACCGCGTCGCCGGGTCGGTGGAGAGCATCGCCGAGATAACCGACACAACGCTTTACGACTGCCACAGGGCGTTTTACGCGCCCGGCAACATGACGCTGTGCGTCGAGGGCGACGTGGACGCCGGGCGCATCATGCAGATCGCGCTGGAGGAGCTGCCCGCAGAGAAGCGCAGCGTGCCGGAGGCCGACTTCGGCGAGGACGAGGGCGAATACCCCGTGGAGACCTATCTGCGCGAGGAAATGCCCGTCTCTGCCCCGCAGTTTTTTATCGGCGCGAAGCTGCGCCCGGCCGCGCGCGGCGAGGGCGCGCTGCGCCAGCGCCTTGCAGCACTGCTGGCAATGCGGCTTCTGTCGGGCGGTTCATCCCCGTTCTACGCGCGCCTGTACGCGCAGGGGCTTCTCAACCGCGACTTCGACTATGAGGTGGACTTTTCCGCCGGTACGGCCACGGTAATCATCGGCGGCGAGAGCGCCGAACCGGAGCGCGTGCTGGAGGAGTTCAAGCAGGAGGTCGCGCGCATAGGCCGCGATGGCTTCGACGGCGCGGCGTTCGAGCGCGCCAAGCGCGCCTCGCTCGGGGCGCGGCTGCGCGGGCTGGAGGACTTTGACAACGTGTGCGTGTCTCTCGCGGAGGGAACGTTCGACGGGTTCTGCGCGCTTGATTCCGTGGCGCTGCTGGAGCAGGTCACGAAGCGCGAATGCGAGGAATTCGTCACGGAGAAGCTCGCGCCGGAGAGACTGGCGATCTCCATCATCGCCCCCGGGAAGGAGTAAAATATAAAGACATGTTTCCTGTTCTGATGCAGACGATACAGCGCGATTCGATAATAAGCTTTCCGATGCTGGGCGGGCTTACGCTTGACCCGCCGTCGTACATCACGGTGTTCGGAATGCGGATATATTTTTACGGCATACTCATCGCGCTGGGCTTTCTTCTCGGCATACTTTACTGCGCGCACATTTCCAAGCGCTTCGGCATAAAAGAGGATGACCTCTACGACGCGCTTATATGGCTGATCCCCATGTCCATAATCGGGGCCCGGCTGTACTTCGTGCTTTTCAAGCTTGAGGATTATCTTGCAAACCCCGCGGAGATATTCGCGCTGAGGGAGGGCGGCCTTGCCATCTACGGCGGCGTTATTGCGGGTGTGCTGGTGATATATTTCGTGTGCCGGCACAAAAAGATACCCCTCGGCGCGATGCTGGATGTGCTGGTGTTCGGGTTGCTCATCGGGCAGATACTCGGGCGCTGGGGCAACTTCATGAACCGCGAGGCTTTCGGCGCGGAGACGGACATATTCTGCCGCATGGGGCTTACCGCCCCCGACGGCACCACCATATACGTCCATCCCACATTTCTGTACGAAAGCCTGTGGAACCTCGCCTGTTTGATATTCCTGATCGTCTTTACCAAGAAGGGGCACAGGAAGTATGACGGACAGTGCATACTTATTTATTTTCTGTGGTACGGCATCGGCAGGGCGTGGATAGAGGGGCTGCGTACCGACAGTCTCTATATCGGCGCGACCGGTATCCGCGTGTCGCAGGCGCTGTCGGCCGCGTTGGCCGCTGCGGTGCTGGCGGTACTTATAATTCAGGCCAGACGTCCGCATCCGCCGGAGGCGCTGTATGTGAACCGCGTCAGCGCGGCAAAGGCGGCAGAGGACGAAAAGCCCGAGGACGAAAAAGAACGATCAAATTCAATTGACGGAGGTAATTGACATGGCAGATTACAAGGACATCATTGCAGGCACCATCAAGAGCTTTGCAGGCAAGGTCAAGGACGTGGCAGAGAGCAGCACCGTCCGCGGCATTTACGAGCACGGCGCTGAGCGCGCCAAGGCTTACGGCTCCATCGCCAAGCTCACGCTTGAGGTGAACGGCGAGTATGAGGAGCTCAAGCGCGCATACACCGAGATAGGCAAGCTCTATTTCGAGCAGGCGCGCGAGAACCCCGAGGGCTTCTTCGCCCCGCTGTTCGCGCAGGTCGAGGAGATCAACGCCCGCATCCGTGAAAAGGAAAGCGACATCGAAGCGCTCAAGACGCAGGTCGAGTCCGACAAGGCTATCGACATCGACATTGAGATCGGCGACTTTGACGACGTTGTTGACAGCACCGAGGCCGACGGTTCCGGCAGCGGCGACAAGCCCGAGGAATAACGGACATACGGCTCCCGGCGCGCATATGCGCGCCGGGAGGTTAGACTCTCGAAAAAATGGCCTTGCCACTTTTTCGAGAAAGCTTCGCTGCGTTCTGCGCCTCTGTTGTCCGCTGATAG
>OLXG01000289.1_pt1 | contig 21548 bp, 12 predicted proteins | sample 1673861 | NCBI WGS metagenome assembly OLXG01 (sample SAMEA103958130, study PRJEB25191) | human gut metagenome | biome: human-associated habitat [ENVO:00009003]; feature: intestine environment [ENVO:2100002]; material: feces | place: Germany | collected 2013/2015
CGGCAAAAGCTTTTTTATTGCAATTTTATTACTTTTTTATAACTTTTTTCACAAAAATGGTGCTCATTTGCAATAATTATGGTAAACTTAGACTGATGTAATTTTGTCATAAATACTATTTTATATATAGATTTGTTTTATGAAAAATGGAGGTTACTATGGATATCAATACTAAACGAACCCGGACTACTATTTCTATCGTAATGCTTATTTGGGCGGTCGTCTGCATCGCGGTGACCGGACTGTATGTGGGAAACAATCACGCAGAAGCCGCGACCACGGGAACTCTCACGTCTGACTACGTGTATTTCCGCAAATCACCAAACGGCACGCCTATAAAATATAACGGCTCGGCCATACTCCTAAGGAAGGGTCAGAAGATGACCGTACTGAGCACTTCCAACAAGACATGGTACAAGGTCAAGCTTACATACAAGAAGAAGAGCTACACCGGTTATGTGTACTCCGCATTTATCAAGGTAACAAGGACAACCTCCAAGAAGGCTCACCTTCGAAAAAATGAAAACTATGTATATTTCCGAAAAACGCCAAACGGCACGCCGCTGAAGTATAACGGATCGCCGATCATGCTCATGGGCGGTCAGAGCATGACCGTACTGAGCACTTCCAACAAGACATGGTACAAAGTCAAGCTTACATATAAGAAGAAGCGCTACACCGGTTATGTATATTCCAAGTTCATCGTGATCGACTCCACTTCAGCCACAACAAAGGCCACGACCAAGGCTACTACACAGCAGCCTACCACAGCGGCTCAGGCAGCCAAGAGCGGTTACGTGAATGAAGACTATGTATACTTCCGCCAGACGGCAGCGGGTACACCTATAACCTACAACGGAAGCGCGATCATGCTCATGAAGGGACAGGCACTCTCCGTGACTGATACATCCAACAAGTCATGGTACAAGGTCAACCTCACATACAGCAGCAAGAAGTATACAGGATTTATCTCCTCATCGCTCATCACAATGGGAACATACAAGGAACCTGACGGTAACCAGACATCGGATGCAGCATTTGAAAAGCAATTATCCGCCCAGAACTTCCCTGAGAGCTACAAGGTGCTTCTCAGAAAGCTCCATGCGGAGCACCCAAACTGGATATTCAAGGCGGTACACACCAACCTTAACTGGAACGACGTGGTCAAGAACGAGGTCAACGTACAGGGACGTGTCAACAACCTTGTAAACTGTACATCTTACAGTCCTAACTACGGCTGGAGATCACAGACCGTTGGATACAACTACAAGACAGACTCCTACTCATCATATGATGGTTCAACATGGTTTGCAGCCTCGGACGATCTTGTAAAGTATTACCTCGATCCGAGAACATATATGTCATCCGCAAGCTCCATGTTCGCATTTGAAAAGCTGTCATACGACTCATCACAGACAAAGTCAGGAGTTGAGGCTATATTATCTGGTTCGTTTATGCACAATGCGCACCCAACCGGTTCGACCACCACATATTCGTCCATGATAATCACCGCAGCACAGAAATCCGGCGTCAGCCCTTACCACATTGCTTCACGTATCAAGCAGGAGGTCGGAGGCTCGATAACCTCGGGAACAAACGGTAAGAATGCCACATATCCCGGCATATATAACTTCTACAATATCGGTGCATTTGAGAGTGCATCGGGTAACGCTATAACAAACGGTCTGAGATGGGCTTCATCGGGCACATCGTACAACAGGCCATGGACAACACCTGCCAAATCAATAATCGGCGGTGCGATGTATATCGGAGAGTCCTACATCAACAAGGGTCAGAACACTCTGTATACTCAGAAGTTCAACGTAACCTACACAGACTGCCTGTACTGGCATCAGTACATGGGAAATGTACAGGCCCCTACAACAGAGGCATGGAAGGTATATGATGCCTACAAGTCTTCAGGAGCACTCAACAAGGCCATAACATTTGCCATACCTGTTTACAAGAATATGCCAAGCACAGCAATGAAGATGCCTGCGGCTAATCCGGGCAACCAGAACAACTACCTGAAAACACTCTCTGTAAGCGGCAAGAAGCTGTCACCTACATTTGCAATAAACAGCACTACACAGTACACGGTAAATGTGCGCTCATCTGTATCAAGTGTGAAAATAAACGCTTCACCTGTAAGCAGCTACTCCACAGTGAGCGGAAAGGGAACAAAAACCCTGAAATCAGGAAAGAATACATTTAAGATAGTATGTAAATCCCAGAGTAAAGCTACACGTACTTACACCATAATAATTAACAGAGGATAAGGAGGACTCGGTGGATAACCGTATATGAATATTATGAGGACTACAAGATTTAGCTTTAGAACGTTTATGACAGAAGTTGCATGTGTGTTGACTATGATGCTTTTCATGCTTCATACCACTTATGCCGCTACAGTCGCATTTAGTGTTGAGGTTCCATCCACCACGGTCGTTGTTGGCGATACCGTGAAGATCAAGGTAAGTATAAACGCAGCCGATCAGGCTTTATCAAGCTACAGCTACAATATCACATATGATTCCACATTGCTCAAGGCTGTGAGCGGCGGCACCGTGGAATCTGAGGGCACCGTAAGCTACTCCCAGGCAAATGTAAAGCCTGGAGATGCAATGACAGCAACATTTACATTTACCGCCATTGCAAGCGGAACTGCCAGCATAGAGACATCAGCAGTTGAGGTCATCTCCGACACAGAAGAGTCGATAGACATGACACCGTCATACAACTCGGTAACCATCAGCGACAAGTCAGCCGCCGCTTCCACCGAAGCAGCTTCATCTACTGTCAGCGATACCGGTTCAGAAGCCGAGCCTGCAACACCTCTTGCATTGATCGACAGCGAGACCAAGCCTGTTGTTACTGAGGATGAGGTAGGAACACTCACAGAGGCAGATCAGAACGCATCCGCACCTGCAGATACCCTTGTAAGCGTTCACTCAAACAACAACACTTATAACATCATTCCAAAGCCTAATTCAGTCTCAGTGCCAACCGGATATCTTCCAGTGAAGATCAACCTGAACGACACGGACATCAGAGCTTATATGAAGGGAAGCAGTTCCAACACCGTTCTCCTCTACGCAGCAACAAACGACGGACACCAGGGCTGGTATTTCTTCAATCCAAATGAAGGAACTTTCCTTGACGCAACGGATCTCATCGAGGAGACGGATTCGCTGTCCAGCTTCATAGACAAGCACAAGTTCGTAATAATGCTCATAGCCATCATAGTTCTTGTGATACTGGTCGTTGTCATCATCATCCTTGCTGTCTCACTCAAGGGTCTCATCGCTGATTACGAGGCTCAGATAGACAAGCTGAAGAAGGACAACGAGGAGAAGGAAAGCACAGCAAATGAAACATCAGAAGCTGCCGAGCCTTCCGCAAAAGCCGCTGAACACGTCAGAATGCCTCACCACGACAATAGCGAGGTGCCCACCATCAACAACAAGGCGCTCTTCCCTGGGGACGACGAGGTTATCCACGAGAGTTACGCAGACTCCGATTACGACAATCAGGTATCTCCTGATGAGGACGATGTCATCCACACTGACGACTATGACGACACTGCATTTGAGGATGTCGCCGATGACAGCGAGCCTATAGATTCAGCATTTGACGTCAAAGAGGATACGGAGAGTACGGAGAGCAAGATCCAGGCATCCCTCGACGAGATAGATGCGGCACTTGAATCCGCAAAGAAATACAAAGATTAATACTCACGGAATAACGTGATATACAAAAAGCACATGTATCAGTTTCAATCTGATACATGTGCTTTTATATTTGTCTGAATTTTTTTAATCTGCTTATAAGTATGCTTTCAGCACATCCACCTTGTCCAGCTTCTCCCATGGGAGATCAAGATCTGTTCTTCCGAAGTGTCCGTAAGCTGCTGTCTGCTTGTAGATAGGTCTTCTGAGGTCAAGCATCTTGATGATACCTGCTGGTCTTAAGTCAAAGTGCTCTCTAATGATCTCGACAAGCTTCTCATCTGAAAGCTTTCCTGTGCCAAATGTGTCTACCATGATGGATGTAGGTCTTGCAACACCGATAGCGTATGAGAGCTGTATCTCACACTTGTCAGCCAGACCTGCTGCAACTATGTTTTTAGCCACGTAGCGGGCCGCATAAGCCGCTGAACGGTCTACCTTGGTACAATCCTTGCCTGAGAAGGCTCCGCCGCCGTGACGGGCATATCCGCCGTATGTGTCAACGATGATCTTACGTCCTGTGAGACCACTGTCTCCATTTGGTCCACCTATTACGAATCTTCCTGTTGGATTGATGAAGAACTTGGTATTCTCATCGATGAGCTCCTGTGGAAGAACCTCGTCGAATATATACTTCTTAACGTCAGCGTGGATCTGCTCCTGGCTGACTTCCTCTCCGTGCTGTGTTGAGAGAACGACTGCATCAAGTCTTACAGGCTTGTCATTCTCATCGTACTCAACTGTTACCTGTGTCTTACCGTCCGGTCTTAAGTATGGGAGTGTTCCGTTCTTTCTTACCTCTGTGAGCTTTCTTGCAAGCTTGTGGGCAAGTGCTATTGGATATGGCATGTACTCAGGTGTCTCATTTGTTGCAAATCCGAACATCATACCCTGATCTCCGGCACCGATCGCCTCGATGTCATCCTCGCTCATGAGGTGCTCCTTTGCCTCGAGCGCCTTGTCAACTCCCATGGCAATATCTGATGACTGCTCGTCTATGGCTGTGATAACGCCGCATGTATCGCAGTCAAATCCGTACTTTGCTCTGTCGTATCCGATCTCTCTGATCGTCTCACGAACGATCTTCTGAATATCCACATAAGCGTTGGTTGTGATCTCTCCCATGACAAGCACAAGACCTGTCGTGATGGATGTCTCACATGCCACACGGCTCATTGGATCCTGCTCCATCAGCGCGTCAAGCACTGCATCTGATATCTGGTCACAGATTTTGTCAGGATGTCCTTCTGTTACTGATTCCGATGTAAATAATCTTCTTTCCATACTACTTCCTTTCCTTTTTGTACATAAGAAAAACCGCTTCGTATGAGCGGTTTGATCGTGTCTGTCAAGCCTCTCATTGTTCGAGCACAGATCTTGTATCACCTACATATCTGCGTCGCTCAGGTCGGCACCTTCCGAATCTGACATCGGGGTTGCCATGGCTTCTTCGTCCCTTCTGACTCCACCATTCTGAATAAGAGCGTTTTTCTAATATCTATAAATGCAATCATTACTCTATATCATTGAGAGTTATTAGTCAACATATTTTTGGGGGAAATGATGCTTAATGAGTTTTTTTATATATAATGGGCAAAGGAGATGTGACTATCCCCTTTGCCCATACCAATAACTTAGTTATTATCCTTCTTTTTCTTTCTTACAAGGAATATAACTATTCCCGCAATAATCAATACCACAATAACTATGATCAGTATAATGATCCATGAGATGCTGCCAGCCTCAGCCATAGCCGTCTGAATAGCATTACTCGATACAGTAAATGTTATTTCTGAACCATTATCCGATGCGCCATTACCTGCTGCATCAAAACATTCCACAACTATTGTGTGCTTCTTTGCAGATGCCTTTATATCGTCAAGCTTAACCTCTCCGCCGAGCTTTTCTATGTCCTTAGCTTCATATCTCGTCTTGACTCCGTCAACCGTGATGTCCGCATATCCCAGCGCAAGATTATCATGGAATGAAACCGATGCACTTACAGAATCCGTATTCTCATACACAGCACCATTTTCAACACCAGCTACATGATACTCCGGTGCTGTTCTATCTATACAGAACTTAACCGCAGCATTCTTTACTTCATTATCTGTTTCTTTTCCCGCTGCATCCTTGGTATGGATAACTATACTGTACACACCCTCGTCCTTGAAGGTATCAGCAGGGATTGTAAATGAACGCTTGTTCCATCCATTTGACGGCTTGTCTTCCTTGACTGTATACTCATTGCTCTCAAGGTTTACTACCTTGTCGCCAACTGTATAGTACACATCAGAATCCGCAAAACCGGCAACATTATACTCATCTATAACTATGTCACCATCGCTCAGATTCGTATAATATCTGTCGACGCTTGCCTTTGCAGCCTTTCCAAGTACGAAATAAGATCCAAATCTATCTACCTTAAATCCTATTTCCTGACTTGTTTCATTTCCAGCCATATCCTTAGCAGTCACAACCAGAGTATAATTGTCATCAACATTCTCGCTCTGTTTAAAGTTAGAATATGAATATTTCTCACCATTTGAAACCGTCTCGGCGCTGTATGCCACATCATCACTGCCAGCTTCGCCTCTTGTGCCGGTCACACTTATTGATATGCCATCCTTGTTATAGTTTGTATCCGTTACAGATATAACCGGCGATACCTCATCTGTGTATACTCCATCCTTTTCTACCTGCGATATGCTAATCTCAGGAGCAGTCATATCAATGGTAAATGAATCATCAACTGTATTTGATGCAGTATTTCCCGCACTGTCTGTTGCGCTTACCCTTATACGGAACTTTCCATCTGCAGAGAAATTGACTGTCGCAACGTGCGTATCACCATTTGATGTAAATCCACTTGCTCCCGGAGCTGCGGATGTTCCATCCTCCGATGTTACAGCTATATTAACTCGTGAAGCATCAAAGTTATGCTCCTCAACCCTTATTGTAGCCGTTCTGGATGCATTGTAATATGTGCCATTCTGAGCACTGTTATTATCGTACGAAACCTCCAATACAGGTGCTGTCGCATCCACTGTGAACTTTCCTGACGAATAATCATTTGCCTTATTATCAGCCTTATCTCGACATGTAACTGTAAGAATATAATCTGCATCGTCTGAGAATACATAGTCCATTACATATGTATTACCATCCTTACTGAAGTTATTCTTAAGCTTAGTCACAACACCATTCTTAGACACTGACACAGTAACCTTTTCAGGATCAAAATTCACTTCATCAATTCTGATATGTGCCGTTCTTGCCCTGTTGTAGAAGTTTGAGTCATTATTTGAATCATATGTACAGCTTATAACTGGAGCTATGGTATCAATCACATATCTGCGATATACACCAGATGTAATTACGTTTCCCGCATTATCAGTGAGCGTTGCCATCACACGGTGCTCTCCCTCGTTTTCTTCTGCGGAACCTATCGTGTATGATCCACTGAACTTTGTCTTAATGGATGTTTTATCAGTATTATCACATAGAGTCTGAACGTTTCCATTGTCCTTAAGCACAACATTCTTTATTCCCGAGAAATCATCATTTGCCTTTATTGACAGGCTTACATTCTCATCCTTGCCATAATAATATACGTTACCATATTTTGTTGCAATTGAACTGTTCTCAGTGATATCCACAGATGACGTTCTCTCATGAAGATTACTGTCCTCTCTGACTACACCAAAATACTTTGTCACATCCTCTTTGCTCTGATATGCCTTATTGCCTGCAACATCATATACAGTTATGTTTATTTTACCCTTAAAGTTCTTGTCTATAAGCTTGGTAAACGCCTTAGTTAGCTTCTCTCCTGATCCGCATGTCCATACCTCAGAATCAATTGTGTCACTGTTCTTTTTATCTGCCGATTCAAAATCAATGACAACCTTTCCTACTCCACTGACATCATCATTTGCACTGAATGATAACTGGATTGCTCCATTGGAGAAGGACTTATAATCCTCGTATTTTGTATCGTCAGACATCGGCTTAACAGAAAAACCGGATATATTGGCTGATGTCTTGTCATAATAAAATCTCATAGACAGCCTGCATATGTTACCCACAACATCTTCAGCCTTAAGATTTACTGTATACTTTGCCTCAGCAGGAATCTTGCAGCTTCCGGTACTGTATGTGCCATCATTGTTCTTGACAAACTGTGTGGCCTGACCCGGATATGTAAATGTATCTGTTACGATCTTCTTGATATCCTCTGCGCTCTTTGATGAGTCGCCAACATTAGCAATATCAACGCTCTCTACACTTATACTTTTAAGATTGTTCTCAACAGCCTTTACTCCCCATGCGCTATTACTTGATGCGTTAAGATATGTATAGCTGCTGTCTCCAAACTCCTTGTTCGCAGTCAGTACAGGAGCAGTGTTATCTACTGTAAAATGTGCATGAAGCATATTATCCAGCTTATTTCCTGCAGCATCCTGAACATCCATATACACATCGTATACGTCATCAGCATCACTGCCCTTAGGTATATCAAACGTTCCTGTTACGTCATATGCTCCCTGCTCTGTATTTTCTGATACACTTATATTATCTATTGCAATCTTGTTGTTCTGATTTCCAGCCTTAACGTAATAGAACTTGATATAAGCTGTATCTGAGCCATACTCCTTATCCACATCTGTTTCATATATTCCAAATGAACCAGTTACTGTGAAATAAACACTGTTTCCAGCCTTTGTAAAACCATCCTTAAGCTCATTTTTATACTTGACTGCGCCACCCTTTATCTGTGGAAGTGCTCCAATATCACAGGTGATCATAGTACAGTTTCCGGATTTGTCAAATGTATAGAAATAATACGTATTCCGAGCGTCATTGCTTGGATTCTTATCTGCAGTAACTGTAAGCTCTGCTCTTCCTGAATTGACGGATATTGTCTGATTACTGTACTTACTCAATATCTTATTTACACTGTCCGTAGTCGTATTATTTACATCGATATCTGTCAGCTCGTGATCCGAATACACAACCTTGTCAATAAGGCCTGACTCTGGATCGGATATGTTAAGTGTCACAACCTTCTTATATGCCTCAGGTATTTTCTCAGATGCATTGTCTATCTGAATTTCTGTTGAGTTCTTTGCATAAAATTTCATGTCTGAAACCTTTGCTTCAGGAGCATTGAGATCAACATATACAGGGACTTCATCCTTCTTATACTTGAAATTATTCTTATCCGTAGAGGAATCCTGATTTTTGTTATCACCTATTGCTTTGGTTGTAATATTTACTTTAGTTTCCTTTTCAAAATAGCTGTTACTGTCGTCTGCATATATATCTTTCTGAGATGAGTCTCCTATTGATGTATATGCGCCATCATTTACCTTATAGGATACAACCTTATCAGTATCAAAGCCCAGTCGGAGGAATACCGGCCTATTCATCCACACATAGCTGTTGTCAACCATTGTCGGGTAAGTGGTGTTGTTTTTATCTACATATACATAATTGAAATTGTCAAACTGACCATACTTCACCGTTCCCTTGATAGAAACCGTCTTCTCAGTATCACATATTTTGTATGTTGCCTTAATCTCAAATGTAGAATTCTCCTGAGCATCCTCCGCAATTGTGAATACTCCGGTTTTTGCATTGATCGACTCTATTGCAGCAGAGTCAGAGCTAAATTTCACGCTATACTCATCTATTGCATTCTCCGGTTTCACGTTTCTCGTTGTGAAAAATGCAGTATATTTATATGTAGGATAGAACTCGTTACTCTTTATATTCTTTGCAAAGGACAATACTCCCTCGCCCTGTGCATCGGAAGTCTCAATCTGAACTTCATGATTATTTCCATCAAAAGCTATATCTACGCTCGTCTGAGAATACACCGTGCTGTCAGATTTGCCAGAAGCTGTTGAAGTAAATGCCAGGTTATTTCCATTGTCAGTTATACTGCTTATAATTGGCTTTGGTGAATTTGCCTTTATTTTTAATGTTATCTTCTGATTTTTTAAAAGAGTATATCTGCCATCTATAGCTGTCTGGTCATTTTTTCCGCTGACAGCTAAAATCTCTACATTGTCAGGATACTTAACCGTAAGATATGTCGAATTCGTCACAACTTTTGTAGTTACCTCTGCCAATGCGTTTCCATAAGCATCTATACCGGATACTTTCACATAGAAATTCTTTTCCGAGATATTCTTTACAATTGAACTGAGCTCTATTTCACTTGTTCCATCTGATGTAACAAGCTCATATGGCTGTCCCGCAAGAGACTTTCCATCATCTGTTCCAATTATATCTACACTGTATTTTCTTTTGCCCTCAAAGCTTGTGTTTATATTAAGCTTATAGCTGCCGTTATCCTCAGATACATATGCTCTGTCAATTCCATGTATTATATTTATATCTGAATCAACATTGCCGGTCCATGCAGTAAAATCACCCTGAAACGGATAGAATCTGACACTCAGCTCATCCCCGGCTTTCAACTGGGAACCCAATAAATCAAAATCATAATATTCTTCATCCACATAATCTTTAGTGTGAATACAGCTTGCACATATAGACCCTATCCAGAACTCCACCTTATCAACACTATTCTTGAATTCTTCTCCATTGTCTATGGCTACCCTCAAGCCCGTTGTAACCTGTCCAAGCCCGCTTTTGATCTCATTCTGTATAAATGTGATATCACCGACTCCTGCCGGTTTTTTAAATTCTTCTGAAGCAGGCTCTTTGAGCTGATCCTTCTGGCTCTGCCCATCCTGTCCGTCCTGAGATACAGGTGTGCTCTCTACTGCTCTTGATGTAAGTACACTTCCTGCATTTGCGGTTATCATAATCACAACCAGTGTCCATGCCATCAACGCTTTAAAAAACCTTGATTTTCTCATTTCTCTTTGCTCCTCTCTTATACTTATATGATTTCTTCTGTATTAATCAGAATTATCTGCTGCGTTATATTGAACACACTGCTTCTTGTTGACTTCTCCGGCTTTGCTTTGGCAACCAGAACATCAGTCGCCCCTGCACCACCGCCATTGTTTGATAACAATACAGTGTTTTCAGAATTTGCCAGCTTGACAGTCGAATCAATGTTACTCGAATTCTGCCCCGCCAGCATTGTCGTCTGCATTTGTCCGGCATTCATCTGGTATGCACTATTCTGCTGAACACCAGGTGGCTCAGGCTGTACAGTTTTTCTTTTCTGTACCGACTTATGCCGTGCAGTCTGTGCCTCTGTTCCGACATTCTCCGTGATCTCCTTGATCTGGCGTTTTCTCTCAATACCTGTGAGGTTCATGAACACCCTTGGAATACGAAACACAATAAACAATACAACCGCTGCAACAAGAAATACACATGCCGCTATCATACACACAAGCCACGCTGTATGATATGTATTCATGGTACGTTCTATCTCATCTACACTAAGTGACATTACTTCTCACCCCCAGTCTTACCTGATCCGGTGACTGCACTGTTCACCTTTCCCCGCGCTGTATCTATAAGGCTGTCAAACACTCCATCATAGCTGTTACCGACAACCTCCACCAAAGCACCCTTTACCTGTGTCTCTATGTTGTCTATCATTTCATACATTTGGGACGCATCTATATAACCGTTATATTCCCTTGCCTTTGCAACAATCTGGTTAAGAATAAGCTGATATGTATACGCTTTGAATTTATCATCAGTATAATTGTCATCCTGTGATATCGTGAGGTCATACAAGCTTACCAGATCATCCCACTCGGCAGAATAATCTACATCCTCATCAAATATATCCACTCCGCTTCCACCTGAAGAATTCACATATCCTCCAAGCCTTATGAAAAGTTTTGCATTTGACGCATTCTTATTGTTGTTTTTATTTCCATCCGAATATGGTTCAACCTTGCTAAACCACGCTATTGCGTCGGAGCTTCCGTTATTCATATATGCCCACAAATTAAGTCCGAGATTGTAACAGAAATTGTAATATTCAAGAGGATCTGCTTTTTTGAAATTATCCAGATGTCCATCCTTTTCAATCAGTTCCTTTATACTGTTGAGCTCATTGAATGTTATCGATTTATCCCCAGAACCCTGAGGCTGTCCATTCTCAAAATATTCAAGATACTTAGTACGTATAAGATCATATGTCTCAGGTGAAGTATCATCCAGGCTTAAAGCATTGCTAACCATGTCTTTAAACTCCGATTCCGATGTCGCCGTACCCGCATATGTATAATACGTATCAAAGTTCTGACTCTTGTAAGATTTCTCTTTGTAATTCATATATCCTGCTGTACCAAAGAGCGCCGCCGACAACACAACCGCCGTTGCGAATCCGAACATTTTTCTTTTCTGTGATTTCTTATATGTAATGTCCAGCTCGTTGTAATGCTCCAACGCATACATCAATTCACTACATGACTGATATCTATCATCAGGGTTCTTTCTGGTACATTTTAGAATTATCTCTTCAAGTCCTGATGAAAGCTTCGGATTCCACTGTCTTATCGGATACATCTCATATGGAGGTTTAGCCGGATTATGACCAGTAACCAGATGATACATAGTTGCTCCCAGGCAATAAATATCCGTTCTGGCATCAGTCTGACCATGCCCTCCAAACTGCTCCGGAGCCGCATATCCCTGAGTTCCAAGACAGGTTGTATCCTCCACCATGTTCTTATTTTTGTATTCTCTGGCAGTACCAAAATCAATAAGCATAACATTGCCGTCAGGCTTTAGCATTACATTGGACGGCTTCATATCTCGATAAATAATAGCCGGTGTTCTGCTGTGAAGATATCCAAGCACATCACACAACTGTTTTGCCCAATCGATCACGTCCTCCTGCGACTGGGCTCCCTGTTCATTGACCAGAACATTTAAAGGATTACCTTCGATATAATCCATAACTATAAGGAAGGTACCATCTCCATCTATAACATCGACTATACTCGGCAAATGCGGATGCTTTAGCCTTTTAAGCATGTCCGTCTCTACAACAAGCCCCTGCCGTATTACGTCAAAGTCCTTCTTGCCATCTTTTCGGACCTCCTTAATCGCCCACTGCTTATTTGCCTTCTCGTTCATGGCAAGGTATACAACACTCATACCGCCCTGTCCGATTTTGTTCAGGATCTTATATTTTCCATCTACAAGAGAACCTATCTCAAGCATAGCGCTCCCCTCCTATGATACTATTCTCGCCATTGCAACTGATATATTGTCCGTCTCTGCCCTGTATTTATTGAGCTCTGTGAGATATTCCATATTATTCTTCATTCTCACCTCATCCGGAGTCATTCCGGCGTTCAGGTATTTATATATCTCGTTCATGCCTATTTTGTGTCTGAAACCGTCGGAGCACAGAACAAAGCTGTCACCAGGACTGGTAGTTCCTGAAAAGAAATCGGGAAATATATCATCCGAAGCACCTATACACTGCAATATTACGCTTCGCTGAGGACTTACCTCTGCTTCCGCCTCTGTCATTCTTCCCGCATCTATCTCTCTCTGAACATATGAATGGTCTTTTGTTATAAGCTCTATTCCATTGCTCAATCTGTATGCTCTGGAATCCCCCAGATTGCATATGATATACCGGTTACCGTAAAATAATGCAGCCACAATCGTAGTACCCAGACTTATTCCATTTACTGCTCCATATGCTTTTATTATTTCATTCTGTTTTTTTAACAGATCATTCCATTCCCTGCGCACACCGTCATCGCTGAATCCGCTGCCAACCAGATAGGTTAATCTGTTGGCAAACCAGTCATTTAAGGCTCTTATAACCGTGGCAGATGCCAATTCTCCTTTAGCAAATCCACCCATTCCATCACATACGGCAATCAGTGAAATTTCACCCATATCCGTATCAGCCTTAACAGCGAGAACCGAATCCTGATTGGTACTCTTTTTTATTCCGATATCACTATGTACAACTAATAAGCAACTCATAAACCATCTCCTCCATTTCGGCAGATTTAGTCGTATCTAAGTTCAAATTCCTCATCGCCCAGCTTCACTCTTGAACCTACACGAACCATTGTTTTACAGTTACTTGTTATCTGCTGATCATCAACAAATGCTCCATTTGTTGAATTAAGATCCTCTATGTAGCAGGCATCATCAACTCTATAGAAAATTGCATGACATCTGCTGATCGCCGGATTTCCATCTATGCATATGTCTACAACCTCTCTATTTTTACCGATTCTGTTTGTTTTCTTATCTAAGTATATCTTTCGGCCATTCTTGACCTGATACAAATATGGATGTCTCTCAACCTTTGTTGCCGCATTGAGCACCGTTGTTCCAGCATCATCCGTATTACCAGTATTTTTTATAAGCGTTGTCTGATCATAGTCATCCTGCATTCCGCCCATCGCTGGCATCTGTGGTGCCGGATATGGATTGTTCATAACTGGTGCCTGTGGCTGTACCGGTGCTGCCTGATATGGGTTATTCATTACTGGTGCCTGTGGCTGTGCTGGCGCCGCCTGATATGGATTGCTGACAGGCGGTTGCTGAACTGCTGATGCTGCCATCGGCTTGATCACTGACGCCTGCTTCTTAGCAACAGGAGCCTCTGTAGCTGTATTCCCTGACTTCTTTCTCTCCTTTGCCGCTTTATATTTTTCTTTATTTTCTTTGCTGTAATGCTGCATCAGATAAAACAATGAGATGTCATCCTCTGATGAACCGCTATTCTTCTTTCCCTTAGAAGCTTTCTTTGCTGGCACTGCAGGTGCTGCTGCTTTCGGCTTACTTGCGTACTGGTTTGTACTCATACCTGGAACTGCAAATCCCATATCAACATTCTCCGGTGCTATAGGATTCTTTGCCATCTCTCTGGCTCTTTCTTCTTCCTGCTGTTTGAGCATTTCCTCTCTTTTTGCCAGTTTTATATCCTTTGCACTCGCCCCAGAGGATACATATACATTCTGTATAGCAGGTTCCTGGCCAATATCTGTCGGTCTGTTCTGTGGCTGTACAGGTGGAACCGGCTGCTGCATAACAGCAGGTTTCATATTCATCTGTGGCTGTGCAGGTGCTCCCGCAGGAGTCTGCTGATAAGGATTGTTCTGCATGTAAGGAGCACCCATGGCAGGCTGTACATTCTGCATACCGACCGCAGGCTGCTCTGACATAAGCCCCTCAAGCATCTTCTTGAAATCCTGAAGCTGGAAGAGTTCAACACTATTCAAATAAGCAAGTATCCTTGCCACATAGTCTCCATTCTCATTTGCCGCAAAGCTGACAGAGAAAATAATGTTTTTAAAGAATTCTCTCTCATCTATAGGAGCAAACTCATCTACAACAGGCACGCATATCATAGATACATCTGATGTTGACGCATCCACATATATGTAATCTCTGTCCAGCATGATTGTTCTTCTATCAAGCATATACGCATCAAGCATCTGCATTGCATCCACAATATTGACGAATGTCTTAAGAAGACGCATCTTGCGGACATCTCCCATAAAGAGCTTACTGAGTGTTACATGTGACGACACATTGTACTTGATGAATTTCTGATTATCTATCTCTGTATATATAGCCGGAGCAAACCCCTTTATCTTATTGTTGGTCAGCATACCAAGAGCCATTGTATCTATCGGTCTGTCGTCAAACTGATATACAAGATATGTATTCTGTCCCTGATTTTCATAAGTAAATCCCTGCATGTGTGTTCTCTCCTTTACTAATCCTCGTATATAAGCCGCTTCAAAAGCTGCCATGTTCCGCTATCTTTTACCATTACTTTTCCACTATCATTAAAATCTTTTGCATCACTAAATGTAGGTTTTATTACCATTTCTCCGGATTCATTAATAAAGCCCCATTTATTTCCTGACTTTACTGCCGCAACTCCGTTAGAAAAGCTTCTGGCGTCGTCATACTGTGGTTCAATTATCCGTTTACCTGTTGCATCAATAAATCCCCATTTACCATCTATTGAAACGGCCGCCAAGTCTTCTCCAGGATTAAAAATTTTGGCATCATCATATGCATCACTGCCTATAACATTGCCATCAATGTCATACATATGATACTTGCCATCTTTCTGTGCAAAATAACAATCTCTATATGAGATTCCCTTATCATCAACAACAATATCTGTATAAATAAGATCTGTCACAGCCTTACCATCACCATCTATAAGCTGCCATAATTCTCCTTTTTTTACAGCCGCATAACCATTTGCCATTGTCATGGCTTCATCATATCCATCGCATATAAGTTTCTGGCTGTTGGTATAATACGCCCACGTCTCACCATTAAATACCGGTATCGCATCACCCACATAACCTATCTGCTTGACATTCTCTATTTTATTGAGAACTTTTTTCTTATTTCCTTCCATATCAATAAAATACCAAATGCCATTAACCGTCTCCACAGGTGCTATATCACCAATAAACGGACCAGCATATTTATATTTATATTTATCTTCTATTTCACTTTCTCCGTTAGTATCAACATATCCCCATAAATCCTCACTATACGAAGCCGCACACAATCCATTAGAATATGTCCCAACATCATAAAATTGGTTGCCAATTTTACATAGCCACGCTACATCCTCGAATATTTTTTCCATATCCTCGTCATACAAATTTTGTTTTTTATATTTCTTATACAAACTGTATATTTCTGGATATTTCTCGTAATATTTATATACTCCTGCACTTATGGCATAGGCTCTTCCATCATACGGAAATTCATCAACTATTTTCTCTGCTGTCCTTCTTGCCTCACTATCCTTGTTATCTGCAATATATACATCCAGAAGCTCCTTATATATATCCACGCTCTTCTTCATACCCAGTGCTGCATTATAATCTGCCTCAGCATCCACATAAATCTCATAGCCTGCACTATCTCTTGCCTGGTTTATATAATCTTCATACTGTTTTTCTGTAGCTGTATTATTTTTCATAGTGGAAAAAATAGATATTACAAACAACACAACTAATACTGGTGGAATTAAAACTCTGTATTTCATCTTTGTCCTCCCTCATATCATATTCCCGTTAAAAATACTGATAAATATGTACCTATTAAAATTGCCGGTGCAAATGGAATATTATCTTTTCTCTTCGCCCTCTTTGTCACCAATGAAAAAACAGCAACAAAGAATGATACTATAAGAGAACAGAAAATAGCCGGCCAAATGCCCTCCAAGCCAAGATACAACGCCATAACACTGAATAGTTTTACGTCTCCCATTCCTATAGCCCCTTTAATAAGCAGGCAACACAACACACATGCCAAAAACACCGCCACTGTTGCAATAAGCATTGATAACAGACGATGCGGTATGTCTCCAACCATTATGAATTCTGGTATCAGAAAAACCAGCCTGCCCACAAGCATTATCTTTAAAATATCGTTTGGAATTCTTTTTGTTCTAGAATCTATAAATGCAATCGGCCATAATATAGACACGATAAACATAAGTTTTACATTTATAGCAACAGAATTTTGATATACATATGTAATCACATTTGCAAGCACAATATTCATAAAAAACATAAAAACAAGGAATACCACGCCAACTGAATCAGTTAATTTATATTTCTCCTCTGTGTACTCTTGCTGCTTTTTGTTATTACCATCATCTGCTTCTGCTTTTTCTTCTTCACTCTGTGCTTCGATGTCATTACTATATTTATTTTCATACTTGAACATAAATAAATTAATTATGTTATATAATATCGTAACCACATTTATAATGATAAAATTCGTAATTTGCATATATTTCCCCTTATTATTTTCCCTTATTACTTTTACTTTTTTGAACCTACGGATGGTGTTTTACTCTCGCTGTTTGTCCACATATAAGTCATTGTTCCACTATGAAAATGGAATTGAAAATCTACATTTAAAAGTTTAATAACATCAATATCGTAATAGGCGCCAACTACCAAAACACCATTATCGGTTACAACTGCATGTACATCAATATCTCCTTTTATCTTGAGCCATTTCTTTAAACTTGCAGAATCCCCATTTTTAGATGTTTTAAATTCTCTGTTTACTAATAAAGTCATGGCTCCTGTTGCAACCGCATTATCCAAAACCTGTGACAAAGATGTTGAACCAATCATTTCTGTCATTTCATTTAACTCTGCTGATTCACCACCCCAATCATTCAATATCTTGCTCAATTCTGTACTGATCTTCTGAGCCGTTACCGAAGACTTTCCACCAGAATATCCACCGGTCTTTGCAAGACCAGTCACATACATCACATAAGATATTTCTGAATATTGCCTTGCAGCAGAATTAAGTGCAACCTGAACTTTTGTCTGCGCATAACAAATATTAATTATTGATAATATTGTAAATATAATAAATATGTATACTGGCACCGCAATTGATGCCTCCACTACTATTGCACCATTTTCATTCTTGTCCATATCCCTCAGACCTCCCTTTATATTTTAGAGTAATAAACTCTATACGTGTTAATTTTAATTTTTATGTTTTATTTTGTCAACAATTAAACCTTCAAATATATTCAAACTTTTGGCGGTTTTAGCGCTATGTACTCTTTTTTCAATCATTTATTGCCATTTTTAATTATTTGTTAATTGACTATTCAGCCGTCTATTGCTAATATATTTTTAAACATATATAAGGGAGGATTACCATGCGAAAAAAGATACTATATGGAACTATGTGTATTGCTTTATCTGTAATGTTGATTGGATGCAATAGCAAATCTGACAATTCTGCTAATTCCAATTCAACCTCTGATATAGCGCAAACGACAGAAACTACAAATGACAGCTCTAGTATTCAAGAATCAACAAATGATGCTACCCCAAAAGATTCAAATGTAGATGTAAAAGATGTTGCATCTATGACTTATGACGAGGCCGCATCCTACTTGGATACACTTCCTGAAAATTCATCGTCAGATTTCTCAATTATAAAGCAGGGTGAGAATGCTGATTATGAAAATCTTATTTCAGATGGGGAATGCTTTATTTCTGAATACACGGGAGATGCTCCAATTGTTATTGTCCCATCCGAGATTGACGGATGTAAAGTTGTCGGTATTGGACAATCTGCATTTTTATCAAAGGAAATGACTGCCGTAAAGCTTCCAGATACAGTAAAGACTATTGAAAAGGACGCTTTCAACCTCTGCTCATCATTATCCATTATAACCGGTCTTGACAATGTCGAATCATTAGGTTCCAACTGTTTCTCAACATGTAGTGCATTGAGAATTAAATTTACGGATAGCGTAAAAGAATCTGCTGCAATGATATATCTTGCTTATGGTGAGGTTTATGTAAAAACAGGTTCATTTATGGCAAACGACGATAACTTTGGCGGCTATGATGCAAATAACGAAAGTAACACATTCAAAGTAATTTTCTATTAGTAAAAACTTTTATTTAACAGAAAAAGAGGGGATGCATTGCATCCCCTTTCTGTTTCATCTAGATATTAATATCCTCTAGTCATTTCTATTGTATATTTATTCCATCGGCTTTCATCTGACAGATTTTCTGTATAGTCACTGGCCAACGGCAAATCCAACATCAACGGAGCAACTTTCACCTCTGCTGTAAATGTAAACATAGTCTTCGCATTTGCCAAGGAGAATGCAGCTCCCTCTCCGCTATCCAACTGCATGTTTGCCTCTATAACTCTGCCTAACCTGAAATAAGCAGCCTTTGATAACTCACTATCACTACTAAAAGTAGAAAACAGAAATACGAATAAGTGATCACTGTAACTCATACTGAGTCCATCCCCTTTCGCAACCTTATTTTCATCCGTAGAAGGAGTTGTGCTATCTGATGTTCCTGGATTACTTAAACTGCAGGCCCAATCGTTTGCATCCATCTTATATACCTTTAATTTCAAACCTTTATTCAAGATTTTCATATCATGTGCACTCTCAAGGGCAGTTACTAGAGCAATCAAAACACACTTTGTAACCGGCTCAGGAATAATACCATATGTAGCGATACTAACAGCATTTGCAACCCCATTTATTGCTAAAGCTGTTGCACTATTGTGTTTTGCGTTATAATTATAAAAATTAACAAAACCTGATGCAAGATTCAAAGCATATCTTAACGCATATATTGATAAATATGCCTTTTTTAGGTTTTCTTTATTTGTTCCCCCATATAGAATATATTCAATCTCAGCGTTATTTGCTGCATTATTAGTTGAATTTATCATTCTATTTGTAAGCGTCTTATTATAGGTATCTGTTTTATCCGTACTACTCCACTTTGACTCCAAGTCGGAATAAACACCATCACAATTTTTCAAAGTCAATTCGCCATTATATATAGATGCTTTTCGTTCATATACAAATGTTCTGTAACTAAACATATTCATCGCATAAAGTGTTGCATACATTGAATCTCTGGCATTTCTACCATTTAAATTTATAAAATCACCTATACAAGTTGCGAAGCTGGTGATGATAGTTGCATCATTAAATTTTGTTCCAGAATAGTCTGATACATTTATATCTTTACCAAGACTTACACTATCGCCTTCCTGTTCTGCCTTATCTTCTTCCTTTGCCTTATCACCCTGTTTCTCGTAATCGTCAAGTTTATCATCTTCCTTATCAACGCCTTCTTTCGCTTTTTCAAGATCTTTCAGTTTCTTATATTTTTCATACAAAGATGCATAGTATTTATCATCAGCACTTGTCAATATCAATTTATAATCGGAATATGAAAGCTCTGGCAACGAAATTATAGATTCAAGTTCTCCCGTTTGCGGTGTAAACTTTTTCTCAAACACCTTTTTTGCCATATCTTCTATTTGCGCATTAGTCATTGGACTGGATGGCTTATCAAAAGCCCATTTAAACTCTTTATAAAATGTACTGAAATCATTTATTTCTGCAACTTTTTTACCACCATATTTAATTGAGTCTATGCCCTTGATCACCTTTTCCAGCATTGTCTTTACGTTTGACAATTTTCTTTTAAACTCTTTTACATCAGCACTATGAACATTTCTAGGTTTGCCCTCATATTGTGTTTCAATTTCATTATGTTGTTCCTTGCCCAATGACGTTTGTGTATTTTCAGCTTTTTCCTTCCACTTCTCATAATTTTCATCATAATCATCTGCAAGATCAGCTATCTTATCAAGACTAACAACTTTATATCCCAACTTTCCATTTATAACCATGTCGAGAATATCAACACATACCGCTATTTTTTCTCTACCATTTGCTAACTTTGTCGCTATATCATTAAGCTGCTGACTAGCCGATGATGTAGAGTAACCAGAATTAACAGAACTCCATATATTTATCATTTCATTTTTTACAATGAAGTAATTTTTTCCAGCGGAACTATCAGGCTCTCCTTCATGATCTACGAATGCTGCTTTCAAAAATTTCTTAGCTGCCGCTACCTCAGAGCATTCTGTCTTATTCCAATCAGCTTCAAATCCTGTATCATCAGTATAGGCTTCGCATTCCTGCATTGCCTGCACCTTTATCATTGCTTTAGCAACCGCATCACCCTTTTTATTGATATTATCTATATGTTTTTTTATGGCATTATAAGCAAAGTAATACCACTGTTCCTTATTTGTCTGATCACTTCCATCGCCATAATTTTTACTAACAAAATCCTTAACAGCATTATCAGCATCTGTAAGTGCCGTTTTGAGTGCCGTTGTCTTATTAGACAAATCTTCCTTTGCATCATCGTAATCTTTAGATTTTAAATAATACTTTTTTTCTTTCTTATCAACTTTTGACGCAACATCTTTTGCGGTTTTCTTTTCCGCATAACTTCCAATTGTACT
>OLXG01000292.1_pt1 | contig 21338 bp, 30 predicted proteins | sample 1673861 | NCBI WGS metagenome assembly OLXG01 (sample SAMEA103958130, study PRJEB25191) | human gut metagenome | biome: human-associated habitat [ENVO:00009003]; feature: intestine environment [ENVO:2100002]; material: feces | place: Germany | collected 2013/2015
GGAGAAGACCGAGGAGAAGACCGAGGAGAAGACCGAGGAGAAGACCGAGGAGAAGCCCGCCGACATCGACACTGAGGTGAAGGAGTTCATCGACGCCGGGATGGATCTGGAAGCCATCAAAGAAGCCTATGCAGACTCGCAAATGTCTGCCGGGGAGATCGAAGAGGCTTACAACCGGATAGTCAATCCCGTTTCAGAGGCTCCCAAGAAGGGAGCCAAAAAAGGAGGGTCCAAATAGGACTGGTAATAGGACGGGGTCGCTTCCCGTCCCTCCTACTATTAAAATTACGCCAGTATGAAAGTTGCACAGATCAAATCAGCTCCTCAGTTCGAATCCCGGGACTGGAGACAATATGGCATCCAAACATACGGAGATACCAACGACTTTCCCCAGACAGTCAGCGAGATTGTTCAGGCTTCAAAGACCGGCAATGCCTGCTTGAGCATATACAATGACTTCGTATACGGTCACGGATTCAAAGATCCAGGTATCTACAAATTGCGGGTCAACAAAGAAGGGGAGAAGCTCGATAAGATCCTCCGCATGGTATGCAAAGACTTCACGTTATGGCATGGGTTCGCCATCCATGTTAACTACAATATGAACTTCCGCGTCAGTTCGATCCACCACATTCCGTTCGAGTCTCTCCGACTTGCGAAGGCAGACGATGGTGGATTCATTGGCCGGACGGCATATCATCCTGACTGGGGTCACCGAGACAAGACGAGGTCCCGGTGGTCCCCGTCCGACATTGAGTGGTTTCACCTCTTCAACCCGGATCCGGAGGTTATCCTGAACCAGGTAGAAGAAGCTGGCGGATGGGACAACTACAATGGCCAGATCCTCTACTTTTCCGGAGACTCTGAAGGCAGTCCGTCTTACCCGGTCCCCATCTTCATCGCTGAGATGACAGACATGAGAACTGAGGAAGCACTTGCCAATGTAGCCGGTCGAAACGCATGCTCCAACTTCTTGTCAGCTGGGATCTTGGTAGACATCAAGGACGAGACTCAAGATCAGTCCCAAGTCAATGAGACCCAGAAAGAGCTCAACAAGTTTCAAGGAGACGAGAATACTTCTCAACTGTGGTACATACAGTGCAAGTCCAAAGATGAGGTGCCCCAGTTCATAAGGTTCTCCGGGGAGAACTATGACAAAGCATTCGAGGTAACGCAGAGAGTCATCCCGGAGAACATTGGTCAAGCCTTCAAGCAGCCTCCCATTCTTCGAGCTGTTGACGTGGGGGCTAACTTTGGGGCTGATCTCATGACCAATGCCTACAAGTACTACAACTCTGTTACAGTCCGGGAGCGTCAGCAGCTGGAGGAGACTTTCGTATCGATCTTTGAGTACTGGTGGGCTCCTTTGGAAAATCCCGACTTCGCTATTCAGTCTCTCACTTACAATGCCGGCGAGTCTATAGCAGACAGAATTGGCAAGGACAACATGACTCAGGTACTGGAGATTATCCGGGACCAGATGCTCTCCACTGTTCAGAAGAGAAACATGCTCAAGCTCATTTATGGGCTTTACGACGAGGAGATTATAAAACTCATGCCCGATGATACTCAACTCTAACGACCTTCGGAATGTTCGGCCGATAGCCGAGAACATCAACGATCCGGCCAGACTTGAGCCATATGTCCGGGAGGCTGAGACTCTCAGACTGGTGGATGCCATAGGAGCCAATCTCTACAGATGGCTCGACGAGACAGACTTTTCCGGCCCCGGTCCTTTCCAATACGGGGACGTAACCATTACAAAAGATCAGTACACTGCCGCCATGGAAGGCGGGTATTATGATGGTGGCTGTTCAGGGGATGGTCGAAGCGAAGGACTCAAGATCGCCATTGCATACATTGCGTATTCCCGATTCATCGTCAACAATCCAATCAACCCCACTGCCTTCGGGGTGAGGTACAAAGATGGCGAATTCAGCACTCGAGTAGAAGACAACATCATCATCCGTAGCTCGAACGAAGCACGGAACATCGGGGAAGCCTACCTCGAGAAGGCTATAAATCACCTTAAAGCTCTGCGGCTACTGACTCCATGTACTGAATACAAGGAGTCCCCGTCTCGTAAAATGATTATAGGACGTAATAAATTATAAGTTTAACAGATATGGAGGAGGAAGTCATGAGAGCGGGAAAATGGATATGCGGGAGCATTGTAGGGTTTTGGGGTCTTTTAGCTCCGGTCCAGGTCCTTATCCTCTGTGTCTGTATTGCCATTATCGTCGACTTCATAACTGGAAATATTGCTGACTACAAACGTCACAAACGAGCCCATCAAAAATATGTGTTCAAAAGCGAGAAAATGTGGGACACGTGTTGGAAGTTGGGACTCAGCATTATCGGTATTGGCATGGCTTACATGCTTGACGTGCATGTCCTCCCGAACTTGGGGGGTCTCAACCTTGCCAACTTCTTCGCTGCCTTCATCGTCGGAACAGAGTTCTGGAGCTTTCTTGAAAACTCAGCTATAATTTCCAATCACCCCATATTCAGAGCTCTGCGGTCATACATGGAAAGATCGGTCAGCAAGAAAACTCAAATAGATTTTGAATGCCATGAAGACAAGTAAGTATTTTAAGCCCGAAGAATTCGAGCGATGCAATCCGTCTTGCTCCATCGAAGACATGGACCAGGACTTCCTCGATCTCCTGGATGACCTCCGTGAAAAGGCAGGCATCCCTCTCGTCCTCAATTGCGCTTATCGTTCCAAAGAACACGATAAGGCCAAAGGACGGTCCGGCAACAGTGCTCACACAGAAGGTTTGGCAGTGGACATCCGGTGTGCCTCGGGCCCCAATCGGATGAAGATCCTCCAGGCAGCCATTGCATTGCGGATCCGGAGGATAGGCATCGACGGGAATTTTATCCACGTAGATGCTTCTAAAACCCTCACGCAGGACACGGTATGGACTTATTAAAGAGAGTACTCTACACAATAGTTCTTGTAGGTATAGGCTTTATAATCGGGCGTAAAACAGTCGAGGAAAAGACCGTTATAAAGTACGTCGATTTACCCCCAATTCAGGGGGAGGTCAAAGTCCCGGATTTGGTTCCAAAATGGGAGGGTTTTAGGAATCCAATCAAATTGATATATATCTATAAGGGCCAGGAGGAAAAGGTTCCCCAAACACCCTCAGAAATCACAAATGGAGGGGGTTTTGGAGAGGACCAAAAGAAGGTGGATACTCTGGAGAGCGTAAAAAGGACAATATTGGACTGGAATACGGCCAGGAAATACGCTGGAACATTCTTCAAAGATCCCAAAATTGGCCAATTTGACTGGGAGGCTACAGTCCAATACAACACTCTCCAGCATCTTACTTACAAGTATGTACCAGTTCGAGAACAAATCAAAGAAACGAGGTCCCCGAGATGGTCCCCATTTCTTAGAGCTTCGGCTAACTCATTCGGACAGATCGGAGCTGGGGGAGGCATATATTACAGAAATTTCGGAGTAGCCCTATCCTATGTGCGGGACTTCGAGCTGACCCGATCGGGATATGAGATCGGCTTTAGCTGGAAATTTTAGGAAACTACTCCGTCCCGGGTCTAGCGGAGCCCGGGTTTTTTGTGTTCCCAAGCCGAGGGTATTGGCCCCGGGGGCAGGGACCAGCAGTAAACAATGGTAGGGAATATGGGTTCTCAAAGAGGATGAGCCCCTAAAAAAGTTGGTGAAACTATTGTTCCATTGTGTCTTTGGCAAAAATCTCGACAGCCCCTCCCCCAAAATCCTGGGGACCCCTATTGTTTATTGTTTATTGTTCCAATGGAAAGAATCCCAAACCATTGATAATCAATCACTTAAATTAAAACAGCAGTAAACAATGAGAAACAATAATAAACAATCATTGTTTCTCGGTAATCGATTGAATATCAATGGTTTAGGCCCTTGTAAACAATGTAAACAATAATTTAGGAGGAAAACCTGAATAGGGAATATGAGGAAAATTATGACCAATTTAGGAAATGAAAAATCACAAAATAGAGTGCACAGAAACATTGTTTACATTGTTTCTCGGGAGAAGAATTGGGGACCTAATCAATTGAATATCAATCACTTAGGTGAGGAACAATAGAAATTTTATTGTTCCCCGGCTATTTTACCGTAGTATTTGCAGCAGAATTCTTGTATTTATGATACAAACAAAAACAAACTACAACATGAAAAACGGGATGACCCGGAAATGGGCAGCCAATGTAAAAGACCGGTTTGACCCTATCACGGACGAGCACGTACTTATTAATAGGTACAGGACCTCCGGAGGATCTGAGATGGGGGGGGTCTTCATCACCAGCTGAATCCCGTTCGTAAATATGGTAGGAACTGGTTTGGGCATGGGGTATATGAAATTCCAGCTCCTGGAACATAAACTCAACCGCTACGGGTTCAAACAGTTTTAATTCCCGGGACCATGAAACAGGGGTCCCAACTTTTTTCTCATTTTTCAATCGAAAAATTTTTTACTTCAAAAAATTTTTCTTATATTTGTGATGCCCAGAAGCGGAGCTCCAGGACCTCCCCCAGAGAAAAGGCTTTCAGAAATGTTAACCACTCACATGGATCCTCAGCTAACCGGATCGGACGTAGTAACTACGGAGGACGGGCATCGGTTAACCCTCAATCAGGTAATGGAGTTAGGAAAAATAGAACATAAATTCAAACCAACTATTGTGAAAAAGGAATTCAACTGGGAGCTCCCGGCAGACCCGGACCCCAAATCAGACAACTATTATAACGGAATTGTATCCAAGGAGCTGAAAGACCCCAGCAATGTGGGAGAGGTTCTCCTAGGAGTTATCCACAGAGAATCAGTTACCAATCAGTCGGATTTTGTCAATGAAGGGATTCAGTCTATTCTTGATCAGTTTGGCATTAAAACCGACAAACCTCTCACAAGAAAGGAGAAGCTCCTGGCATTCATCGGATTTAAAGCTGGCTCAATGTGGGAGAAATTGGTGGAAGACCAAAGACAGTCAGAACCAGCTTCACCCAACCCTCTCGAAATTGTCATGATGGGACTTCTCAAAACAAACGGAAAAGTATGCTGATTATATTTGTGATACAAACTACACAACTATGGGAGCAATAAAATCAGTACTCCTCATCGTCACTCGAACGGGATACGTTGAGGGGGTCTTCACCTCCCTCAGAGCTTTGGCTAACTCCCGAGGAGCCACTCGAATTAACATTGAAGGCGAGTATGAGTCTTACACTGAGACTGACCTGAAAGACATTGCAGTTAGCGGTCAGACATTTATCTACTTCGGCGAGAAATGCAGAATATACGCAAGGCCCTTAAACATATAGACATGAAAAAGATTGAAAAATACGTAGTGTTCAAGTACGAAGACGAGTTCGGATTTCACTACATGGTAATTGACAAGCTTCCCGGAGAGGAACCCACATACATGGAGCCCACATCGTCCGAGAAGAAGATCAACCCCGTCGGATTTCACTACATGATGATGGACGAGCTTCCCAGGGAGGAACCTACACATCCGGAGACCCTCACGTTCGAGAAGAAGATCAACCCCAATTGTACTCCGGGAGCTATCACTCGTCAGCCGTTTTCGGAGGACGGCAAATTGGCTTGTGTGCTCAGCTCCAAATTCGTCCCCGTGGCGGGTTGGTGGCCAAATAAGGGCGACGTTCTGGAGTGGCAGGAAGGGATCCGGGTTTACAGAGCCACCAAGGAACTGAAGAAGGAAGAAGAAGACCTCAAGCTCGAGAAAGCCATTGAGCCTATACGAGAAGCATACAGTCGTCTCAGTCCAAGCGGGAGGAGTACGTTTATTGCTCAAATGGTCTACCTTCTCACTAAGTAGACAATTCGCACTAAGAAGCTTGAGAAAATTTACATATGAGGAAAAAATTGATTATATTTGTGATACAAATAAAAGGATAAGACAATGACTATCAATCTCAGAGAACTAATCGAACAGAGGGGTCTGAAAACTCAAGAAGTGGCAGAAATTCTGTTCCCTGGTAACAAATTCCCTCGAGTATCCCTCCAACGGATCCTCAACGGAAAAGCCTTGTTAAATTCGGAGCAAGTCTCCCGATTAGCAGCTTGGCTTGGAGTATCCCCCGACAACCTCTACAAAGGAGGATGGAGCTCTGAATTTAAGGGGGAGACATGTATTCTGACAAACGGAAACTACAGAGCAGAGTTATCGGTCGAAACAGGAGAGACGAAGTTGTTTCATCTCGGGTCCCTGTTTCATGAAATTGTTCTTCATGCCCCAGCTATACCCCTCAGCCAGTACATTGAACTTCTGAACACCATAATCAAAAATCATCAAGCCAATGAAAGTAGAAATTAAGTTCGAGGCAAACCTCGAAGAGACTCAGGATCTCGAAATGGTCCGCAAGATCTGTCAGGCCATAGGATCAAATCCCGTGACAGTTAAGACGACTGACGTCAAGAAATCAGTCCCTGCACAGGACGTGAAGAAGCCAGCTCCGGCTCCGGCTCCAGTCCCCAAAAAGACTGAGGAGCCAGAACCCATGCCGATGGATACGAACTCCTCTTTGGGTTCCGACCCCGCTGTCTCCATTCAGGACATCCGGACTCTCCTTGCAAGTAAGGTGGACAACAACCGCGAAGCCATCCGGGCAAAGCTCACTGAACTGGGAGCGAAGAATGTGACGGGATTGGATGCCCGAAACTACGACTCGTTCTACGAATTCCTCAAAGACCTTGCGTAATGGGAACCCCGAATCATTCATCCCGTAAGCACGCCATGCTTTCGGCATCAAAGGCAGACCGGTGGATCAACTGCACCCCCAGTGCCAGACTGGAGGAAAAAGTTGAGGAAACCGGTAAGCCTTCCAAGTATGCCGAAGAGGGCACTCTGGCTCACGAGATGGCAGAATGTTACCTCCGAGCGAGGTTCCTGATAACGCCTGTTGACGTTACGTCTGCTGAACTCCGGAAGCTGAAGAAGAGTGACCTCTACACTGAGGCCATGGATGAGCCCGTAATGGCTTATTGCCAGTACGTAACGGACCAATATACGGAAGCTCTGCGGAAAACCAAAGACGCTCTCGTTCTTCTGGAGGAGAGACTGGACTTCTCGGCTTGGGTCGAACAAGGATTCGGCACTGGGGACGCTTGCATTATCGCTGACGGGGTCATGGAGATCATAGACCTCAAGTTTGGCACTGGCGTGCCGGTTTTCGCTGAGAACAACCCTCAGTTGATGCTGTATGCTCTTGGGGCCTTGTCCAAATTTGAAATGGTCTACGACATCAACATGGTGAAGTTGACTATTGTCCAGCCCAGACAGGAGCGAATCTCATCATGGGAGATTACTCCCGGGGACCTCTACAAATGGGGTGAGGAAGTAGTGAAGCCCAAAGCAGCTCTCGCTTACTCCGGAGACGGTGAATTCCAAGTTGGACACTGGTGCAGGTGGTGTAAAGTCAAAGCTTTGTGTCGCAAGATGGCAGACCACAATCTGGACTTGGCCAAACACGAGTTCAAAGAGCCCGAACTCCTGACCACTGAGGAGCTCGCTCAGATTTTCGAGCAAGCCCCCATGCTCCAAGAATGGGTAAATGCTGTATCTGAGCACCTGCTCTCCAAAGCCATCTCGGGTGAGAAGATCCCGGGGTATAAGGTAGTCGAAGGAAGGTCAATACGGAAATGGACTGACGAGAGTGCAGTTCAGGAAGTTCTTACCGCATGCGACTACACCCCGGATCAGTTCCAAGTTGTCAAACTGGCCGGAATCCCGGCAATCGAGAAGCTCCTCAAAAAGGACTTCGATTCACTGGTCGGGGACCTCGTCATCAAAGCTCCTGGCAAACCCACTCTCGTCCCCGAGTCTGACAAGCGTCCGGCAATGGGAATTGAACAAGCAAAACTCGATTTTTCTAATAACTAAACTTCACAACTATGAGTGCAACAACCAAAGTAGTAACCGGCAAAGTCCGGTTCAGTTACGCCAACGTATGGGAACCCCGGGCAATGGAGGGTTCCGACCGAGCAAAATACTCGGTGTCCATCCTCATCCCGAAGACTGACTCGGCAACTCTGTCTCGGGTCAAGGAGGCCATCGACACGGCTCTCAAAGAAGGCATCGCCAAATTGGGCGGCAAGATTCCCCCGACGTGGAAGAACCCCCTCCGTGACGGGGACACCGAAAGACCGGACAACCCGGAGTATGCTGGGCACATGTTCGTCAATGCCAACTCGGACAACCGTCCTGGCATCGTGGACATCAACCTCAACCCCATCATCGAAAAAGAGGATTTCTACTCCGGATGCTATGGCCGGGCGTCGATCAACTTCTACGTTTTCAACACGAATGGCAACAAAGGCGTTGCTTGCGGGCTGAACAACCTCCAGAAGTTGGCTGACGGAGAACGTCTCTCCGGGGGATCTTCGGCAGAAGAGGACTTCGGCCAGAACCCGTGGGACGACGACCTTATGTAGGTTGGTATGCTGGGTCTTATTTGGGATTAGGGGGTTCGAATCCCCGCCCAGCAACAAATTTAACAATAATTAACATGCCGAGACGCTTATATCTCGATACAGAAACATATAGCCCGGAGGACATTAAATCCACGGGCGCCTATAAATACATAGAATCGGGGGGCTTTCAGCTCCTTATAGTATCTTTCGCCTTTGACACCTCTCCCGTTCAGGTGATAGATCTGGCCAAAGAAGAGGAGCTCCCCGATTATTTCATCTCCGCTTTAACTGACCCGGGGATCGAGAAATGGGCGCATAACGCAGTATTTGAAAGACTCGTATTTAAGCGTATAGGACTACCTATCCCGGTTGATCAATTGTATTGCTCAATGACTAAAGCAGCCTATTGCGGACTGCCTTTGGCTTTGGATGAACTCTCCAAGGCGTTGGTCCTCGGAGAGCACGGGAAGAAGTCGACCGGTAAAGCTTTAATCCGGTTTTTCTGCTCCCCGTGCAAGCCAACCAAGTCCAACGGGATGAGGACTCGGAACATGCCGGACGACGACCCGGACAAGTGGAACGAGTTCAAGACGTATGCCGAATATGACGTGATTGCAGAACGCGAGATCGTGGAACAGCTGGATCAATTCCCGTTCCCGGAGTTCGAACGCCGGAACTACCTGGTAGACCAGAGCATCAATGATCGGGGCATCTTGATCGATCTCGACATGGCCGGAAACGCCATCTCTTTTGATGAGGTGTACACGGAGGAGATGACCGACCGGATGAAGGAGCTAACGGGCTTGGACAATCCTAACAGTTTAGCTCAGCTAAAGACATGGCTCAAAACCAACTTCGGGCTCGAGTTCCCAGCACTTGGCAAACCTGAGATTCTAGAATATTTTAAAAATACCCCGGATGCTCCCGACTTGGTCAAAGAGGTTCTCGGGGGACGGCTTGCCTTGTCGAAGACTTCTACTAAGAAGTATATTGCTATGCTCAACTGCGCTGCCAAAGACCAGAGAGCCCACGGACTATTCCAGTTTTACGGAGCCAACAGAACAGGACGTTGGTCGAGTCGAATGATTCAGCTACAGAATCTCCCCCAGAATCACATGAAGGATTTGGACCTCGCCAGAAGCATGGTAGAGAAAGGAGACTACGACCTTATCGAAATGTGTTACGGCAATATCCCGAATGTTCTGTCCGAGCTAATCCGAACAGCCTTCATAGCACCAGAGGGAAAAATGTTTGCAGTAGCCGACTTTAGTGCTATTGAGGCCAGAGTCCTGTCCTGGTTAGCTCAGGAGAAGTGGCGACTCGACGTCTTCAACACTCATGGCAAGATATATGAGGCATCAGCATCACTCATGTTCGGGGTTCCCATTGAGCAGGTTACGAAAGGATCGGACCTCAGACAGCGTGGTAAGACGGCAGAATTAGCACTCGGATATGAGGGATCGGTCAACGCAATGGAGAAGATGGACAAAGAGAAGAAGCTGTCCAAAAAGGAAATGTATTCCATTGTAGCTCTTTGGCGTCGAGCCAATCCTAAAATTGTTGAGTTTTGGGCTGAGGTGAATGAGAAGGCCATCGAGTGCGTCCAGACCAGAAAGACCAAGAGAGTAAGTTGTCTCGTCTTTGAACATGACGGGACCAATTTGACGATAGCTCTCCCGGCTGGGAGAAAATTATACTACAGAAATCCCCGTGTGAGACCCAACAGGTTCGGGCAGATTGGCATTGTTTACGACGGCATGGTCCAGTCAGTAGGATGGACCGAGGTAGAGACATACGGGGGCAAATTGGTGGAGAACGTAGTCCAGGCAATCTCCCGGGATCTTCTCGCCGAAGCAATGTACAGACTAAGCATTATGAAAGACTTCGAAATAGTAATGCACGTCCATGATGAAGCCATTGCAGAGGTAGACGAAGACCGAGCCGGGGATTGTCTGGAAACTATGTGTAGAGTTATGGGAGAGGATCTTCCTTGGCTGAACTGCTTGCCAATGGGATTACCTCTCAAAGCAGACGGATACGTTACTAAATTTTATAAGAAAGACTAATGACGTACGACGGGGAACTTGATATTGCAATCGGACTGAGTGCAAGATCAAAAGTATGGAGCAACAAGAAACTGAAATGGTCTGAATTGGTCAGTCGACTCGGGGAGGAGAACAAGACCACTGAAACATTTAAGGAGTTTGTTTCTGCAAGCAAGGAAGACCAGCTCAAAATAAAGGACGTAGGCGGATACGTTGGAGGTTACCTGAGGGGAGGCAAAAGAAGCCCGGCCAATGTGGTCCACAGACAGTTGATGACCCTCGACTTGGACTTTGCCCACAGAAACCTCTGGGATGACTTTACTCTCCAGTTTGACAATGCAGCTGTTCTGCATGGGACTCACAAACACTCGGATGCGTCTCCCCGGTACCGACTAATAATGCCACTGAGCAGAGAAGTCACGGCTGATGAGTATGTGGCCATAAGCCGAAAAATTGCTGGAATAATCGGCATAGACCTTTTCGACAATTCAACTTTCGAGACCAACCGACTCATGTTCTGGCCTTCTACGCCGAAGGACATGGACTACTACTTTAGGGTTCAGGACGGTCCATGGATTGATGCTGACGAGATCCTCAACTCCTATGCCGACTGGAAGGACTCATCACTTTGGCCCACAGCTTCGTCCCGTTTCGAAGCTGTCGACAGAGCCGTTAAGAAGCAGGAGGACCCAACCATAAAGAGGGGGCTCATAGGAGCGTTCTGTAGGACGTACTCCATACCCGAAGCAATAGAGACCTTCCTCTCCGACACCTATGTCCCGTCAGCATTGGAAGACCGATACACTTACACAAAAGGCAGCGCCTCGGCTGGTCTGATCGTATATGAGGACAAGTTCGCTTATTCCCATCATGGAACTGACCCGTGTGGGGGTAAACTTTGCAATGCGTTTGACCTGGTCCGCATACACAAATTCGGTCACCTTGACGACAAGGTCAAGGATCCCTCGTCGAAGTTGCCAAGTGTGTCAGCAATGGAGGAGTTCGTACGCAATGACCCAGACACTAAGACAACCATTGCCAACGACCACATCAACAGTGCCAAGTACGAGTTTGCCGATCCAGAGCATGATCGGACTCAGGAAGAAGTAGTCGAAAAGGAGGTTGACCCGGAGGCTGAGAGCGTCGAGTGGATGAAGGAGCTGGAGGTTGATACTCGGGGAGCGTACCTCTCGTCGGATGCCAACCTCAACCTCATATTTGCAAACGACCCTCGATTCAAAAGACTGTTCAGACAGAACGACTTTGACGGGAAGAGGTACGTTTTTGGGAATCTCCCATGGCGTCGGGTTGTTAAGCCGGAGCCGATCAAGAACGTAGACTACTCCGGGGTCCGGAACTATTTGGGTTGCGTATATGGAATAACGTCCTCGCTAAAGATCGACGATGCCATGGCTCTGGAATTTGAACGCAACCACTTCCACCCGATTCTAGACTACCTCAATGACCTCAAATGGGACGGGATCCAACGGGTAGACAAACTCCTGATTGACTACATGGGGGCTGACGACAATATCTACTCTCGCGAAGCCATCCGCAAGATGCTGGTTGGAGCAGTTGCCCGAGTTATGAATCCGGGGGTCAAATTCGACCTTGTGCTTATGCTCGTAGGACCTCAAGGATCCGGCAAAAGTACGTTCATCAAAAAATTGGGAAAATCCTGGTTTAGCGATACATTCCTTACAGTCCAAGGAAAGGAGGCTCTCGAGCAGATCCAGGGGGCATGGCTTATTGAAATAGCTGAGCTCTCCGGTCTCCGCAAAGCGGAGGTTGAGTCAGTGAAGCATTTCATATCTAAGTCCGACGATTCATTCCGACCAGCGTATGCCAGAACTTCTGAGATATATCCCCGGCAATGCGTCTTTTTCGGCACCACCAACGACAGCGAATTCCTGAGAGACCCCACTGGCAACAGACGCTTCATGCCAGTGGACGTGGTCCCCAACAATGCCAAAAAAGACGTGTTCATGGAACTGGATGACGAGATAGACCAGATATGGGCTGAGGCAGTTGTCCTGTACAAATCCAAGGAAAAACTCTATTTGAGCCATGAAGCAGAAAAAATAGCCAAAAATGAGCAAAGCTCGCACAGCGAGTCGGATGAACGGAAAGGCATCATTGAGGCGTACTTGGAACGGCAACTCCCGGACAACTGGGACTCAATGGACCTCTACCAGAGAAGAGACTTCCTGGTCGATGAGTTAAACCCCAAAGGGACCACCCCCCGAGACTACGTGTGTGTTGCTGAGATATGGTGCGAATGTCTTGGGCGGAACAGGGAGGATATGGACCGGTATAAGACTCGAGAAATCAATGACTTGTTGAAGAGCATGCCAGAATGGGAACCGTGCAAGTCTACTAAAAATTTCCCCATTTATGGAAAGCAAAAATATTACGTGCGAAAACTCGATTGAGAAACGGCTCGTCACTGAGGTGGAGAGAGTTGGTGGCTGGTGTTTGAAACTCCCCGCAATTCACAATGCTGGCCTCCCTGACCGGCTCTGTCTGTTCCCCGGTGGCGAAGTCGTTTTCGTTGAGTTGAAAGCATTCGGCAAAAAGCCCAGAAAAATACAGACATTAATGCACCAGAAACTGAAAGCAATGGGCTTTCGAGTCGAGGTGATAGACACGACCATGGGTTGTAAAATGTTAGCATTGGAATATGACCGAAAATGATCTCCATCAATACCAGCTACAAGCTGTTGACCACATAATAAGCCACACGCACTGTGCTCTGTTCCTGGACATGGGATTGGGTAAAACAGTGTCTACTTTGACAGCCATCAACGAGCTCATGTTTAAAGAGGTCGAGGTCCGACGAGTATTAGTCATAGCTCCCAAAAGAGTAGCCGAATCAGTCTGGACACAGGAGGTCGAGAAATGGGACCATTTGAAGCACATTAAAGTGTCTCGCATCATCGGAACAGAACGTCAACGTCGTGAGGCTCTCGCCAAGAAGGCAGACGTGTACACCATCGGTAGAGACAACGTGGCTTGGCTATGCGGGCTCTACGGGGGATCTTGCCTACCATTCGACATGGTGGTCATCGACGAGCTCAGCAGTTTCAAGAATCCCAAGTCAATCCGATTCAAAGCTCTTAAGCACGTTCAGGCTTCACTCTCCCGAGTAGTAGGTTTGACTGGTACCCCGGCACCCAACGGTCTTATGGACCTTTGGGCCCAAATGTACCTCCTGGACCGGGGAGAGCGCTTGGGCAAATACATATCCCACTATCGTGACAACTACTTTAAGCCAGGACGTAGAAACGGGCATATTGTATATTCGTACGACATATCAAAAGAGAATCAGGAGCGCATATATTCAAAGATAGGGGACATCTGCATGAGCATGAAAGCTAAGGACTACCTCGATCTCCCCGAGCGCATCGACAACATAGTCGAGATCCAGATGCCCCCGGAAATCCAAAAGGCTTATGACTCCTTCGAGAAGGAACAAGTTCTCAGCATGATCGATCAGCTCGGGGACTCAGTGGAGATCCCGGCCGTCAATGCAGCAGCTTTGTCCACTAAGCTCCTCCAGTTTGCCAATGGGGCAGTGTACGATGAACATAGAGTGGCTCATGAGGTGCACACGTTGAAGATTGAAGCCACGAAGGAACTCGTTGAGGATGCCGGGGGACAGTCAGTCCTCATAGGTTGGACCTTCCAGCATGACAGAGACCGGCTCATGAAGGCTCTGGCCAAGTATAAGCCCCGGGAACTCAAAACTGAGAAGGACATTATCGACTGGAATGCTGGCAGAATTCAGGTTCTTTTGATGCACCCAGCTTCGGGGGGTCATGGGCTCAACCTCCAAGCCGGGGGACACCGCATCATCTGGTTTGGGCAGACCTATTCTCTCGAGCTAGAGCAGCAGTTCAATGCTCGGCTTGACCGACAAGGACAGAAAGATGTCGTGATAGTCAATAAACTGGTATGCTCGAAAACAGTGGACCAGGACGTAATAAGAGCCCAGAAAACGAAGACCCGGGGACAGGATGCTCTCATGGAAGCTGTAAAAGCGAGGGTGGAAAAATATCTGAAAAAATATCGCAAAACATCGTAGTATTTGTCGCAGAAGTATTATATTTGTGATACAAACAAAAGGACATTACTACACTTAACAACTAAACACTATGAAAAAGTTCATCAAATTCCTGGAAGCAAACAACGCATGGGAAAACTTCGAAAGAGCATTCGAAAATTACGGAAGAAACGCAAAAGACTACAAAAAGGAATGCGAAGGTAACATAAACATAGAATTAGACTGCGCGTTCATGTGGGCAGAAACAGAAGAAGGGGAAGAATACTGGGATGCGCTAAATGAAAAATGGATAGAAGCGAACAAACCACTTAAAGACCAATTATTGAGCGACGACTAACAGGGAAAAAGCAATCAAAGAGATCCGGCAGGTGTGGCTGGACGCGACCCTCCGAAAGGGAGAATTAGTTACAGTCGAATTGGGTTGAAACTATTTCAATCCAATTCGACTGTAATTAATTCTCCGAAAGTAAGAATTAATTCTCCCTTTCGGAGGGTCGCGTCCAGCCATGCCTGCCTGATTTCTTTGATTGTTCCCTGTTAGTCATCGCTCAATAGTTTTTCTTCTAGTGTTTTATTTTCTTCACGCCATTTCCGATTTAGTTTAGACCAGTATGCATGCCCCTCTTTTGTGTGTGTGTCCACATGAATGCCGCATCTAGCTCTCTGTTTCTGCTTTCTTTGCATATCTCTTTGTACGCTTTTACGATTCCTCCTTGTTCAGTGAATTCTCTTTCGAAGTTTTCCCATGCGTTGTTTGCTTCCAGGAATTTGATGAACTTTTTCATAGTGTTTAGTTGTTAAGTGTAGTACAAAAGTAAGAAAAAATACCCAATTAAAGAAAGTTTTTCACCAGAAAAATTGAAATTATTTCAATCCAATTCGACTCTAATTAATTCTTACTTTCGGAGGAATTACAGTCGAATTAGATTGAGATAATCCCAATTTTTCTGGTGAAAAACTTTCTTTAATTGGATATTTTTTCTTACTTTTACACTATACTTAATAACTAAACACTATGGAAAAGTTTATCGAAAAGTACAAGAGCTACAGCACGAAGGTTCTCCAGAAGCTGGCAAAGGTCAAGACGGGCGATGAGCTCGACGCCATCAACTCTATCCTCGCATCGAGGGGAGCATCCCAGGAGCATCCGGCAGAGGCGGGCGCTATTTACAACGCCACCGAAACGGAAGAGTACAAAGCCGAGAACGACATCAAGGAGAACGACGAAGTCGCCGAGGAGAATCCGGAAAAGGCTCGCAAGACCAAGGCCCCGAAGGAGCCCAAGAAACCTCGCCCGTTGAAGAAGGAGATCTCGGACGAGGATGCAAAGGCTAACCTCGAGAATGCCAAAGCCAACATCGGTCGCTTCTGCAAGTTCATCTGCACGAAGACCAAGGAGCAGACCGACGGCATCATCATCGGAGTTCGTCTCGATCCCCGCAACAACTTCATCCAGTACCGCATCAAGACCAACGACGGTCACGTCTGGGGAAAGGGCGTCGACTCGAAGGATCTGGAGATCGGGGAGATGGTCCCGGTTCCAGAAGGGACCGAGAAGCCGAGGCGCGGCCGGAAGAAGACAGCTCCCGAAGCAGCTCCCGAAGCAGCTCCCGAAGCAGCTCCCGAAGCATAACAGAACGAGCCGGAGAACGCACTGGCTGAGGAGTAAGTAAGAGCTCCTCGCCCAATGGAGCCGTCACTCCATTGGGCACCCCGGAGTGGTACAGGAGGGTTCGAGTCCCTCCCCGGGGTCTAACCTACATACTAAAAACTATGGAAAGGTTCATTAAATTCCTGGAAGACAACAACGCATGGGAAAACTTCCAAAGAGCATTCAAAAGTTACGGAAGAAACGTAAAAGACTACAAAAAGGAATGCGAATCAATCGAAGGCATAGAACTAGACGCCGCATTCAGGTGGGACAAAACAAAGGAGGGAATCAATTACTGGAGTGATCTAAACGATAAATGGCTAAAAGAAAACCAATCGCTTAAAGATGAATTACTGAGCGATGACTAACAGGGAAAAAGCAATCAAAGTGATCCGGCAGGTATAGCTGGACGCGACCCTCCGAAAGGAGGAATTAATTAGAAAAAAACAGTTTAGAAAAATTATGAGTAACATACTTAAACACGCTGACCAAATCATCAATGAGCGGTCGGAGGAAAAGGAACGACAATACGGGCCGTTCATGGAATGCAACCAGAAGGCCGCAGAGATCGCCTCGGTCATTATCGGTAAGCCTCTGACCGCTCTTGATGTGTCTTGGGTCCAAGTGGCAGTGAAAATGGCACGTGAATCCAATGCACACAAGGAGGACAACCTCCTTGACATGGTGGCTACAATCGGGGCCATCAACAACGAACTCGAGGAACCCAAGCCGTTAAAAGCTCCGGGAGTAGTACCTACGTACTTCTCAACCATTTCGGAGGCTGTGGACTTCATCCGGATCAGTCCCATCGAGGTGCATGAGATCAAACATGTTCTCACCGAAGAGGGACGCAGAATAGCTGTATATTACTCTCGCAAAGAAGATCAGGAACAGTGCGGTCCATTCTCAAACATCAAGCCATGAATACACAAGACTTTAAGCCATTCATTAAGAGCTGGGAAGAGATTTATGCCCTCCAGGGGGAGCTCCAGCTCATGTACAGGCCATACTTCAAGGAGCGCATCGCGAACTTTGACATCAACACTTTGGAGGATCAAGAACTATTCAAAAAACTCTGTTGGCAGATTGTCGAGGAACTCGCTGAGGCAAAGGAGGCTATCGAGGAGGAACTCGATGGCGAGCACTTTGATGAGGAGCTGATTGACGCATTCAACTTCATGTTAGAGCTTTACCAGCTTTATGGCATGACTCCCACTTTCGACTGGACGCTGCCTAAATGGGCACAGGTTCTGGAAGACGAAGATTTTGCGGGAGATCTGCTTACCTTAATCGGAAACATCGGCATGACAGCAAACTGTCTCAAGAACAGAGAGTGGAGACAATCTCAGTACATGGTTGACTTGGTAGTTTTCGAGGACCGGCTCAAGTGGATATGGACTTATTTCGTCATAATGTTCGAGCATTTGGGTCTCTCAGAGACTCGAGTCAAAGAGCTCTGGTCGTTGAAGTATCAAGTAAATGTGTTTCGCATTAAATCCAAATATTGACATGGGTAGAATATTCAAAGACTGTTTCGAAATGATCCGGGAGATGGATCGGGAGCTCAAGGTTTCCGGCATCACGGTCCCGGTCAACCATTACCAAAACCAGGAACTCAGCGGGGACGACCGGCTCACCAAGGAACTCATCGGGGTGAGCTTCGTCATCTCGAAGCCGTATCTCGGCAAACGTGAGATGCTCGACTTCATGTTCAAAGACGAGGCCGAGCTCATCGAGAAGTATTGCCGAGCAGAGCTCTCCGACCGGCTTGACCGAAACGGGGTCAATCCTGGTAAGAGCTGGGAGATCCGCCGGGACTTGTGGCAGAAGCTGGTGAGCAAGACTCGTCAGGAGGGTCGCTTCGACTACACCTATTCAGAGCGTCTGCACATTTTTCACAAGGGACCCGAAATACACCAGTTGGACAATGTCATCATGACTCTCCGGGACGACCCGCACTCCAGACGAGCAATGGTCATGATCTTCGAGCCGGAGGACACCCGGGCAACAGCCGGGGCTTTGACCCGAGTACCTTGCTCCGTCAGCTACCAGTTCCTCATCCGAAACAATCGGCTCCACGTGATATATTACATTCGGAGCAATGACTTCTTCAAGCACTTCGCAATTGACATCTGGTTGACGGAGGCCATGATGGACTACGTGTTCAACATCCTCGCAGCCACCTATCCCTCTCTCAAGAAGGGATCTCTGCATTACTTCGCTGGGTCCCTCCATGCATACAACGAAGATCTTTCCAAATGGGTAATCTACTAAATTATGACTATCGACGAAGCAAGAGCTAAAGCTCATCAGCAATATGACGATTGCATGTTCTGCCCGGGATGCTCGAAGCTCCTGACTGGGCTCCACCTGGGGAGCCAGTGCTACACCAACTGGATCGAGAAAAAGGCACAACAGATCCTCGAAAAATCGAAGAAAAGTCATGACAGGAGGAAGTGAGGAGCCCATCATCATCGGGCTGGTAATAGCAGTAGTAATTGGAATAGGGATCGTATGTCTCATGGACGCTCTCAGAAACAAACTAAAGTGATATGTGTGGAATAAGTATAACAAGAAGGGCTAACGCCATTGACCAGATACAGCATAGGGGCATCGAATCCGCCCAGATTGCCGAAGGAGGATGGTTCCTCGGTCATGTCCGTTTGCCCATTCAGACTGAACCAGGCGATGGCCTGGCTCAGCCTATCGAGTTAGCCGAAGACAACGGGTGGCTTCTTTACGTGGGGGAGATCTACAATTACCCTACGCGGTATTCCAGCGACGTCGAGTACCTTCGGGATTTGTTCGGGGCCAACTGCTTGGAGGACATTCTCCTCGAAGCCAACCACTGGGATGGCATGTGGGCAATATGCTGGTACCGGAGGGGACACATTGTTGTCTTCACTGACCCCCTCGGTAAGAAGCAGCTCTACTACAACCAGTTCGGGGAGATCTGCTCAGAGATAACTCCATTGGTGCCAAACTTCAAAGACTTCGACCGGTATTACCAGTCGGAAGTCTTCAAATGGGGGTACAACTGGGATGACAGAACTCCATGGAACAACGTCAAGCGTATTATGCCGAATACTGTCTATTCCTTCGATGACATGAAGGTGAAGCCCACCATTATCCGGAGGGACTACTACAGATGGGGGATAGGGGAACGGAGTCATCTAGCCAAATCCGAGTTCGCCGAAGTCCTCCGGGGCTTGGTCGAGAAGTCCGTAAAACGCCGGGCAATGTACTCTAAAGTCCCGGTCGGAGCTTTGGTTTCTGGAGGACTGGATTCATCCATAGTTGCCTCTATTCTTCATCGAATGGGCCTGGGGGTTAATCTCTATATGGTGGAGAATAATGAGTCGAAATTTGGCATGCTATTGTCCGAATTTTTAGGGGTTTCTATCACCTCTCTTGGTCCTATCCCCGATGATGATTGCCTGGAGAGGGGTCTCCGCTACAACGAGACCCCCATCGACTTGGGCTCCATGATCCCCCAGTTCCGACTCATGGAGAAGGTCAAGGAGAAGGTCATCCTGACCGGGGATGGAGCTGACGAACTCTTCGGAGGCTATCGCCGAGTTGATGACTATGACTCCCAGCTCTCAGACGTGTTCCAAGAGCTTCCGTTCTACCACATGCCTCGGCTTGACCGGGCTTCCATGCGGAGCACAGTTGAACTCCGGTCACCATTCCTGGGACATGACGTTGTCAGGTTCGCTCTCCGTTTGCCCCGGGAGGACAGAACTCACAAGCGCATTCTCAAAGATGCTTTCAGCGACGTCCTGCCTCAGGAGATTCTCGACCGACCCAAAGAGCCTCTCAAGTGCCAAAGTATCAGGCAGGACCCGATGGCGTACCGCAAGAAGTGTCACGAAATATTCTACAACTTATGGCAATAGCTATCGGATATTACCGGGTATGGTTTAAAGAAGATGACTCCAACACGGAGGCTCAGTGGTTCAAAATGACGCTCTGGAAGGGATCTGTTAGGCCTTCCATCCGTTCTATAAATCGGGAAGAGGCTCTGTGGTGGATCAAGTCCCGAAAAATGAAAGACGTCACCCCCGGAAATCCCGCGGGCAAGATATTTGAATCGGATGGTCAACCGTTCAGGAAGGCATTCCAGGAGCTTCCTCTTCACACTCGGTATAATTTCATAGAAGGAGCATCACTCTCATCAGGCACAACCCACCGAGCTCGTCTCGAAAAATATTTTAAAAAATGAAAATCGTAAAAGTAAGAAATGTCAAGACCCCGACCAGAGGAACGGGTCTGTCCGCCGGGCTGGACTTCTACATCCCGGAAGACTTCGAAGCCAAACAGATCTGGCCGGGCGAAAGCATCAACATTCCGTCGGGTATTCGAGCTCGAATACCCCAGGGGTGTGCCCTCATCATGTTCAACAAGAGCGGTATTGCCACCAAGCGCCAGCTCCAGGTCGGAGCCTGCGTGGTTGACGAAGACTACCAAGGAGAAATCCATCTGCACGTCATGAACGTCGGCAAGGATCCCGTCATCCTCAAGCCGGGGATGAAGCTGGTTCAGGGTTTGGTGATGCCGGTCTTATACGTCGGGGTGGAAGTTCTCGAGTCGGAGGACGAGCTTTTCCCGCAATTGACCGAAAGAGGACAGGGGGGCTTCGGGTCCACGGGTGAATAGGGCCCCGGACCCAAAAGTTGAGGGTTTTATTGTTTCATTGTTTACAATTTTCCCATGGCCCCGGCCCAAAAAGTTGGTCAAACCATTGTTTCATTGTTTACAAATCAGTGGGACCCCCGGCCCCAAAAGTTGATAAAACCATTGTTCCATTGTTTATTGGCAAAAATCTCGACAGCCCCTCCCCTAAAATCCGGGGGACCCCTATTGTTTATTGTTTATTGTTCCAATGGAAAGAATCACAAACCCTTGATAATCAATCACTTAAATTAAAACAGCAGTAAACAATGAGAAACAATAATAAACAATCATTGTTTCTCGGTAATCGATTGAATATCAATGGTTTAGGCCCTTGTAAACAATGTAAACAATAATTTAGGAGGAAAACCTGAATAGGGAATATGAGGAAAATTATGACCAATTTAGGAAATGAAAAATCACAAAATAGAGTGCACAGAAACATTGTTTACATTGTTTCTCGGGAG
>OLXG01000302.1_pt1 | contig 20740 bp, 15 predicted proteins | sample 1673861 | NCBI WGS metagenome assembly OLXG01 (sample SAMEA103958130, study PRJEB25191) | human gut metagenome | biome: human-associated habitat [ENVO:00009003]; feature: intestine environment [ENVO:2100002]; material: feces | place: Germany | collected 2013/2015
GCTCACTCCGCGCAAAGTGTTTTCTGCCACGCACATGTCGCGGCAGAAAACATATAATAATGCTTTCGCGTCTGCGGACGCGAAACTCTGCGAGGCTTTTTTTTGACAAGCTGCAAAAAAGGAGCCTTTCGGCTCCTTTTTTAATAAGCTTACTTTCTGTTCGGCACCTCTATGGAGAGGTCGCTGACGGCGAAGCAGGCGCAGGGATGGATATAGCCCAGCACTCTGTCCGCCTGGCGGCGGCCGTCGGTCTCGGCGGGGATGAACACCTCGCCGGAGACAAGGCGGCTCCTGCACCAGCCGCAGATGCCCCCGCGGCAGCGGTTGGGTCCGGCGATACCGGCGCGCTCAAAGGCGACGAGGATATTCTCGTTCGCCGCGCAGGGAATGTCGTACTCCTTGTTGCACATCTTGATGTGCACGTTGAACACCTTGTCCTTCGCTTCCATGGGATAGCCGGAGTACTCCCACGGGCGGCAGATGTTGTCGTAAAGCTCCTTGCGGTAGTGCCTGTGGTCAAGACCGAGCTTCGCGGCCTCGCCGTCGAGGAAGTCATACATGCCCTTCGGCCCCGCGGCAAAGAGGCTGAACTCACCGCCGCCGGAGTATTTTTCAATAAGCTCCCTGGTGATGAAGCCGTGCTCGCAGCCCTCGGCCTCCTCCTCGCTCAGCACGTTCACGAGCCTGACCTTGTCCGTGCGCTTCATTATGGCGTCAAACTCTTCTGCAAAGAGGATGTCGGCCTTGGTGCGGCTGCCGTAAAGCACGGTCATTTCAAAGTCCTCGTCGCCGTCGGCAATGGCGTTTGCCATGGCGAATATGGGCGTGATGCCGCTGCCCCCGGCCACGGCGACGACCTTTTTCGCGTCGCGCAGGCCCTCATAGTAGAACGTTCCCTCCGGGCCGGAGGTCTCCACCGTGTCGCCCACCTTCCAGTTGTCGTGGATATAGCCGCTGAGGAAGCCGTCCGGCTCGACACGCTTGACGGTGACGCTGCATTTCCCCTCCAGCGTCAGCGCCGGGCCGCAGGAAAGCGTCACGGGGCGGGCAATGAGCTTGCCGTCTATCTCCTGCCGGATGACAACAAACTGCCCGGCGCGGAAGAAAGCGGGCTTGCCGCCGTCCTTTCTTTTCAGCACGTAGGTCTTGACGTTTCCGCCGCCGCGCTCTATCACCTCGTCGATCACAAAGGTCTGGCTTTCGGGGTGGCGCTCGGCCGCCTTGAGGTTGGAAGCGTACTCCTCGACCAGCGGCTTCGCCTCGGTCTGGAGTATTCTCTTTTCGCGCTTGTTTTTCTTGCCCTTGAAGTAGAGCATGTCCAGAAGTCCTATCGCGCTTATTTTCACCTTTGCCATATCACTTGCCCTCCGCTTCATTCATTTCTTCCAGGATGAGCTTCGCCATATCGTCGCCGTTGAGATAGGTCTGGTTGTATCCGTCGCCGCGCGCGCCGGATGCGCCGCAGGTCTTGAAGCCCTTTATGGGCTGATCGCGGCGGATGCTCATAAGGCGGGAGACCATGGTGTCCCACTCGTTGCACTCATAGCCGTACACCGTGCCCTGCGGCGTGCCGAGGAAGCGGCAGAACGTCCACGGGGACGCCATTTCGATCTCCTCTATGCAGTCGTGTATGATGATGCCGGTGTCGTTTTCAAAATTCTCCATGACCTTTCTGAAGAGCTCCTGCTTCTTGGCGACATACTCGCGCTGGGAGAAGCCGCCCCAGACGTCCTCGGTATAGGTGATGGTGAAGGTCATGACCGTCGTTCCCTTGGGGGAAGCGTCGGGATTGACGACGTTGTATATGACGACGACGCTGTGCGTGTTGAGGTCATAGCTCTTTGAATATTCGTAATTTTTCTTCGTGTCGAAGCTGCCGGGCATGAAAATGGTGTAATCCTTTATGCCAAGCTCCTCCACGCTCTTGTTCAGCGCGACGTAGGCGTTGAAGAAGCGCACGCCGTGGCTTTCGGCGTTGGCGCGCTTTATCTCGCGCTCGGGCACGGGGATGCGCTTGTCGAGAAGCTTCGTATACGCGTCCTGCGGGTTCATGTTCGCTATGACGTAGTGCGTCTCCACGAAGCCGACGTCCGTCTCCACGCCGGTGATGTTGCCCTTATCGTCGGACACGACCTTGTTGGCCTTGACGTTCAGCCAGACCTCTGCGCCCAGCTCGCGCAGACGCTCTATCCCGGCCATGGTCATGCCGTGGGCGTTATACTCGCATATCGCGGGCTTATACTTGACGTACATGAGGAACATCCACGCCATATGTATGAAGCTCAGGCGCTCATAGTCCATGCCGATATACGTCCAGTAGACGTTGAGTATGTCGATGGCGTCCTCGGGCATGCCTATCTTGCGCAGCACCTTGTTGAAGGGGTACTCCGCCACGCGCAGAAAGTTGGGATACTTCTTCATGAACAGCGACTCGTCGATGAGGGTATAGCCGTCCTTGTCCACGCCGTCGAAGATGTGGCCGTTGAAGTACATGTACGCCTCGTTGCACTCCTCGGCAAGCTCGAAGAATATCTCCATGGGGCGGCGGCTGCCGGGCACGGTCTCCTCCATCTTGTCGATGACGTTCTGCTTGCCGACGGGCAGGGTCAGGTCGAAGTGCTTCCCTCTGCGCGTGGTGCCGATGCAGCGGTACAGCTCCGGCACGAGCAGCCAGTTGATGTTGAGCTTGTAGTCCTCCATCATGAGCTTGCCCGTCATGGCCCATTCCTCCGGAGAGCCGATGGAGCAGAACTCGTGCAGGGAGGCGTCAAACTCGAAGCGGCCCCTCACAAAGCTCGTCGAGCAGCCGCCGGGCAGGTTGTGCTTTTCCAGCAGCAGCACCTTCTTGCCGGCGTTGGCGAGGCTCAGCGCGGCGGAAAGCCCGCCTGTGCCCGCGCCGATAACAACAGCGTCAAATTTACTCATTTTTTCACTCCTTGATGATATTTATATGAATTTTACTCTCTCAGTCCTCAGGCACGGCGAAGTCCAGCGCCCTTTCGGCGATCTCCACCGTGAAATGCTCGGAATAAATTATCTCCCCGTCGAGTGAATAGGCAAAGCCCGGCGCGGCCGTCACCTCGACCCTCTTCGCCTGCCGGTATATGACGATGTCCTTCATATCCTCGCGGTCAAGGTGCTCGCCGTTGGTGTAAGGCTTGAGTATCTTCACAAAGCGCAGGCGCGATATCGGGCGGATGAGGCAGACGTCTATAAGCCCGTCGTCGCTCTTCGAGCGCGGCGCGCAGCAGAACGAGCCGCCCACGTACTGCCCGTTTGCCAGCGTGCACAGCAGCGCGCGCCCGTCGGGATTGAGCACCTCTCCGTCGGCCGTGACGGTGCAGCGGTTGTTCATGCTTTTTATAAGCGCCGTGACGACGCCCTTTGTATACGCGTCCTTGCTGCCGTGGCCGGTCTTTTCGCGCTCCTTATTGATGGTGATGGCGACCGTCGTGTCGAAGCCGAAGTTGACGACGTTGTTGCTGTAGCGATCGCCCACCTTGAGAAGGTCCAGCTTGCGCACGGGCGCGGAAATGAGCTTTGCCACATCCATAAACCTCTCCGCCCCGCCGAAGGCCTTCACGAAGTCGTTGCCGCTGCCGCAGGGGTAGCAGCTCACGCTGACGTTCTCCTGCCCGACAGCGCCGTTGAACACCTCGTTTATGGTGCCGTCGCCGCCGCAGGCGATAAAGCGCACGGCCTCGCCGGGGTGCTGCGCGCACCATGCGCGCACATACGCCGTTGCGTCGCCGACGGCCTTCGTCGTGTACAGCACGCACGCATCGCCCATGCCGAGCTGCTCCACCGCGCGGCGCAGCCGCTCCTCGTTCCCTGCCGCGCCCGCGCGGGGATTGATGATGAACACATATTTCATTGCCGCTCTCTCCTTAATATTATTTTTCTATATTTCATCATGCCCGTCATGCGGCAAGCATGATCATTCCCTGCGCGATAAGCAGCTCTCCCGCGAGATACGTCAGCATGACGGTGAAGTGCCCCTTGAAAACGACGGGCTTCTTCTCATAGTACCGCACGAGAAACAGACTGCAATCGGAAATAAAGAACAGCAGCGCGCCGATATAGGCCACGACGGCCCCCGGCATACGCGAGGTCATCATCTGCAAAAACGCAAAGACGTTCATGGTGCTGTTCGCAAGAAGATAGACATACATCACGCCGCGCATTTTCTTCGGCGCATACGGCCACAGCATGGAGATTATCTTTGCCGACACGCCGTAATACACCACGGCCAGAAGTATCACCGGCAGCCACGGCACGTTTGCAAAGCTGATATTTTCCGTATACACGGCGATAAAAAGGAAGTGGCTCAGCATGAAGCTTATGCCGCCCGCGGCGAACCACCCGTGCCCGCGCGGGATGAGCAGCACATCACCCAGCCAGCTCGTCAGCAGCGCCAGCAGCAGCACGACGGACAGCTTGTCGCTTGAAAGCGCATAATACCCCGCCAGCAGCACCAGCAGAAAGGGCTTCGTCCACGCGCGGCCCTTTCTGTCGTCTATCCAGCTGAAATAAAGATGCGCGGCACTCAAAACCGCATACGCCGCAAGAAAAACGTACCTCATTCGCAATTCTCCCTTCGCCCGCCGGCCTTATAGTACATCACGAGCCCCTCAACGGTCTCGGAAAATATCTCACGTATGCTCTGCTCGGTAAAGTCCGTCTCCCCGGCGGCGATGAGACAGGCGATGCCGTGCGCGTGCAGTATCATCTGGTTATAGAGCTTCAGCGCGCGGCCCTCGTCCAGCGCAAACTCCCTGCATATTATCGGGATTATCTTGTCCGTCAGCTCCCCGAAGTTCATGGAGAGGTTCAGCGGCGTGAATATCCGCGTGCCGCGGCTGACGGGCATGAACAGAAGCTGGTACAGCCGCGGCTCATCGCGCGAAAACTGTATCCACCGCAGCCCTATCTGCATGAAGGAGAGCTTTTTATACGGCGACTGCATATATTCAATGAACATGCCGTTGGCCGCCTTTATAGTCGCGGCCATGACGCCGTCCATGTTCTCAAAGGCCGTGAATATGGGCTTGACGGAGCAGCTCAGCTCCTTCCCGATATTCCGCGCCGTCACGGCGGCAAAGCCGTCGCGCCGGGTGATGCGGATGGCGGCGTCTATTATCTTTTCTGCGGAAAACTGCGTTTTCGGCGGCATTGCGTATACTCCCCCGCGGATGGTTTTTATAATCAGGTAACATGTGTTTCCTATCAAGTGCATTTTACCATATCTCTTTCACATTGTCAATCAAATATCAGGGATTTTTTGCACAGCTTTAAGCGTGATTTAAGGCTGCGCTGATACCATAACGCGCAAAGGGCGGCGTCAGCGGCCTTAAAGCAGCATTTGGAGGGTCAAAATGGAACAGAACCGGCGTAAAACCAAGCTGAGCCGCGCGCAGGTGCGCAGGCTCGTCATAGGCGCCGCTATCGCCGCGGTTGTGATAACGGCGGGGGCGGTATATCTGAGAAAGCGCGTCACTGAGCAGTTCGGCCGCGGCAGCACGGCGGAGATAAGTTCCGCGGAGGTGATAAGCGGCAGCATAAGCACATCCGTCTACGGCTCCGGCCGGCTGAGCGACGACGATGTGGAAAAGCTGGAGATACCCTCCGGCGTGAAGCTGAAGGAGATACGCGTCAGCCCCGGCGACAAGGTGGACGTGGGCACGCTTCTCGCCTCGGTCAACGTGAGCTCCGTGCTCGCCGCGATGAACGACGTGTCGGATCAGCTCTCCACGCTTGACAGCAGCATCAGCGCCGCGGCAAGCTCCTCCGGCGTGAGCTATATAAGCGCGTCCGTCTCGGGGCGCATAAAGAAGATATATGCCGCCGCGGGCGACAGCGTGTCCGGCGTGATGTATAAGCACGGCGCGCTGATGCTCTTATCCCTTGACGGGTATATGGCCGTCGATATAGACGCGCCCTCTCTCTCCGCCGGGGACAGCGTGACCGTCACAGGCGAGGGCGGCGCAAGCTATGCCGGGACCGTGGACAGCGTCACCGGCGGCACGGCGACGGTGCTCGTCAGCGACAACGGCACGGCCTACGGCGAGAGCGTGACCGTCGCGGATGAAAACGGCGAAGCGCTCGGCAGCGGCACGCTTTATATCCATGATGAGCTTAAGATAATGGGCTATACGGGCACGGTGTCGTATGTCTCTGTCTCCGAAAACAGCGCCGTTTATTCCGGCTCCACCCTGCTGAGTCTGAGCGGCGGCGCGGAAAGCGCGGGCTATGACGCGCTGCTTGAGCAGCGCGCGGAGCTGGAGAACGAGCTTTCACAGCTCATCGCCATATACCGGGAGGGCGGGGTGTATTCCGGCCTTTCCGGCACGGTGAAGGCCGTGAACGCCGTTGACGAGGACGATGAGGACAGCAGCAGCGAGGATGAGACCGACACCGAACAGTATTTCAGCATAAGCCCGGATGAGACCATGTCCATCTCCGTCAGCGTGGACGAAAGCGAGATACTCTCCGTCTCCGTCGGGCAGAGCGCCGAGGTGACGATAGATTCCATAAACGGGGAGAGCTTCACCGGCACCGTGACGGAGATAGACAGGGCCGGAACGAGCTCCAGCGGCGTGACGACCTATACCGCCGTTATCAGCATTGAAAAGACGGACGCCATGCTTGCGGGCATGTCGGCCTCGGCCACGATAAAGATAGACGGCGTTGAAAACGCGCTGCTCATCCCCGTTGACGCGCTGAACAGAACGAGCAGCGGCTACTACGTATACACCGAATGCGACGAGGAAAGCGGCACACTCGGCGGCATGGTCGAGGTCACCGCCGGTATCTCGAACTCCGTGTACGCGGAAATAACCTCCGGCCTCAGCGAGGGCGACACGGTGTATTACACCGAAAAGGAGGACAACGCCTTCTCCTTCGCCATGCCCGGCGGCGATTTCGGCGGCGCTCCCGGAGGCGGTGATTTCGGCGGCGGCAATCGCGGCGGGGGCGGCCCCAGCGGCAGCCCCGGAGGCGGCGGCTTCCCCGGCGGAATGGGCTGAAAAGCGCGGAGGCATGACATGATACGTATAACCGATCTTTCAAAGACCTACACGATAGGCGACGAGACTGTGCACGCGCTGGACGGGGCCAACCTGCACGTCGCGCCGGGTGAATTCGTCGGCATAATCGGCCCGTCAGGCAGCGGCAAATCCACGCTGATGAACATCATCGGCTGTCTGGACACCGCCGACAGCGGGGAATATCTGCTTGACGGAACGCCGATAGAGGCGTATTCGGAAAACGAGCTTGCGCGCATACGCAACCGGAAAATAGGCTTCGTTTTCCAGAGCTTCAACCTCATCCCGAAGCTTACCGCAGCAGAGAATGTGGAGCTGCCACTTATATACCAGGGCGTCAAAAAGGCGGAGCGCGCCGCGCGCGTCGAGGCGGCGCTGAACAGAGTGCAGCTTGGCAAGCGTGCCAACCACTTCCCCACCGAGCTGTCCGGCGGACAGCAGCAGCGCGTGGCCATCGCCCGCGCCATAGTCACGCGCCCCTCGCTCATCCTCGCCGACGAGCCGACGGGAAACCTCGACTCAAAAACGACGGTGGAGATCATGGATATCTTCCACGAGCTGCACCGGCAGGGCAACACCATCGTGCTCATCACGCACGATGATTCCGTCGCAGCGCAGGCGGAACGCCGCGTGCACATCCTCGACGGCAGATTAACGGAGGTGAAGGAATGATAGATTCCGTTTCCCAGTCGCTGCGCATGGCGCTGAAATCCATCGGCGGCAACAAGCTGCGCGCGTTTCTGACGATGCTGGGCATAATCATCGGCGTCATGGCGCTGGTGATACTGGTCAGTCTCGTCAACGGCGCGACGGGCACCGTCACCGACACGATATCCAGTCTCGGCTCCAATCTTCTCACGGTCACGATCTCCGACGACAAGGGCTATCCTGTGACGCTCAGCGACCTTTCCGACTGGTCAGAGCGCGACGGCATCGGCCAGACCGCGGCATGGCAGGAGGAGAGCGCCGCCGCCAAATACGGCGCAACGGCAGAGACCGTGCAGCTCTACGGCACGACGAGCGCCTATTACGACATACAGGGCCTCAGTATGCTGCTGGGCCGGTATATAAAGACCGCGGACGTGGACAACGCGACCAACGTGTGCGTTATAAACGAGAACGCGGCAAATGAGCTTGTCGGGTACAGAGACTGCCTCGGCGAGCAGCTTTCGATAAACGGGATAAAATTCACCGTCGTGGGCGTGCTGGAGGATAATGACGACTCCCTCACCGCCGTGTTCGGCAGCGGCTCTCTCGCGGTGTACATCCCGTATACGACGCTCGTGCGCATAAGCGGCAGCGTCTCGTCCAAGATAAGCTCCTTCTACGTCGGCGCGGAGGCCGGCGGCACCGTGGAGCAGGCGGAGGCCGCCATGACCGCCATACTGTATGAGCGCTTCCTTGAGGATGAGGACGCCTTCTCCGTCGATGCGCAGGACGTGCTGGAGGACACCATGGCCAGCATCACCTCCGTGCTCACTATCCTCCTCGGCGGCATCGCGGCGATATCACTCATCGTCGGCGGCATCGGGATAATGAACATCATGCTCGTGACCGTCACGGAGAGAACACGCGAGATAGGCATCCGCAAGGCCATCGGCGCGAGCCGCGGCGTCATATTGCAGCAGTTTTTGCTTGAAAGCGTGGTGCTGTGCATGATGGGCTGCGCCATGGGCATCGCGCTGTCGTGGGGCGTGCTGAAGCTTATAGGCGCGGTCGTCTCCAGCCTTGGCATGACGTTCAGCATGAACGGGGGCGTCGTCGCCGCCGCGGTGCTTTTCTGCTTTGTCATCGGCGTGGGCTTCGGCCTGTATCCGGCCAACAAGGCCGCAAAAATGAAGCCGATAGACGCGCTTCATTACGGGGGGTGAGCATGATGAAAAAACTGTCGAAGAAAAAGCTTATCGCCGCGGCCGCGGCGCTTGTGCTCATCGTGGCGCTTATCATCGCGCTGCTGCCGCGCACGCAGAGCATGCCCGAAAGCTCCGTCGAGGCCGTGGAAGAGATAGTATACGGCACGGCGGAGATAAGCAGCATAACAAGAACGCTTGCAAGCGGCGGCACCGTCGGCGACGTGGACGCGCGCAGCATCTCCCTCGCCGGGAGCATCAAGCTTGAAAGCTGGGCCGTAAACGAGGGCGATTACGTCGAGGCGGGGCAGCTTCTCGCCACGGTGGACAAAAGCTCCGTCCGCGCCGCGATAGATGCGCTGAACACGCTCATGCAGGAGCTGGACGCCGACATTGAGACGGCGAAGAGCTCCGCCGCTGCCGCGACCGTCACCGCGCCGGAGTCCGGCCGCGTCAAGGCGGTATACGCCGAACCCGGCACGGCGCTTGCGGACACGGTGTATGAAAACGGCGCGCTGATGCTCTTATCCCTTGACGGGTACATGGCCGTTGACATCGACGCGGGCGACCTCACGCCGGGCGCGGCGCTCACGGTCACGCTGTCCGACGGAAGCGAGCTTTCCGGCACGGTGTTCAGTCTTTCCGACGGCACAGCGACCGTGACCGTGTCCGACGAGACCGCGCTTCCCGGCGACACGGCCACGGTCAGCTATGAGGGGCAGACTCTCGGCACCGGCACGCTGTACATCCACCGCGAGGTGAAGGTGCTGGGCTGGTCCGGCACGGCGTACTATGTCTATCCCGCCGTGAACGCGTATGTCAGCGCGGGGCAGACCCTCATAAGCCTCACGGATACGGACATGGCCGCACAGTACGCGTCGCTCATGCTCCAGCGGCGTGAGCTTGAACAGGACATGCAGGCACTTTTCGACGCGTATGAGCGCGGCGGCATATACGCACCGGCGGCGGGGCGCGTCTCCGGCCTGAACGAGGACGCCGTAAACAAGACTCTCTCCGCCTCCGGCACGGGGAAGCTGCTTGCAAGCTTCTCCCGCACGCATACTCTGCGCCTCCTCTCCGCCGTAAGCGTGCAGGACGAAACCGGCGCGGCGGAGGACGGAGCCGAGACTCCGCCCGCCGCGGAAACGCCCTCTCCTTCCCCATCCCCGGCGGAGCCATCTTCCTCCCCCGCGCCCGTCACGCCGTCCCCGGCGGTCTCTCCTGCGCCGGGCGGCGCGACTGTGGATAAGCTTGGCCGCGTGACTGGGCTTGCCGTGAGCGACACCGGCGAGACGGTGCTCGTCATCGCGCTTTCGGACGGGGGCGAGCTTCGCCTACCCCTCAGTGAGCTTGCGGGCAAGACCGGCACGGTCGAGCCGGGAAGCATAAAGGCGGGCGACATCATTTACCTCAGCTATGACGCCGAAAGCGGCGCGCTCATCAGCGCCACGGTCTATTCCGACGAGACGCCCACGCCCGGCGGCGATGACAACGGCGGCGGCGCACAAGGTTCCGGCGCGCAGGGCGGAAGTGCGCAGGGCGGCGCGGCACAGCCGGAGGCCGAGACGGAGAAAAACTACACCTCGGAAAAGACCGCGCTGTGCACCTTCACTCCCTATGATGAGGCCGAAATAAGTCTGAGCATAGACGAGCTGGACATCGCGCGGCTGCACGTGGGGCAGAGCGTGTCCGTCACGCTGGACGCACTGCCGGGGCAGAGCTTCACCGGCGAGATATCCGCCATTGACCCGGAGGGAACGAATTCCGGCGGCAACACGAAATACGCCGTCACCGTCACCATGCCGCGCACGGAGCAGATGCTCACAGGCATGAACGCCGCCATAAGCATAGAGCTTGAAACGCGCGAAGGCGTGCTGTCGGTTCCCGCCGCCGCCATCTGCGAGGACGCGGGCGGGATATACCTCTGTACCGGGTACGACGCGAAGAGCGACGCCCTCACCGGCCCCGTGTATATCACGACCGGCATTTCCGACGGCGAAAACGTCGAGGTCACCTCCGGCCTTGACGCCGGGAACAGCTACTGCTACCGCAGCGCGGAGGAACTGAAATACAGCTTCATAAGATAACCATGCAGGCGCGCTCTTCCAAGCGCGCCTGCATACTATATACCGGGGGCAATTTTTTATAAGGAACCGATAATATGTATACGGATCAATTTCTCAACAGATTCATTCTGCCCGCGGATCTCAGCGCGTCGCTGCGCACAAACCGCGCGCTGTGCTTCCCGGAAACGCTGGATGAGCTTACGGAGCTGTGCTACGGCCCGGCGCACGCCGACAGCTTTGACGTGAGCTATGACATAGAGGGCATTGGCCGCGTGAAGGAAGCGGAGGTGCACCGCTGCAAAAACGGCGTGGCCGTGAATTTCACAGAGGACTATATGCGCCGGCGCGACGGCGGCTGTATGCGCATCGGCGACGACCTGCCCAGCGACAAGCCGCGCTTCAAGGACAGCTTCGGCTATGACTTCTCCGTGCTGCGCGCGCAGACGATGACGTGGCTTGCCGCGCAGCCGCTCATCGTGCTTCCGTTCTCCGCCGGGGGCTGCTTCTGTGATATCCCCGCCGTGATGCTGTGCCCGCTGAACGCGGCCTTCTTCGCGCTGTCGCTTGCGAACATGCAGGGCTTCACGGGCATCGCCGGCGTGCCGGACGGCTATACGCCGCGCGGCATCATTTACGTCGCCCCGCCGTTCAGGCACACGCACTTCTCCGGGCGGCAGATCGTCGTGCACTGCCGGGGCGAGGCCGTGCATGAGGTGTTCGCCTATAACCTCTACCCCGGCCCGTCGGCGAAGAAGGGCGTTTTCTCCATGCTGCTGGATATCGGGGCGCGCGAGGGCTGGGTGTGCTGTCACGCGTCGGCGGCACTGGTCGAATCCCCGTATGAAAACCGCGTCGTATTCATGCACGAGGGCGCGTCCGGCGGCGGAAAAAGCGAGATGCTGGAGCCGCCCAAGCGCGACGAGACCGGGCATGTGCCGCTGGCAAGGCACATCATCACCGGCGAGGAGGTGCACATAAAGCTCCAGGAGAGCTGCAAGATATATCCCATTGCCGACGATATGGCACCCGCGCCGGAAAGCGTGCAGCGCGCCGGGGGGCGGCTGTGCATCGCGGACGGAGAGGCCGGGTGGTTCCTGCGCATGGACGGGGAGACGCACTACGGCAGCAACCGGACCTATGAGCGCATAAGCATACATCCGCCGCGGCCGCTGGAGTTTTTCAACATGGACGGCGTGCCGGGGGCGACCTGCCTCATCTGGGAGCACACGCCCGACTCCGATGGCCGCCCGTGTCCGAATCCGCGCGTGATAATTCCCCGGGAAATGCTGGGCAGTCTGCCCGGCGGCACAGCGTATGAGGTTGGCGTGCGCTCCTTCGGCGTGCGTATGCCGCCGTCCACCGCCGCCGCGCCGGATTACGGCGTTATGGGCATGGTGCAGCTCGTTCCGGTCTCTCTTGCGTGGCTGTGGCGGCTGGTGTCGCCGCGCGGGTTCAAAAATCCGTCCATTTCGGGCGACGGCGCGGCGCTGTGCGCGGAGGGCGTCGGCTCATACTGGCCGTTCGACACGGGTCTTCGCGTCACGCAGGCCAATCTGCTGCTGCGCCAGCTTCTCGACACGCCCGAGACGCTGAACCTTCTCATCCCGAATCAGCACATCGGCGCGTACTTTGTCGGCTTTGCCGGGCAATGGGTGGCGCGCGAATATCTGGCGCGGCGCGGCGGGCGGCTGAGCATGGAAAAGCTCGTTTGCGCGCGCTGCCCGCTCTTCGGCCTTTCCATGGATGAAATGAAGCTTGAAGGGCAGTACATCCGCAAAAGCCTTCTCCGGCCGGAGCTTCAATCCTGCCTCGGCGAGGCGGGCTATGACGCGGGCGCAAAGCTCCTCACGGACTTTTTCCGGCGGGAGCTTGCCGCCTATCTCGTGCCGGGGCTGGATACGCTTGGCCGGGAGATAATAGAGACCTTCCTGCGCGGCGGCACGGCGGAGGATTATCTGCGCCTGACGCCGCTGACGTAAGGCACACATGAAAAACCGGACTGCCGCGCATCTGCGGCAGTCCGGTAAGGTTATATACATATGCAATTATTTCAGCACCACGTCTATCGCAACGGGGTTGTGGTCGGAATTTTCAAAGCCGAGGTCTATGCACTCGACGTTTTTCAGCTCGACATTCGGGGAGAGGATGAAGCCGTCTATCACGTAATACTGGGTGTTCTCCGTATCCGTGGGGTCATACGGCTGATTGAGCAGGCGGCAGGACGGCGTGCCGAGGTCATAGGCAAAGCGCCACCCATCGGGAAGCATATCCTCGTCGAGTATGCCCGGCTCCCACAGGTCGGTGTGCGTGTTTGGATAGGCCTCCAGCCCGCCGGGGAATATCTGGTTGAAGTCGCCCCCAGCAATGACGTAGTTACCCTTGGAATACTCAAACTCTATGAATTCACGAAGCTGATTCGTCTGGGCGATCTTCCCCTCGCCGTCGTCATACGCCTCTAGATGCAGATTGACCAGCACGAGCTTTTTCGTGCTGTCCTGTATCGGCAGGTAGGACACCAGCAGGCAGCGCTTGAGGTTCGCCGCGCTGACGGGCCACGAGAACGGGCACGGAAGGGAGATGCGCTCCGCCTTGTCGATATAAAGATCCGTCGTCGTGAAAAGGCCGCTGTTGACCCGGCCTATCGGCGGGATGGGAATGGGCACGTATACGCAGGAATAGTTCAGGGCGTACACGCTCTCCCCCGCGGTGAGGTAATCCGTCTCGTTTATCGAGTATGTACGGGAGGAATTGCTGTCAACCTCCTGGAGCATGATAAGGTCAGGGTCCTTGTCGCGCAGGAACTTCTTTATCCCCAGCATGTATTTCAGCACGGTGTCCTGATCGGCGGACTTTGTGTCATGGCCGCCGTCCATAAAGAAATCAGAACCCTCGCCCAGGCCGCAGTAGCCGATATTCCATGTCAGCACGGACAGCTCCTGTCCGCCGCGGATATAGGCCGTATCGCCGTCGGCCTCGACCTCGACCTCCTCATTGGCGAGGGGAACGTATTCATTCGCAACTATCCACACGAACGTAAACACGAGCAGCGCGGCCAGAACTATGAGCACGCTGCGCGCTATCTTCCAGAACTTTTTCATCTGCCATTACTCCTTTACTGCTGGTAGGAATTTTAACACTTATTACCCGTCTTGCCAAGGGGATAAAGCTGTACTATAATGTAAAAGATTAATGAATAAATCTAAGAACGGAATTAAACGGAGGATAAAAATGAGCTTTGATATCATAAGGCAGCAGGACAGGCAGGTATACGACTCCATGATGCGCGAGCTTGAGCGTCAGCGCGACCATATCGAGCTTATCGCCTCTGAAAATTTCGTCAGTCCCGCCGTCATGCAGGCCATGGGCAGTCATCTCACCAACAAATACGCCGAGGGTTATCCCGCCGCGCGCTACTACGGCGGCTGCCAGTACGTGGACGAGATAGAGCGCCTCGCCATCGACAGGGCCAAGCAGCTTTTCGGCGCGGAGCATGCCAACGTCCAGCCGCACTCCGGCTCGCAGGCGAACGTGGCGGTGTACCTTGCGCTTTTGAAGCCGGGCGACACCATCCTCGGCATGGACCTTTCGCACGGCGGCCATCTGACGCACGGGTCGAAGGCCTCCATCTCCGGCAAGTATTTCAACGCCTGCTTCTACGGCGTTGATAAAGAGACGGAGCGTATAGACTATGACGCCGTTCAGCGCCGTGCGGAGGAATGCCGGCCGAAGCTCATCATCGCCGGTGCAAGCGCTTATTCGCGCGTTATAGACTTCGCCCGTATGCGCCAGATCGCCGATTCCGTGGGCGCGTATCTGATGGTGGACATGGCGCACATCGCCGGCCTTGTCGCCGCGGGTGAGCACCCCAGCCCCGTTCCCTACGCCCATGTCGTCACCACCACCACGCACAAAACGCTGCGCGGCCCGCGCGGCGCGCTCATTCTCTGCAAGGAGGAGCTTAAAAAGAAGATAGACAGCGCCGTGTTCCCCGGCACGCAGGGCGGCCCGCTGATGCACATCATCGCCGCGAAGGCCATATGCTTCGGCGAGGCGCTGCGGCCGGAGTTCAGGGAATACCAGCATCAGGTTGTCCTCAACGCCGCGGCGCTCGCGGACGAGCTTGACGCGCAGGGACTGCGCCTCGTCTCCGGCGGCACGGACAATCACCTGCTGAATGTGGACGTGATGAGCATGGGCAAGACCGGCGCGGAGGTGCAGGAGCTTCTCGACATGGCCAACATCACCGCGAACAAGAACGCCATCCCCTTTGACACTCTGCCCGTGCGGCAGACCTCCGGAATGCGCTTCGGCACGCCCGCCGTGACCACACGCGGCATGAAGGAGGCCGAGATGCGCGAGATAGGCGGCATGATAGTGCAGCTTCTGCGCGGCGGAAGCGAGGCCACGGATGAAGTGCGCCGCCACACGATAGAGCTGTGCCGCCGCTTCCCGCTCTACCCCGAGCTGTGATTTCAACTCCACAAACCTTAAAGGCAGATGTAAACGCATCTGCCTTTAGTCATGTCATATTGCCTTTACTGCTCGTGCACCTTGTAGCCGCGCTGGCGCAGCCCTTCAAGCACCGCCCTGCCGTGCGCCTCTCCGCCGACCTCGCACGCGACATGCACCGTCGTTTCGTTCGGGTTGAGACCGAGACTCAGCTTATCATGCTCGACCGTGAGGATATTCGCACGCTCCGCCGCGATTATGTCCAGCATCCGCGCAAGGCTGCCGGGTCTGTCAAGCAGGGTGACGGTGAATTTTATGCGCCTGTGGCGCGCAACAAGGCCCTGCTCGATAATACACTGGATGAAGCTGACGTCGATATTGCCGCCGGAGAGCACGCACACCACGTTCTTCCCCGCCGCGTCTATCTTCCCGGACAGCACGGCGGCCAGCGGCGTCGCGCCCGCCGGCTCCACTATCTGCTTGCAGCGCTCCATAAGCTGGAGTATGGCGTCGGATATCTCAAGGTCGGACACGGTGACGACGCCGTCCGCCCAGCGGTTTATAAGATCGACCGTTATATCGCCCGGCGCCTTGACGGCAATGCCGTCGGCAATGGTGGAGGCCGACTCCGTCGTGACGAGCTTTCCCGCGCGGTAGCTGCGTGCGATGGCGTCAGACCCCTCGGCCTGCACGCCGTAGACCTTCACATCCGGCTTTATCTGCTTTGCCGCCGCAGCCACGCCCGCAAGAAGCCCGCCGCCGCCCGCGGGAACGATTATTATATCCGCCTCGGGAAGCTGCTCAAGTATCTCAAGCGAGAGCGTGCCCTGCCCGGTGATGACCTCCACGTCGTTATACGGGTGCAGGAACTTTGCCCCCTCCTCCCGGCAGATGCGGCAGGCCTCTGCATACGCGTCGTCATAGCAGCTTCCGGCAAGCACCACGCGCGCGCCGTAGCCCTCCGTGGCCTGCACCTTGGCGATGGGCGCGGCCTCCGGCATGACGATAGTCGCCTTGATGCCAAACATGGCCGCGGCGTATGCCACGCCCTGCGCGTGGTTTCCGGCCGAGGACGCCACAACGGCGCAGCGCTCGCCGCGCTCTATCATGGAGGCGATCTTGTTGCTCGCCCCGCGCAGCTTGAACGCGCCGGTCTTCTGCCGGTTTTCGCACTTGAGGTATATCTCACCTCCGGTCATGCGGGAAAACGTCGTGGAATGGTCCAGCTCCGTGCGGTGCACTATTCCCTTTATGCGCCCCGCGGCCTTTTCAAAATCACTAAGCGGAATATTCATATCTTTCCTCCATATTTCGCCCCGGCGTCAGAGGCCAAGGCCCTTTTGCAGCGTCACAACGAAGTCCTGCACGTTCGTGACTATGCCGCGCGCCGTCAGGCTGCCCCTGTCGGCGAGCTTGTTTATCGTGAATTCCGAGACGTCCACGCAGTAGAAGTACACCGGCCTTATGCCGCCGTCCTTCATCACGCGGTAGGCCGGGGTCATATTCCCCACCGCGATGGAGTGCAGCATCGTGGCAAGGCAGATGACCGTCGTCGCGCCGCGTATCTGCGCGCGCATGGCGTCCTGCGCGGCGTACACATCCGCATACACCGGCGGAAGCGGCCCGTCGTCCCTTATCGAGCCGCCCAGCACATACGGCACGCCGTTTTTCTTGCAGCTGTAGATAATGCCGTTGTCTATACGCTCACGCGCGATGAACTGCGCCACGCTGCCGCATTCGCGCACGGCGTTTATAAGGTCAAGGTGGTTGCAGTGCCCGTTGTGCACGGTGCGCTGGGTGTATATGTCCTGCCCGAGGGCCGTGTGCAGCCACGCCGCCTCAAGGTCGTGCGTCGCCAGCGCGTTCCCCGCCAGAAGCGCGTGGACATAGCCCGCGTCTATCAGCGCGGCCATTGCGCGGCGCGCGTCCTCGTCAAAGGCCAGCGCCGGCCCCGCGACCCACACTATCTTCCCATGCTCGCGCTCATAGCGCAGCAGCGAGATAAGCTCATCATAATCGCGGGAAAAGGCCGTTTCGCGCGTGCGGTTTCCGCGGAAGGCGAAGGCGTCCTCATTCCTCTGCGGCGCGCCGAAGCAGTCCGCGTGGACGTATATTCCCTCGCTTGCGTCCTCCGTGCGGCCGAGTATGACCTTGTCGCCGCGGCGCAGATTGCGCAGTTCCTTCACGGCGATGCGCTCGTCCTCATAAACGGCGGCGCAGTCCATCCGGCTCTCCCCGGCAAGCAGCCACTGTCCGTCCAGCTTGAAGTATTCCGGGAACACGCTTGTGGAGTGGAAGTTGGCCGGGGCGACGCCGTCTCGCGGCGCGGGCGCATACTGCGCGTCCGGCGCGGCGGTGAAGCGCGGCCGGGTAAACTCCGGCGGGCAATATTTTTTCGATTCAAACATCGCTCCATCCCCTTCTTTATATGAATGGCCAGCGGTACCCTCGATTGACAAGGACACACACGGTTTTGACGGGCAGAAAAACGTCCATACGTCCTCAAAGACCTTGAAAATACACAAAGTATTCCCTGCGGCCTTTTCGTCGTCTGACCGCTTTTCTGCCTCGTCAAAACTGCTTGCACCTGACAGCGATGGATTTTCGTGCGATTTTTGGCTTTTAAGGCGAAGATGTGTCGTAACCCATCAAGACGAAAAGCACGACCCTTCTCACGCACTCCGAGCAAAGCCCAGCGAAGCGGGTTTGCGAGGAAAAAGGAAGAAGGAGCGAGCATAGTGCAGTTTTCGCCGCAAGGCGGAAACGGAATGGTGCGAACTTCTTCTGACGCGTCAGGCGTGTATGCTCTTGTCAATCGAGGGTTTTTTTCCTTGCAATGCCGTGCCGTATCTGGTATGATGGATGTATGGTTTATAAACCAGTGGAGTACGGTATATGGATGCACAAGGAGGTATTACATGAAGAAACGCAAGCTGTTTTCCACGGTGACGGCGCTGCTGCTGCTCGTATGCTTTATGCCGGCCACGGCGTTCGCCGCGGACTGGTACATAGACGACGGCGACATCACCATCAGCGCGACGGATAGCGGGCAGACGGTGTCGCAGGGCGGCGGCGCGGCCGTGGCGGACGACACGCCGAAGATATCCCAGCGCAACGCAGGCACCACGACGGACAACACCATCACCATCGCCGCCGACGCCGGGCAGACGGCAAACGTCACGATAGACGGCGTGAACATCGACGCAAGCGGCGAGGGCAAGGCCGCGATATCCGCCGAGGGCGAAGGCAACGTGCATATAGAGCTGGACGGCAGCAGCACGGTGAAAAGCGGCTATGAGCACGCGGGGCTTGAAAAGAGCAACTCCGGCGATCTGACGATATCCGACAGCAGCGGCACGAAAGGAAGCCTGACGGCCATTGCCGGGGATCAGGGTGCGGGCATAGGCGGCGCGAACGGCAAAGCCGGAAACGACATCACCATCACCGGCGGCGAAATAACGGCTATCGGCAGGACTGGGGCCGGTATCGGCGGCGGAGACGACGCCTCCGGCAGCAATATCACCATCACCGGCGGCACCGTCAACGCCTCCAGCACGGACGGCGACACAGGCAAGCTGTCTGGCGCAGGAATCGGCGGCGGCGGAAACGGAGACGGCACGAACATCAAAATAACCGGCGGCCGGGTGACGGCCAACGGCGGAACGAACGGCGCCGGGATCGGCGGCGGTTTTGACGGCAGCGGAAAGGACATCAGCATCTCCGGCGACGCAACGGTCATCGCCACGGGCGGCGACTCAGGTGCGGGAATCGGCGGCGGCGATTACGGCAACGCGGAGAGGATACGCATAGGCGAAAACGCCGATGTGACGGCCAACGGTGGCGGATTTGCTGCGGGTATCGGCGGCGGCTACGGCGGACCTACCTTCGGCGGCGCAGACGCCTCCGACATTGAGATATCCGGCAACGCCACGGTCAAGGCCACCGGCGGCGAGGAGGCCGCGGGTATCGGCGGCGGCTACCTCGGTACGGGAAGCGACATCAAGATATCCGGCGGCCGGGTAACTGCCGAGGGCGGTAAGGCCGGCGGCGCAGGCATCGGCGGCGGCTTCGGCGGAAGCTCGGGCGACATAAACATCTCCGGCGGCAAGGTATCGGCAGTCGGCCGCGGCGGCGCGGCGGGCATCGGCAGCGGAACGCGGTACGACAAGCCGGCGGGCAGTGTCACGGTATCCGGCAGCGCGCAGGTCGAGGCCAGCGGCGGCACGGGCGAGGACGGCTACGGCAACGGCGCGGCGATAGGCAACGGCGGCGGAAGAGTATTCAACCGGAACGAGAACCGCTGGGATGGCATCGACGGCAGCGACACAGAGCCGGACGTCTCAGGTCTGTACACCGACGGATGGATAAGGCGCAACGGCGGCAGCCGGGAATACGGCACGATAGAGAACCCGAACGGCGGCGCGGACAAGCCCGGCACAAAGCCTGACGATGCAACGGCCGCCGCAGCCGCGGAGGACGCGGCCTCTCCCCTCTTCCGCGTGACGGATAAGGACGGCGGCGACATAGGCCATGACACCGCCACGAACGGCGGCGTGCTCACTATAACGGCGGACTGCGACTTCGCCGTGCTGACGGGCACACTGGATGGCCTTGCAGTACTGGCGCGGCAGGGTGTTGAGAAGCTCTGCTTCGTCACGGCAGGCGCGGAGTCCACCTTCGCCATAGCTGACATGCTCGGCAAGGGCGCGTCCGGCGATGCTTTCCGCCTGATGCATGACGGCGGCAGCGTGAGCTTCACCCTCGGCGCGGACGGCATTGATATAAGCGATATACTGGAATAAGCATGATTGGAAATGTGCAGGCGCGCAGGCGTCTGCACATTTTTATAGAATTATTTGATTGAAATCCCGGCGGCAGTATGGTAGAATCAGCATACGAAGTGCCGCGGTATGGCCGCTTTACATGCCGCGGCCAATAAAAACATGCATGGTTAATCATATCTAACCGGAGGTTCACATGAAAGACAATGAGCTTCGATTTGACCGCACGTGCCACGCCCGAATTCAAGAAGCTGGTAATAGAAGTGATGATGGAAGAAAAACTAAGCTATAGCGAAACCGCGCGAAGATTTGAAGTAAATGACCATCACCGAATCCAAGATTGGGAACGAATCTACTTGGAAGAAGGGCCAGAAGCATTTGCCATAGAGCGCAGAGGACGCGGCAGCAAGGGCCGCCCGCCAAAGCAGCTTTCCAAAGGAGCAGAAGAAGATCTGTTCGCTGAAGTCCAGCGCCTGCGTGCAGAAAACGAATACCTTAAAAAATTGCAGGCCTTGGTTTTGGAAGACGAGCGACACCAGCGCAAAAGACGC
>OLXG01000309.1_pt1 | contig 20282 bp, 15 predicted proteins | sample 1673861 | NCBI WGS metagenome assembly OLXG01 (sample SAMEA103958130, study PRJEB25191) | human gut metagenome | biome: human-associated habitat [ENVO:00009003]; feature: intestine environment [ENVO:2100002]; material: feces | place: Germany | collected 2013/2015
CCGTCACTCCTTTTTGCAAAGTTTAACTAAATAATTTTATCATTTTTATAAAGTTCTGTAAACAAAAGCGCAGTTTGCCAAGGCAAATTTCACTTAAATTTCGCCGTTTTCCGCCATCCGGCGTGCTTCCGGCACAAAGGCGGCCAGTTCACCGGCAGCAAGGCCTATGCAGCCGTCTGCTGCAAGCTCGCCCGCCAGCCCGTGCAGGTACACACCGCACGCGGCAGCAGCTTCCGCTTCAATGCCCTGTGCGCACAGCCCGGCAATAATGCCCGTAAGCACATCGCCGCAGCCGCCTGTTGCCATGGCAGGCGTACCGGTGGTGTTAACATACACCGTGCCGTCCGGGCAGCCGATAACCGTCGGTGCGCCCTTCAGCACCAGCACGCAGTTCCATTCTGCGGCGTATTTTTCCGCAAGTTCAATGCGGCGCATATCTACTTCGGCGGCACTTAAACCGCACAAACGCGCCATTTCGCCCGGATGCGGCGTAAGTATTTTTGTGCATTTAAGCTGCGGCAGAATTTCGGTTTTACGGCTTAAAGCCGTCAGCGCGTCAGCGTCGATAACCGCCGTGCCTTCGTAGTTTTCCAGAATGTTTAAAACTACCTCGCCGGTTGCTTCGCTGGTGCCAAGCCCCGGGCCGATTGCCAAAACGTCCGATTTTGCCGCAGCGTCCAGCACTTCGGCAGCGGCGCCGCCGCCCAGCACGCCCGGCATACGCTCGATAAGCCCTTTTACCATTACTTCCGTAAGCTTAACCGCCAGTACCTCGCGCGAGCACAACGGCGTATAAAGGCTTACCAGCCCCGCGCCTGCCTTAACGGCAGACTGTGCGCACAATGCCGCCGCGCCCGTGTAGCCCGGCGAACCTGCCGCCACAGTTACGCGCCCAGCTTCACCCTTATGGCAGTTACCGCTGCGGATGGGCAGAAAATCGCGCACAATTTCCGAATCCAAAAGGTATTTATGCCCTTCCGCCTGCTCCGTTAAAGCCTCCGGCATGCCAATCGGCGCAACAACAACCTTGCCCGCAAGTTCCGCCGCCGGGTATAAATAAAGCCCGGGCTTAGGTAGCTGCATGGTTACGGTTGCCGCTGCCTGCACAGCGTTTTCGTCCGCTTCGCCGGTATCTGCCTGCGCTCCGCTCGGAATATCCACCGCCAGCACATCAGCACGCGCGCCGTTCATCAAAAGGCAGGCCCGCTTGTAATTGCCGCCAAGCTCACCCTTAAAGCCGGTGCCAAGCAGCGCGTCAATCATTAAATCCGCATGGGCAGCGGCAATTTCCGCCACGTTCCAGTCACATTCTTCTTTCAGTTCCGTAACGGCAAGGCCGCTTTTGGCGCAGATTTTCAGCTGTACGCCTGCCGCGCCGGTAAACTCAGCCGCCGGCGAAGCCAGAAAGATTTTTACGCGCGCGCCCCCGGCACTGAGCCAGCGTGCCGCCACCAGTCCGTCGCCGCCGTTGTTGCCCTTACCGGCAAACACAACCACGCTTTTGGCGTATACATCGCCGCCCAAAAGTTCCGCCGCGGTTTCTGCCGCCGCACGCCCGGCGTTTTCCATTAAAACATCCGTTGGCAGATAAAACTCCTCCGCCGCTTTTTTATCAAGCGCGCCCATTTCATGCGCATATACAAGTTTCATTATTATCCCTCCAGAATTACCTGCGCCATTGCCAGCTCTTTGGTATGGCTTAATGTTAAATGTATTTTTTCTGTGCCAAGCCCTTTGGCGTAATCTTTAAAATAACCGTATAAAACAAGCTGCGGCCTGCCAAGCGCGTCGTTTATAACCTCAATTTCGGTCAGCCGCCCGCCGCGCAGCCCCGTGCCAACAGCTTTTACAAAAGCTTCTTTGGCAGCAAAGCGTGCGGCAAAGCTGGCATACGCCTGCGCCCCGCGTGCCTGGCAGTAGTCCTGCTCACGCTGAGTAAACACGCGCGCGGCAAAGCCCTTCATGCCCAGCGCCCTTTTTATGCGGCTTACCTCTGCCAAATCGCAGCCGATACCAATAATCATATAAACTCCTTTTAACTCAACACATCATTTAGCGTAAACTAATCCATATTATGCTTATTTCCATTTTTACCTGTAAAATCCTGCCCGCAAAAGTGAACTTTATGCAAAAACGCCGGTGCAGTTTCTTTGCAGGCAGCCAAAACTGCTGTATAATTGTATTGCAGTAATTTTAAAGGAGGCTTTATTTTGTTATATAAAACCCGCGGAACCTGCTCCATAGCCATTGACGTGGAGGTAGAAAACGGCATTGTAAAACACGCGCAGTTTATTAACGGCTGCCCCGGCAATACCGCAGGCATTTCGCAGCTTGTGGCCGGTATGCCGGCAGAAGAAGTTATCCGCCGCTTAAAAGGCATTAAGTGCGGCAATAAGCCCACCAGCTGCCCCGACCAGCTTGCCCTTGCGCTGGAAGCAGCACTTAAAAGCCAAAACTAACCCCTAAACGCGCAAGCAAAAAACGCCATGCACAAAGCACGGCGTTTTTTTATTTTAGCTTATAAGGTTTTTATTTTTATTGCAGCCTTTTTATTCCTTGCCTGCAAGGCGTTTATAGGTTGCAAGGCGTTCTTTGGCATCATGCTCTGTTTTTTCAAACAATGCTTCTGCCTGGTCCGGGAATTGTTTTAAGAGTGCGGAATAACGTACTTCGCCCATTAAGAATTCGCGGAAGTCGCCGGTAGGCTCCTTGCTGTCGAGAATGAACGGATTCTTGCCCTGTTCTTTCAGTTCCGGATTATAACGGTAGTTAGCCCAGTAGCCGCATTCAACAGCGTGTTTTGCTTCCAGCTGGCTCTTGCCCATGCCTGCCTTCAAACCGTGGTTAATGCACGGCGAATAAGCAATAATCAGGGACGGGCCGTCGTAAGCCTCTGCTTCGGCAATGGCTTTAAGGGTTTGGTTCTTATCCGCGCCCATGGCGATTTGCGCTACATAAACATAGCCGTAGCTCATGGCCATCATGCCGAGGTCTTTTTTGCGGGTACGTTTGCCGCTGGCCGCAAATTTGGCAATAGCCGCTGCCGGTGTAGCTTTGGAGGACTGGCCGCCGGTGTTGGAATATACTTCGGTATCGAATACCATTACGTTAATGTTTTCGCCGCTGGCAAGAACATGGTCAAGCCCGCCGTAGCCGATATCGTAAGCCCAGCCGTCGCCGCCGAAAATCCAGTGGCTGCGTTTTACAAAGTACTGGCCGAGGCCCGCAATTTCTTTTAAGAGCTCGTTATCGCTGTTTTCGGCAGCCAGTGCCGCTTTCAGCGCTTCGGCACGTTCGCGGGTGCCGTCGCTTACGTTCATGTTGTCAAGCCAGTTCTGCATAGCTGCTTTCAGTTCTTCGCTTACGGGCAGGTTCAGCGCTTCTTTTACGCGGTCAGCCACACGTTCGCGGGTATGTTTAACGCCCAGATACATGCCAAGGCCGTATTCGGCGTTGTCTTCAAACAGGCTGTTTGCCCAGCTCGGACCGTGGCCTGCCGCATTTTTGCAGTACGGCATGGAAGGTGCGCTTGCGCCCCAGATAGAGGAGCAGCCCGTTGCATTGGCAATCATCATGCGGTCGCCAACAAGCTGGGTAACAAGTTTGGCATACGGGGTTTCGCCGCAGCCTGCGCACGCACCGCTGAACTCAAACAGCGGCTGTTCAAACTGCACGCCTTTAACGGTGTTTTTATTCATCGGGTTCGGTTTGGGCGCAACCTTCTTCATTGCGTAATCCCAGTTTTCGGTTTTGGCAAGCTGGGTTTCCAACGGTTTCATTACCAGGGCTTTTTCCTTAGCCGGGCAAACCTGAGCGCAGTTGCCGCAGCCGGTGCAGTCCAGCGGAGATACTGCCATATGGAATTTTAAGCCTTTAGCGCCGATAGCGTCTTTGCTGAGCATGCCTTCCGGAGCATTCGCAGCTTCTTCTTCGGTCATCAGCACAGGGCGGATAACAGCGTGCGGGCATACAAACGCGCACTGGTTGCACTGGATGCATTTTTCCATCTGCCATTCCGGAACGTTGATGGCAATGCCGCGTTTTTCGTAAGCAGCGGTGCCGCTCGGGAAAGTGCCGTCCTCATGGTCTTTAAACGCGCTTACAGGCAGTTTGTCGCCTTCCATGCGGTTCATCGGCACAAGAATGTTGTCGATGAAATCATTGCCGGATTTTGCAGCTGCTTCGGTATCGGCAGCGTCAGCCCAGGCTGCGGGAACGTCAACTTTTACAACGGCGTTAACGCCCATGTCGATAGCGGCGTTGTTCATGTCAACAACGTCTTTGCCCTTCAGGCCGTAGCTGTGCTCAACCGCTTCCTTCAGGTATTTAACAGCATCCTCCAGCGGAATAATGTCGGCCAGTTTAAAGAACGCCGACTGCATAATCATGTTAATGCGTCCGCCGAGGCCGATTTGCTGTGCAATTTTTACAGCGTCAATAATATAGAAGTTAATATCGTTTTTGGCAATATAGCGTTTAATCTGCCCGGGCAGATGTTTTTCCAGTTCTTCTGCGCTCCAGTTGCAGTTAAGAAGGAAGGTGCCGCCTTTTTTCAGCCCTGCGGTAACGTCGTATTTATCAACGTAGGACTGGTTGTGTACGGCTACAAAATCCGCAGCGTTGATAAGATACGGAGCGCGGATGGGCTCTTTGCCGAAACGCAGGTGCGAAACGGTAATGCCGCCGGATTTTTTGGAATCGTAGGAGAAATAGCCCTGAGCGTACATATCAGTGTAATCGCCGATAATTTTAATTGCACTCTTGTTAGCGCCAACGGTGCCGTCGCTGCCGAGGCCCCAGAACTTGCAGCTCTTGGTGCCTTCGCCGGTAACGTCAATTTCGTGGCTGGCTGCCAGAGAAGTATTGGTAACGTCATCAACAATGCTGATAGTAAAGTTGTTTTTCGGGTTTTCGGCTTCAAGGTTTTCGTAAACCGCCAGAATGTCGGTCGGGGTCAAATCCTTGCTGCCAAGGCCGTAGCGGCCGCCGATAATCAGCGGATTGCGGCCTGCGTCATAGAACGCGCCGCGCACATCCATGTACAGCGGTTCGCCGAATGCGCCCGGCTCTTTGGTGCGGTCAAGCACGGCAATGCGTTTAACGGTTTCCGGAATTGCCGCCATAAAATGCTTAACGCTGAACGGACGGTACAGGTGAACGGCGAGTAAGCCAACCTTTTTGCCTTCGGCGTTCAGTTTTTCGGCAACGGTCTGAATGGTTTCGCAGGCGCTGCCCATGGCAATAATGATGTTTTCGGCATCCGGTGCGCCGTAGTAGTTAAACAGGCCATAGTTGCGGCCGGTAATTTTGTTGATTTCGTTCATGTAGTTTTCAACAATTTCCGGCAGCGCGGTGTAATAGCTGTTAACTGCTTCGCGGGTCTGGAAGTAAATATCCGGGTTCTGCGCCGTACCGCGGATAACAGGGTTATCAGGGTTCAGTGCGCGTTTGCGGAACTCTGCCAAAGCTTCCCAATCCAAAAGCCCTGCCAGTTTATCGTAATCCATCAGTTCAATTTTCTGAATTTCGTGCGAGGTACGGAAACCGTCAAAGAAATTCAAAAACGGAACGCGGCCTTTAATTGCCGATAAATGTGCCACGCCGCCGAGGTCCATAACTTCCTGCACGCTGCCTTCGGCAAGCAGGGCAAAACCGGTCTGGCGTGCTGCCATAACATCCTGATGGTCGCCGAAAATGGAAAGGCTGCTGGTTGCCAGCGCACGTGCGGATACATGGAACACTGCCGGCAAAAGTTCACCGGCCATTTTATACATATTAGGAATCATTAAAAGAAGGCCCTGAGAAGCTGTATAAGTGGTAGTAAGGGCACCGCCCTGCAAAGAACCGTGTACAGCGCCGGAAGCGCCTGCCTCGGACTGCATTTCCTGAACCTTTACAGTCGAGCCGAATATATTTTTACGGCCTGCCGCACTCCACTGGTCCACGAAATCTGCCATAGGGCTGGACGGTGTAATGGGGTAGATTGCTGCAACTTCAGTAAACGCGTAGGATACATGGGCGGCTGCATTGTTGCCGTCCATAGTCTTGAAGTGTCTCTGCATGTCTATATTCATCTCCATTAAAAAAATGATACTGTGCTCTGCGCACAGGGCTGGTGAGGCCCTGTACAGACATGGATATCTTATCATTCTTTTGTCAAAAAGTAAACCGGGATATCAAGAAAAATGCGGCAAAAGTTCAAAATTATCAAAAAATTTATTTTCGATAGGCTGCGCTCCCGTTTTTTGACGGAATATTGTTGAAAATGCTCGAAAAAATCAGCTAAAATTGCCTTGTGGTTTTCCGAAAGCTGTATTATAATTGATAATCGGCTTTGTGTGTCCGCTGCGGCGCTTTCCGCTTTCCGCCCCGCTGCGGCGCGCCGGCCAATACAAACGAAAGGAGCTATACACCCATGGTAAATATAATAAACGGCAGCGGCAGTATAAGCATCACCGACGAGGTTTTCACCAATCTGGCGGGCGACGCGGCGACGAGCTGCTTCGGCGTGAAGGGCATGGTCACATGCGGCAAGGATGGCGGTCCTTGGCAGCTTCTGCGCAGAGAGTCCATGTCGAAGGGCGTCGTTGCGCACAACAATGACGACGGCACAGTGTCTCTCGAGCTGCACATCGGCGTGGATCACGGCGTGAATATAAGCGCGGTGTCACGCAGCATCATGAACGAGGTGAAATACAAGCTTACCAAATCCACAGGCGTTCCCGTGAAGAGTGTGGATGTTTATATAGATACGATTATCGGATAAGCTCCGGAGGTACTTTAAGTTGAAAGATTATATTGATGCCGCCGCGTTCAAAGAGATGATACTGTGTGCGGACGCGGCGCTCAGGACGAATATACAGCAGATAAACGAACTCAACGTGTTCCCCGTTCCCGACGGCGACACCGGCACGAACATGTGCCTGACTCTCAGCAACGCGGCGACTGAGCTGCGCAAGCGCAGCTTCGTATCCGTGGACAAGGCGGCGGACTGCGTCTCCTCCGCCCTGCTGCGCGGCGCGCGCGGCAATTCCGGCGTCATTCTGTCTCTTCTCTTCCGCGGCATCGCCAAGCGCCTCAAGGGTACGGAGACCGCCGGCCCCGTCGAGTTTGCCGGGGCCATGTCCGACGGCGTGGACGCGGCGTACAAGGCCGTCATGAAGCCGGCCGAGGGCACCATCCTCACGGTGTCGCGTCTGGCCTCCGCCGCCGCGGTCGAGGCCGCCGAGGCCGGGGCAAGCCTTGAAAACGTGTTCGTGTGCGCCATAAAGGCCGGCGAGGACGCGCTTGCCGACACGATAAATCAGAACCCCGTGCTCAAGAAGGCCGGCGTCGTGGACGCGGGCGGCATGGGCTATATGGTCATAATCCGCGCCATGCTCGCCTCTCTGCGCGGGGAGGTCGTCTCCACGGCGGAGCAGGGCGAGATAGACGTGGCCGAGGGCAGCGCCTTTGACGTTTTCGACACGGAGGATATCACCTTTGCCTTCGACACGGTGTTCATCGTGCGCAAGCAGGATCCCGACGTCGATCTCACGGCATACAGGGCCTACCTCAACAGCATCGGCGACAGCCTTGTCATCGGCGAGGACGACGAGGCGTTCAAGGTGCACGTGCACACCAACACCCCCGGCGATGCGCTGAACGAGGCGCAGAAGTACGGCGTGCTGGAGCTTGCCAAGATAGAGAACATGCGCACGCAGCACGACGATCTTGTCGCCGGGCGCAAGGCGCAGTCCACGGACGACCTTGAGGCGATAGAGCAGGAGCTTGAAAACGGCGGCGGAGTGGCCGCGCCGGAGAAGGAATTCGGCGTCGTCGCGGTCTGCGCCGGGGACGGCATGGCCAAGCTCTTCCGTGAGCTGGGCGCGGACTCGATAGTCACGGGCGGGCAGACGATGAATCCCTCCACGGACGATATCCTGCGCGAGATCAACCGCACCCCCGCCTCCACGGTATTTGTGTTCCCGAACAACAAGAACATAATCATGGCGGCGGAGCAGTGCATACCCATGACGGAGAAGCATGTCGTCGTCGTGCCGACAAAGACGGTGCCGCAGGGCGTGGCCGCGCTTCTGAACTTCAACCCCGAGGAGGACGAGGCCGCCCTGACAGAGACCATGCTTGCCGCCATCGGCAACGTGCACACGGCCATGGTCACCTATGCCGCGCGCGATTCGGACTTCGACGGTCACAGCATCCACGCGGGCGAGTATCTGGCTCTGCTCGACGGGGCGCTGCTGGGCAGCTATACCAACATCAAGACGCTCTTCAAGGAGCTGAGTTGGGCCTTTGACGAGTTCGCCCCCGAGTTCATCACGGTCTACTACGGCCAGGATGTGCGCAAGGAGGACGCCGAGGATGCGGCCGGCACCATCACGGGCTGCTTCCCCGAGGCGGAGGTCAGCGTCGTGGACGGCGGCCAGCCTGTCTATTACTATATGATAAGCGTAGAATAACAAAGTCCTGCACCGCAGCTTAAGCTCCGGCCCTGCGGGCGGAACGCGAAAGGGCGCTGCAAGGATGCCTCCCATGCATTTTGCAGCGCCGCTTTATCTTTTAAAAGTATGGAGATATCCATGAAAACTGTGAAGCTATCCTGCCGGGTCATTCTGCCCGTGCTTCTTGCCGTCCTCGTGCTCGCGGTGCTGCCGCTGCTGTGCACCGCGCGCTTCGACATGCCCTGTGCCGACGATCTGAGCTTCGGGGCGCGCGCGCACCTTGCGTATGTGCGCACGGGTTCTGCCGCGACCGCAGTCGCCGCGGCGGCGGAGGAGGCGCGCATCGCCTATACGACGTGGCAGGGCACGTTTTCCGCCATCTTCCTTATGGGGCTTCAGCCCGCCGTTTTCGGCGAGGCGGCGTATGCCGTGACGCCGTTTATAATGCTGCTGGCCCTCATCGGGGGGACGTTTCTTGCCTGCCTTTCGGTATTCCCTGAGCTGCTCGGCGTGGGGAGGGGCGCGGCCGCGTGCGCCGCGGCGCTCATATGCATCATCTGCACGCAGCTCCTGCCCTCTCCCGTGCAGGGCTTTTTCTGGTATAACGGCGCGGTGTACTATACGTTTTTCTACGGTCTTTCGCTTGCGGCCCTCGCGCTGGGCATCCGCCTCGTACTGCGCGGCGGCTTATGGCGCGCCGTGCTGCTGACGCTTCTGTGCGCCTGCCTCGGCGGCGGAAACTACGTCACGGCGCTGTGCTGCTGCATCACCGGGGCAAGCGGAATTCTCGTTCTCATCCTCGCGCGCAGCGGGCGCTGGAAGCGGCTTTTGCCGCCCATGGCGGCGCTTCTGATAAGCTTCGCGCTCAGCATCGCCGCGCCCGGCAACGCCGTGCGTCAGGCCAACTATGCCGTCACGCCCGGCGCGGCGGAGGCGATACTGCTGTCGTTCAAATACGGCGCGGTGTACGCCCTGCGCTGGATGAGCCTGCCGCTGGCCGGGATGCTGGCGCTGCTGGCGGTGCTTTTTCGGAATTTCACGGCGCGGCCCCGCGCCGGGCTGTGCTTCCGCGCGCCGTGGCTCGTCTCGCTGTGGTCGTTCTGCCTGCTTTCGGCGATGTTCTGCCCGCCGGTGTACGCCATGGGCAATGCCGGCGACGCGCGGCTGCTGAATATAATCTACTTTACCTATGTTCTGCTGCTGGCCGTGAATCTCTGCTGCTGGCTGGGCTGGGCGGGCACGTATCTGTGGTGCGGCACACGCGGCGGCGCGGGCGCGCCGCTGACCCATCTTGCGGCGGGGGCGCTGGTGCTGGGGCTGTGCTGTCTTGCGTCGATGCTCTCCGGACGCAGCTTCTCCTCCGTCAGCGCGCTCAGCTCCCTGCGTTCCGGGGAGGCCGCGGCGTACCGCGCCTGCGCGCAGGAGAGGTATGATATTCTGAACGACGGTTCCATCCGCGACGCCGTCCTGCCGGAGTTCCCCTGCCGCCCCTACGTGCTGTATTATGACGACGTCACGCACGACGCCGCCGACTGGCGCAACACCGCCGCGGCGTACTACTACGGGAAGGACTCCGTCCGCCTCGCCGGGGGATAACGGACGCGGCGGCGCGGTCCGCAGGAAATACGTGAAATATACGCGCCCCCTTCGCAGCCTATTGCCGCGAAGGGGGCATTTTATTATTCGGATCCCGCCGTCAATACGCTTCTATTTCTTTCAGCGTCAGCTCACGCCCGGAGAGCGGCGTCAGCTTTGCGCCGCCGCAGTGGGGGCAGCGCAGCCTTTCCAAATTCGCCGTGAACTCCGCCCCGCAGTCGAGACAGCGCGCCGTGCCCGGAAGCGTCACAACGGTGAGCGGTGTGCTTTCGTAAGCCGTGCCGTCGGTCACGGCCTCCCAGCAGTCGGTCAGATATGCCGGAACGACGCCGGAGAGCGCCCCGACCTCAACTGTGACGCTCTTCACGCCCTCCAGCCTCTCATCCGCGGCAATGCCGTCCACCAGCTTCAAAAGCGCGTCGCATATGCCAAGCTCGTGCATTATCTGCCGACCGCCTTTTTCACGACGCTGCCTGTGCGCTTCACAAGCCCCTCCGCGACCTTTATCGGCATCGCTTCAAATGGCGCGGCATGCCAGTCACGCACCTTTTTGAGATGTATGGCGTCGAACCTGCATTTCGTCGTGCACAGGCCGCAGCCGATGCACAGATATTCGTCCACCTTCGTCGCGCCGCAGCCGAGACAGCGGGCGCACTCGCGGCGCACCTGCTCCTCCGTGAAGGTCACGCGCGCATCGGCGAAGGTCTTTGCCTTGGCCGCGTTGTAGCCCGCCTCCTGCCGGTGCTCTTTGTCAAAGCCGCCCACGCTTATCATGGCGTGCGCCTTGTCCAGCGCGCGGTATACGCGCCTGTCGCGCCCCGCGGTCAGCGTCTGCCCCGGATGCACATAGCGGTGCAGGCTTATCGCGGCCTCCTTGCCTGCGGCAATGGCGTCGATAGCGAAGCGCGGCCCGGTGCAGCAGTCGCCGCCGGTGAAGATATCCTCCTGCGCCGTCTGATACGTCAGCGCGTCGGCCTCTGCGGTGCCCTTGGCCGTGGTTTTCAGCGCGCCCACGTCGAGCCCGCCCCAATCGACCGTCTGCCCCACGGCGGCAATGACGCTGTCCAGCTCTATGGTCTCGAATTTCCCGGTGCCGGAGGGCCGCCTCCGGCCCTTTTCATCGGCTTCGCCCAGCTCCATAAGCTCCACTCTGAGCGCCGTGACTCTGCCGTCCGCGCCGCATATCTCCGCCGGGGCGCTGAGGAAGCGGAATTTCACTCCCTCCGCCTCCGCTTCTCTGACCTCCTCCGGGTCGGCGGGCATCTCGTCGCGCGTGCGGCGGTAAATGACATACGTCTCCTCCGCGCCGAGGCGCACGGCACTGCGGCACACGTCCATCGCCACGTTGCCGCCGCCGATGACGGCACAGCGCCGCCCTATGTCCGGCTTTTCGCCGAGGTTGACCGCACGCAGGAAGTCCACGCCGCCGTATACGCCCTCAAGCTCCTCACCGGGGATGTTCAGCCGCGCCGACTTCTGTGCGCCGATGGCAAGGTAAAAGCCCTTGTAGCCCTCCGCGCGAAGCTGTGCGAGGGTGACGTCCTTTCCGACCTCCACGCCGCAGCGGAACTCCACGCCCATTTCACGCAGTATATCTATCTCCGCGTTGAGCACATCCTTTTCCAGCCGGAACGAGGGTATCCCCAGCGTCAGCATGCCGCCCGGAACCGGGTTGCGGTCAAACACCGTGACGGGATAGCCCTTGTTCGCCAGATAATACGCGCAGCTCATCCCTGCGGGGCCTGCGCCGACGATGGCGATCTTCTCGGTATAGGGCCGCCCCGTCTGGTTTATCATCTTCGGAACGAAGCGCGTGCCCTCATGCATGTCGTGGTCGGCAATGAAGCGCTTGACCTCGTCGATGGCGACGGCCTCATCCACGCCGCCGCGGGTGCACTCCGCCTCACAGCGCTTGTTGCATATGCGTCCGCACACGGCGGGGAACGGGTTTTCCTTCTTTATAAGCTCCAGCGCCTCGGTATAGCGCCCCTGTGCGGCCAGCTTGAGATAGCCCTGCACCGGCACATGCGCCGGACAGGCGGCCTTGCATGGCGCCGTGCCGGAGGGAAGCACGTCCTCGCGGTTCTCGCGGTAGTTCTCGTTCACCGCCTTGGCGAAGTTGAAGGTCTCCGTTATTTTCACATATTCCGGCGCGGAGGTGTCGTTTTCCGCGCACAGCTTCTGGCCGAGCTTGAGGGCGTTGCCGGGGCAGACCTCCACGCACTGGGCGCAGGCCACGCACTTGGCCTCGTCTACCTCCGCCACGAAGTTTGAGCGTATGGCGTCGCGCGCGCCGAACATCATTCCTGCGCGCAGGCCGAAGCAGGCGCATGCGCAGCAGTTGCATATCGCGGCGCTGTCGCCCGCGCCCTCGATGTTGGGAATGTCGTGCATGAGGCCGTTGTCCTCGGCGCGCTTGATTATCTCCAGCGCCTCCTCGCGCGTTATCTGCCGCGCGCGGCCTGTGCGTATGTAATGCTCCGCCCCCTTGCCCATCTGCACGCACATATCCTCCGCCAGATGGCCGCAGCCGTCGCCCAGTCCCGTGCGCGACGCGCGGCAGGAGCACGGAGAGACGGAGAAGGTGTCGTATTTATCAAGGTAGTAGCTCAGCCTCTCGTCGTCCGTCACTCCGGGGATGTCCTTTATTGCGCTTTCCACAGGGATAACGCGCATCAGGCCGTAACCGTCCGGCAGGATCGGCCCCATGGCCTTCATGCGTATGCGCGTGTATTCCTCAAACGCCCTTCCGACCTCCGGGTGGGCCTGCAGAAGCTCCTGATTGTTGACCATCATCTCAAGTATGCCGGGGGCGAATATCTGCATGTAATATGTGTCCTCGCCGGCCTCCTCGCTGAAAACGCGGCGGAATATGCCGTAATACACAAGTCTGTCCAGCGACGGCATTATTTCCGCGACGCTTTTGCCCACCTTTTTTGCAAGATACGCGGCTGTGCGCTCCTTGCGCAGCCCCGCTGCAATGGCAATATCCGCCTCCTCATCAGAGACGATGTCCGCCATGCTGTAATATTCAGGCGCGTTTTCATCGATTTTGTTCATAAGCCCCGATGCGCCGCCTATGATCTTTGCCAGCTTTACTATTTTGGGTCTGAGTTCCGCCATTTCCTTTTCTCCTTTAGCTTACAGATATGCCCGGCCCGCACCGGGCGGTTGACGTTGTTCCATCCAGCCTGTATAATTGGTTCAGGCACTTGCTATACCGAGGACATATTAATCTATAAAATAACAATTGGCAACCGGCGGCGCTGAATTTCGGCATTTGCGCGGTTTTCACGCGCCGTTTATGTCTATTCTGTACAAGTATATTTTATATTGGTTCTGGTTGAACCAATTATGCGGAGGGTCCGGTATGGAGAATTTCGGCAGATTGAGCGCTCCCAGCTTGAAGGAGCTTTTTGTGGACAGGGTCGCCTCGATGATACTATCCGGCGAGCTTGGCGTCGGGGAGCGTTTTCCGCCCGAGCGGGAGCTTGCAGCTCAGATGGATGTCAGCAAGACGGTCGTGCACGGCGGCTTTCAGGAGCTGCAGCGCATGGGCTTCGTCTGCATCCGGCCGCAGAGCGGCGTATACGTCGCCGATTACATGGCCGACGGGAATCTTGAGACCTTCAATGCCCTGTTCCGCTATAACGGCGACAGCCTGTCGCTGGAGACGATAAGGGCGGTGTTCGACTTTCGCCTTGCCATTGAGGGCTTCGGCATGAAGCGCCTCGCCGCAGCGCACAGCGAGGCGGATATCGCGCTGCTGCGCGCCGGGATAGACGATATCGGCGCGCTCGTCGCGGCGGGGGCCGGAAGCTCAGTGCTTGCCTCGCGGTTTTACGCGTTTCACAAGACGCTGCTGCGCCTGAGCGGCTGCTTTATGCTGACGCTGTGCTTCAACGCTGTTGAGGAGAGCGCCGTGCATCTGGAGGAGCGATATATACGCACGATCGGCGTTGGCAGCGCCATAAACCGCCTCACTGCCTTTGTTGACGCCATAGAGCGCGGCGATGGGGATATGGCCTGCCTGATCCTCGGCCGCGGGCTGGATGAGCAGTACGCCCAGTACCGCCGCGAACGCAATGGAAGAGTATGATGCCTCGCCGCGGCAAATTCGCCAGTGGTATAGCCAGAAAATCATTGACTTTTGCCGCGGGGGCGGTGTACTATGGTCATAACCTATAACACCACAACAATGAATGGAGGTCTGATCATGGTTCTGAAAATACTGCTCATCTCCCTCGTAGGGCTTGCCGTGGACGTGTGGTTCATAAAGACGGAATACGCCGGCAAAATGGCAAAAGCCACGCTTCTCAAGGGCGCCGCCTCTTTCTTCTTCGTCGTCCTCGGCCTTGTATGCTACGCCGTGCATAAAACGGACTTCGGCCGCCTTGTGCTCATCGGGCTTATACTCGGCCTCGTGGGCGACGTTTTTCTCAACCTGCGCAACCAGTTCACCGGCGGAAAATCAATGAAGATATTCGCCGTGGGCATCCTCGCTTTTCTCAGCGGGCACTTCCTCTACATCGCCGCGCTCATCGGCCGCAGCCCCGCCATCATCCTGCCCGCGCTGATCGCAACGGCAGTTTTGTCCGCGCTTGCCATCCCGCCGCTGATGAAGCGCATCACCGCGCCCAGCGCGGGGCTGAAAATATTCGGCTATGTCTATCTTGTCGTCGTCATTGCAATGTTCTCCTGCGCCGCCGCACTGCTCGTCACCCTCGGCGCGGGCGCGCTGACGCTTGTATTCACGCTTGGCGCGCTGCTGTTCGTCGTGAGCGACTTTATAATGATCTATTACTCCTTCGGCAAAAAGATAAAGCCGCTGCGCGCGATAAACCTGCTGTGCTACTACATCGGCCAGCTCATGATCGCCGTGTGCATCCTGCTTGCATAACTCATATCCGCAGTCAAAGCCCCCACCGCCGTGTGGGGGCTTCGCTTAGACTGTCGAAAAAGTGGCTTTGCCGCTTTTTCGAGAAAGCTTCGCTGCGTTCTGCGCCTCTGTTGTCCGCTGATAGCGGACAATTCGACGCTCACTCCGCGCAAAGTGTTTTCTGCCACGCACATGTCGCGGCAGAAAACGTATCATACCTCTTTCGCGTCTGCGGACGCGAAACTCTGCGAGGCTTTTTTGACATACTGAAAACCCCACGCGTTATGAACGCGTGGGGTCGAATCATTTTAAATATATAATAGCAGGCAGGGTGGACGCGTTTCAATACAGCGCCGTGATGGGCGTATAGTCAAGCGTGACGCTCTGCGCTTCATAGGCTGCCGATAGCTGCTCATACTCCTGATGGGATATGGACTGCCACGTCGCCGGGTCAGAGTTCATATCGCCGCCGTTTGAGACAAAATAGGGGTTATCGACATTCACCGTGCTGTTGACGATGAGCGAGTAAAACGGAACGAGCGCGCCGCCCTCAAGGTGGCTGAACACGTCGGAATTGACGCTTGCGCCGGAGGAGCTGCGATTGACCAGCGTGCCGTCGGAGAGAAGCACGAGATAATCACGCTCATAGCCTTGGAATAAAGTGATGCACTGCCCGTCTGCGACGGTGTAGGCGTCAAATATCCATGCGCTGCTGTAGTCGGGGCCTACCGGGCCGATGAGAAGCTCCTGCACGCCGTCGGAGTTGACGTCATAATAGCAGAAGCCGAGACTGTTCTGACAAATGAACGGGTAGAGGTCAACGTTGACGCCTGCGGGGAGGTCGCTGAACTCAGGCTGCTGCGTGATGGCGGTATAGTACGCATCCAGTATACCGGCATAGGCGTTGGGCGCGCTGCCGGCGGACTGCACGGCGGGCGCAGCCCCTGCGGAGGTTTCCGCTTCCGCCCCGGCGCTGCGCGCGCCGAGTGCCGTCATAAGGCTTTCAACGGCGGGGATGGGGCTGTCGCTCCACGGATAAGCGGCGTCAGCACAGCCGGCCTCGGAAAGAAGCTCCTCCTGTCCGGACTGCAAAAGCTGCTTATAGGCGTAGTCCAGCGAGTCTATCTGCATGAGATATAGCGCCTTTGCGTCCTCGTCCAGCGCGGCGAGATAGTCCGCCGCGGCGGCGGAGATCTGCGCATCCGTCATGCCGGTGCTCATGCCCCAATCCATCAGGCGCGCGGCCTGTGCCACGGCCCGGAGGCTGGAACCGGCGGAGCCGGACTGTATCCTCGTGCCGAAATCGTCCAGAAGTGCGGTCAGCTCGGCGGTCTGCGCCGCCAGCGCGGCGTTATCGGCCGGCACCACCTCCGCCGTGGGCGCGGCGGACTCGACAGGCGCGGGAGAAGGCGTCGCCTCCGCGGGCCCTGCCGTGCCGCTTCCGCAGGCGCACAGCGACAGTGCCGTTATCAGTGTAAGTACGAATGCAAAAAGCTTTTTCATTATATCCTCCAAAAATCAATGAAGCGTGGACAGCGGGGCGTAGCTTATCGCGGTGTAGGCCTCGCGCATGGCGGCCACCATCGCAAGCCCTTCCTCCTCGCTTATCTCCGTCATGGCGGAAAGATCGCCGTCCTCAGGAATGTCCGTGCCGGTGTGCCACGGCGCGCCGGGCACGGCGGCCGGGTCGTATTCATCGGCGTTGTACACCACGCACTGTTCGCATACGAGCGCGGCGTCCTCTATCCGGTAGGTCCTGAGACAGAAGCTGTCTCCGTTTACGGACAACTCCGCCCCCACCGTGCCGCCAACGCACAGCATGTACACAGACCCGCGCAAATTCCCCTCCAGCAGCTTGACGCATTCCCCGTTGGAGAGCGTATACATGTCGTAAATATACATGCTGCCGTCCGTGGGGGCAATGATAAGCTCCTTTATGCCGTCACCGTTCACATCACGCATGGCGTAGCCCAGCGTGCTGCGCTTCTGAAAGAAGGGAACGTTGCCGTTCAGCCCTTCAAGCACGTCCTCCCCGGCGGCGGAGGAAAAGGCGGCGTAGTATTTTTCAAGCACGGCGAAGTATGGCGCGTAGTCGTGGGTATCTGCCGCCGCGCCGGGCGCCTCGGATGGGGGCGCGGGGGATGGCGTCGCCGGTGGGGCGGTGGGCAGGGCGCACGCGGCCTCCGGCGTGCTTGCCGCGGTTGGCGCGGCGCTGGGAACACCGGGCGTTTCCGTCGCTTCCGCTTTGCCGCCGCAGGCGCACAGCGCAAGCAGCGCGAGCGCGAAAATGAGACAGGCAATTTTCTTCATGCTGTCACCTCGGTTGAAGCTTCAAGTCGGCGGGGGGCATACCGCACCGCCGGTCTTATGACTGCCGGCCGGGGAAAAAGTTCCCTCCCCGTCAGTCGAGCGCGTCGATAAGCCCCTCAAGCGCCTGGGCGAACCGCCCGATATGCACGCCGTCAATGAGCCGGTGGTTGACCTCCACCGACATGCCGAGGGTCATGCGGCCATCGGTCCGTGTATACCGGCCCCAGCTTATGCGCGGCACGGAGTCGTCGCGGTCAAAGTCGCGCTCATTCGTCAGTGACGTCAGCTCCAGCCACGGCAGGCAGGAGATGAAGATGAGCGCGTCGCTCTCACTTTCGGCGTCGATGAAGCGGCTTTGCGATGCACTGCGCAGCTTTGCCGCGCGGCAGAACTCGTCCATGCTGCACCCGGCGGGCATGGTGACGATGTGGAAGCACTCGCTGTCCTTTTTCATGTCGGTGAAGCTCGGCTCCCGCCGGTCAAGGGGCGTGACCGCGCCGCCGCGTATCGTCAGCAGAAACTCCGGCACGGAGTTCACCGCCTCCGTCACGAGCCACGTCAGCGCGCAGTAAAACGACAGCCCGCGCCTTTTCACGCAGGCGTACAGCTTCGTCACGTCCAGCGTAAAGGTCACGCTGTAAAACGGCTGAGAAAGGCCGCTGAAAAACTCGTATATCCCGCGGCGCGGTCAGGCTTCAAAATCAAATTCCATGTCTGTTCTCCCGATAAGGATGTTTTTCCGCAAATATGCTTTGAATAATACCACCTGCTGCCCGCGGGCAGCAGGTGGTATATGCGTTTTATCTTTCGTGGCGTCCTCTGTAGCCGCCGCCGCGCGAGCCAGATGCGCGGGAGGCGTCGGATCTGCGGCGCCTTACCGGCTGCTCCTCCTCATCCGCCGCCGTCAGGTCGATGGATGAAAGATCGATGCCGAGGCTTGCCCAGTCGATGCCGTCGTCGCTCACCTCACTCGCGGGGGCGGGAGCTGCAGCGGGGATATCCGCCGCGAAGAGATCGTTCTCCGCGGCCTTCTTCGTGCGCGGCGCGGGTGCGATCTTCATGTCCGCGTCCTCGTCGAAGCTGAACGCGCTGCTGCCGTCATCCTGCGCCTCATCCGCAACGGGGGCCGCCTTCGTCCTCACGGGGGGAACGTCGAAGCCGGAGATATCATCATCGGCCCTGACCGGGGCGGGGCGCACGGTGCGCGCCGTGCCGTCCTTGGCGCTTCTGTAGTTCTCCCAGCGGCTGTTCCAGTCGGAGGCCTCCTTCTTCGCGCCCCTTGCGGGCCGCTCCTCCTGCCGGGCACCGTCACGCCCGCGCTTGGGCATGGCCTTTCCGGCCTTGCTGAGAAGCTCGCCCCCGGCGCTTGCCGCGTTTTGCAGCGCGGCCATGAAGCCGCCGGAGCTGCCGCCGCGGCCCGAACGCGCGCCGGTCCTGCCGTCGTCAGCTGCGGCGGCGTGCCGGGTGCCTGTGCGGCCGGATGCGCGCCCGCCGTTGCGCTTTGCATCTTTGCCTGTCAGCGCGGACAGGTCGGGCAGACGCACGGGGAGGTCGAACTCAAGTATCGCGGCACAGAAGGGGAAGTCGTCGTTATCCTCAAGATAGTTGAATATAGCCTTGGTTATAAGGTACGCGATGAACGCGGAAAGCACGCCGATAATAACGGCGAAAAGCACGTCGGACGGGAAGTGCGCCATAAGGTAATTGCGCGAAATGCCCATCAGAAGCACGACTATCACCGTAGGCAGGATCATCTTCTTCCCGCGCGTGAAGCACAGCGCCGTCATGCCCGCCGTGGCGGCCGTCACATGGCCGGAGGGGAAGGAATACCCGCTTTCGGCCGGGGAGCCGATGAGATCCCAGTACTGCTTATAAACGGCCATGTACTCAAACGGCCTTGGCCGCGCGACCATATCCTTAAGAATGATGTTGGTGATGAGCGCGCCGCAGCAGACCGCGCCGAACATGCACACGCCGATCTTGCGCGTCCTTGAAAAGCACATGAAGCCTATCGCAAGCAGGAACATGATTATGCCCTTTTCGCCAAGGAAGGTGATGAGCTTCATAAGCGGCGTGAGGAAGCCGCCTGCGGCTGTGGCCAGAGTATTCATAAAGCCGAGAATGGCGCTGTCATACCCGGCAAAGGTGGTGTTCAGCCACTCTGCGATTGCAGTATATTCCATTTGACAAACCTCGATTTTTCAAATATACGCGTGTTTACGTTACATACGCGCTTATTATACATGCAAGCACAGCCGGTTTCAAGCAAGAATTGCAAATTTAATAAAAAAGTTTACAAAATAGAAACAACACTTCCGGGCGTTCACGCCGCGGGCAGAAAAAGCGCCTGCAAGATCCGCCGCGCGCGGAAGTTGCAGGCAAAGATTCAGCTTTCCATCTGCTTGCCGAGAAAACAGGCGACGGTCTGCGCCAGCTTATATTCGACCTCGGTGCCGGGGGCGCTGCCGCGGGGGCTCACGAACAGCACGCAGCCCATCACGTCGCCCTCGCTTATGACAGGCGCGGCCACGGAGATGCAGAATTTCTCGTCGCCGGAGCTAACGGGCAGGTTGCTGCCGGCGCTCTCATGGCGGTAGGCGGAGCGATCCTCCATTATCTGGCTGAGCTGGGGGCTTATCGGCTTGTCCATAAGCTCGCGCTTCGCGCCGCCTGCAATGGCTATCACCGCGTCGCGGTCGCACACGGCGGCTATGCCGTCGGTGGACTTGCGCAGACTGTCGCATATCTGTGCGGCGAAATCAGACAGCTCGCCGATGGGGGAGTACTTTTTGAATATCAGTTCTCCGTCCTTGTCTGTGAATATCTCCAGAGGGTCGCCCTCACATAAAACGTTGACACCGAAAGCCTTGTCCCTTTGGTTACGCACCTTTTGGACTATTGTGGCTTCTAAGCTACTCTCGATGTCCCACTTAAAATTTACGACTTTTCCTCTGTAACCGGCTTTTTCAAGCTCGTCCTCCGTTAATGTTCCCGATTCAAGCAGCATTTGAATATCGGACTTTAACTGAATGTCAATTTTCGATTCGTCGCCGTCG